>JGI20214J51088_10001788_pt1 | contig 14579 bp, 13 predicted proteins | sample WetSurMetagenome_FD_51088 | JGI IMG/M metagenome (IMG submission 51088) | reverse complement strand
TCAGTTGGCGAGCTCGGGCATCGGCGATCTTTTTCGCACTGAAAAAATCAAAAGCAGGATCTTCGACAAACACATCAATCGGCAGATGCAGCATCTCACGATCAAGAATTTTGCAGCTCGACATGGGTCAAAATCCTTCCTGTCAATGTTCGACACCTCAACGGTGAGGTTTCACCGAATCGCCTCAGCCTGAGCCACAATGAGGATATGTCTGCCGCAAAATCCACTAATCGACTGCGGCGCGTTCACGGATTGCGCAAACATTAGAGAGGGCCGGGGCCACCTTTGGTAACAGGTGAGCACGTCCCGGCAAATGAACACTCCAATCATGTTACTCTATTCCCATGAAGCTTGTTCTCACCGGCCGTGGAATTATTGATTACGACCGGCCATGACGCCACCGTCGACATTCCAGATTGCACCAGTCACCCAACTGGACTCATCTGAGAGCAAAAAGACGATCACCGATGCCACATCTCCGGCGGTGCCGATCCGCCCGATAGGATGAAAATCATTGAAGCCTTGGAGGGTCTCGTGGATCTCATCCGGTTTAATGAAGGCACCGTAAATTGGAGTCTCCACGACGGCTGGAGCTACTGCATTGACACGGATGCCCTTGTCCGCCAGTTCCATCGCCAGATGCTGCGTCAAGGAATGCAACCCCGCCTTAGCCATTGAATACGCCGAGGAAGGTGTTGCTTTGATGGCCTGATGAGCCCACATGGAACCAATGTTAACAATCGCCCCGCCTCCGCCAGCGGCCATGTTTTTTGCCACCTGCTGCGTCAGAAAGAAGATTGCCCGGTTAAGCTCCAAATAGGCGTCGTAGTCCTCTGCGGTATGCTCCAGAAAGGGCTTTGGGGAAAAGACGCCTGCGGCATTCACGAGGTATTTCACCTCTTTCATCTCATCGTCTACATGCCGTATCAATCGATTGAGGTCATCCTTGCGGGTGATGTCACAACGAAACGTATGCACTTTCCCGACGGGTTCGAGGGTTTTGCGTGCATGGTCCAGCTTCTCCTGACTGCGACCAACCAATGTCACCGAGGCTCCCGACTCCACCAGAAGTCGAGCGGTCTCGAAACCCATCCCGCTGCCGCCTCCAACGATGAGCGCAGCCTTGTCTCTGAAGCTCATAGCTATTTCTCCTTATCGAGACTCAACGCATTCCATGTTCTCGACGTTTCCATTGCAAAGTCTTCGAAGCCGCGAGGAGCGCGTCCAAGCAGTCTAGCCATGCTATCCACATCGGCAGGCGTGGCCTTGAGCCCGTTTTTCTGGAAAAATTCATACATGAGTCTGAAGTCGAACACCATCCAGGCGGGCAGATGTAAAAGCGATTGCTCCTCCCATGCATCGAGATCGTTCCCGCCATAAATAACCGTCTTACCCAAAACCCGGCTCCAGATTTCAGCGGTACTCTTGCCTGTTTGCACCTCTGGACCCACGACGTTGTACGTCTGACCCTCGTGTCCGCTTGCTGTCAGTGCAATTGCCGCCACCTCTGCGATATCGCGCACATCCACCCTTGAAAGGCCCACATCTCCCATGGGTTGGGGATAGACTCCGTATTGGAGCAGGGCATCCTGAAACCAGTAATCGTTCTGGAAGAAGTTGTTAGGCCGGAGAATGGTGTAGGGTATCCTCGATTCCTTTAAAGCAGCCTCAATGGGAAGCTTCGAGCCGAAGTGGGGCAGGTGGGGAGCTTGTTCCACATTGTGGACTGACATGTATACGAAGCGCTTCACGCCCGACATTCGGGCGCCATTGACCGCCATGAGACCTTCGTGGGTCTCGGTTGTGCTCACTGCGGTGATCATAAAGACGCCGTCTACGCTTTTGAATATGGACCGTACCGTGACGGGATCGAGCAGGTCGCCGACCACGCCTTCTACTCCCATAGGCAGTCCTTTCACCTTTTCAGCGCTTCGCGTAAGCACCACGGGATCGGTCTTGCGAGCCAGCAACTCGCTTACAACGTGTGAACCGACACTTCCGGTTCCTCCTATAACGAGTATCCTCATCTCTGTGCCCTCCTGACGGGGTGTAGACAACTCTTTGTCTCAAACCAATCTGAGCAGTCTTCCATGGCGCTGCAAGCGGTGCTCGGATTTCGACGCTACAGTCCTGAATGATCCGACGGCACAGCCCGTGGAGCGACACTGATTTTTGCCATTAACCCCATGGAAGCGCTCATCGGTATGATAATTACGATGACCACCGCAAGCCACAGCGCCCGGTTATGCGAAAAGCCCTTACTGATCTTTAACACTATATCACAAAATATGTAATGATGTCAGTTAGATGTTGGTACACATATCATCCTTGGCACTACAAAAGTGCATTTCGTGGCGCGGGCGACGATTAGCCTGCCAGGTGGCGAATCGTCGGAGGGACAGCAACCCCGACCGCCGAGAACCCCTTGGCGCAAGTTTCCTGGCACTGAGTGCGGACGGCAAGTCGTTTGTCGTTTTCTTCAAGGGTGATCTCCCGGAGGGACTTGAGGTCTTGCTTGATGTCCGACCACTCTAAACTGTGGCCGGCGGCTTCGATACGTCGATAGAGCTCCTTTTTGAGGGCGAGTGCAAGGCCTACTATGCCCTCTGCTGACTTCTGCCGACCCATCCCGCCGCCTCTCGGCGGCAGTAGCACATTATGCCCATCATCCCCCGTAACACAAAGACACACTCTGATGACCTTACTAATCACATACCAAGCAATCGTTACCTAAATGACGTTCACAGCATCCACGACAGGTGCTATCCAAAAAACCACAAAAAGCGATTTCTTCCCACCGCACCCACTGAGCAAGGATATTGCGAGCATGATTCCTGTGGTGGAGCAACCAGCCCGCAATTTGCTACGGCAATCCGACCGATCTCTGTCCGGCCGAACGAAGCGGGCACACCCGCGTGGTAAGTTGACCAAGGGAAAAGCATGGTAGCGCTGAGATTCGGGTAAACGGCAGTTGCCGTTAGCGGTTTAGGATAAGGGCAAAACCTTTGGCACATCAAGGCGGAATGGGCAAGTCTAAGGCCCTATGATTTCCGGCAGATCATCAAGCCAACCACCTGTTTCCGTAAGGAGCCTCACCATAAGGCGTGAGATCTCTCCATCATGACCACTTCGGGCATGCAGTTGCTTTAAGACAAGGACATTGTCAACCCTGCCGCAAATCTCCAGTTTGCCGATATCGTGACCGATGATGAACTTGAATCTCTTGGCATAGCCGTCAAAGTGGTGCCTCGCCTGATCGACGATATCGACCCCCTGTTTCAGTGGGACCTGGAAGTGGTGTCTGACACGCGCAACGGGCATGCACTGGTACAAATAATACGGACTTACCCCAATACGCAGCAACCCGTTCATCAAGCCCACAAGGGTTCCCGCACTATCGTTGACGCCGCGAAGCAGGACTGACTGGTTGTTCACGGTAATCCCGGCACGCCGCAGACGCCAGATGGCCTCTTTTGCAACGGGTGTTATTTCCCGAGGATGGTTAAAGTGAGTGGGGACAAAAATGGTCTTTTCCTTGTTGAATTCTTCCAGGAGAGCCATGAGCTCATCATCAAACAAACGAATTGGGTAGGTAACCGGTACTCGTGACCCGATCCTGACATGATTAAGATGGTCAATTTTCCTAAGGCAATCCAACATCTCCATGAGGATTCTTGTGGGAAGCATGAAGGGGTCTCCTCCCGACATGACCACATTGGTGATTTCAGGATGATCAGCAATATATTTTGCCGCGTTTTGGAAGTTCTTGACTGTGAGATCGTTGGGGAGGCCAACCATCCGTTTTCTGAAACAATGCCGGCAGTAGGTGGCGCAGAATTCTGAAGTAACCACCAAGGCGGTGTAATCGTACTTGTGGAGAACACCATTGCCTTTGTTGTGCTTATCATCTCCATAAGGGTCCCCTGTCGTCTCTCCCATTGCCCCTGCCACGATGAGTTCCTGAGCATCTGGAACGCACTGTCTGCGGATGGGGTCCCGCCGGTCTTCCGGGTTTATAAGACTCAGGTAATATCGAGAAATGTTCATCGGATGGATATCAATGACTTTGCGCAGATCACCTTCTTCTTCAGGGGTCAACGGAAGGTATTCCTTGAGTTCCTCGACGGTGGTGATATTTTGCCTCAGTTCTTTCTTCCAATCCAACTGAGTCCACTCAATGTTAGAGAGGGACAGGAACTTGTCGGTGACCTTTGATTTCGTATTCATGTTAATCCCCTCGTTAAGCAATTACCTCAAAATATCTCCTATCTCCTCCCGCGCTATCAAACGAGCTTTGCGATAGGCTCTTACTGCTTTACCCCACGTTCTGACTTTGATGGGTACTGCCAACCCAGAATGCCTTCTCCAAGTCGGTGAACTCAGATGCCGGTCCTTCATATTTGTTCCGGCCAAGTTCCAGAACATAGACGTAGTCCGAAATCTTTAGCGCCTTGCGGATCTCCTGGTCCACCAAGAGTATGGTGAGCCCTTCTTCATCACGCAGGTCCATCAGCATTCGGTAGACTTCTTGAGCAACCAATTTGGACAAACCGGCTGTCGGTTCATCGACCAAGAGCATCTGCGGATCGGTCATGAGGGCGCGACCGATCTCGACCATTCGCTGCATCCCGCCAGAGAGTTCACCGGTCTTCTGCTTCCGCCTATCACGCAGGATGGGGAAACGCTCGAAGTTTCGCTCCAACTTTTCCATGAGGCGTTTTCTGTCATGGCGGAAGGTCCATGCGCCTAAAGCCAGGTTTTCTTCCACCGACATGTGGTGGAAAACCCCTGGCTGTTGTGGAATGTACGTTAACCCCCTCTGGATGCGCCGGTAAGTTGGTGTGTCCAGAATGCTCTCCGCATTCAACAGGATCTCACCAGCGTTGGGTTTTAGAAATCCGAAGATAGCCCTGAGCATCGTGGACTTGCCTACGCCGTTGGCCCCCAGAATTGTTGAAATCTTTGCTTTTTCAGCAATGATATCAACGTTTTGAATGATATTAAGATCCTTGTAGTACCCCACATAGAGGCCTCTGACCTCCAACATCCTCGGGCCAACTCGTGCCAGTGTGTTTGAGACCATTCAGCTACCCATCCAAAGAGTCCAGAGGTTCATCCTCCTCGTCCTGGCCGAGGTAAGCCTCGATCACAGCCGGGTCTTTTTTCACCATCTCAGGATCGCCATCGGCGATGAGATCGCCGGAACTGAGAACCAGGAGGCGTTTGCTGAGGGAGAAGATGGTGTCCATGTCGTGGCTGATCATGATGACGGCTTTACCGGCCTCGTTGACTAGATTTATGTATTGCAGGATGATTTCGATGAGCGTCGGGTGGACGCCGGCAAAGGGTTCATCCAAGACCATGATCGCCGGATCGAGCATGAGCAGGCGACCCAGTTCGAGCAGTTTTAGCTGGCCTCCGGACAGCGCCTGGGCGTATTCATTGCGCAGATGGTCCATGGTGAGGAATTCCAGCACTTCCATAGCTCGTTTCCGGAAGTCCTGCTGGTGCGCGGTTGGGTTCATGGCAAGCGCCGGCACATAGAGGTTCTCGAGCACGGTCATCCGCCGAAACGCACGGGACACTTGAAAAGTGCGCCCGAAACCTGCCTGGGCCACCTTGAAGGACGGCAGCGGATCGATGCGTTTCCCATTCAGGTAAACCGTTCCCGAAGTGGGTTTGATCGCTCCGTCCAGGATGTTGGTCAGAGTAGTCTTGCCGGCGCCATTGGGTCCGATCAGCCCGATTCTTTCCGGACCGTTGACTTTGAAAGAAACGCCATTGAGTACTTGCAGCCCACCGAAGTTCTTGCGGATATCGTTGACTTCAAGCCGAATCATAGTAGTTTCTCAACCTCGGCCAATTCCGCCTCTCCACAGTCAGCCACACGTTTGGCCACGGTTTCCTGCTTTACGTCACCACGAGAGAACCAAAGTAGAATGGGGTGAATGAGGCCGTTGCGGCGAAAGCGCAGCGTGAGCATCAAAAGTAAGCCGAAGAACACCAGCCGCCAAGTGGACATGTCGATGGTGATAGGCCCGACAGCGAAGCTGGTACGTAGGAACTCGAGGCTGAAAGATATGATCACGGCGCCGACCGCCGCCGCAACAATGCTCTCCAGGCCGCCGATTACCGCCATGGCGATAACGATGCTCATCTGCAAAAGGATCAGTATATTCGGGGAAATGATCCCGATATAGTGAGCCTGCACGGCGCCGGCGGCGGCAGCCATCATGGAGGTGGTGACAAAGACCAGGATCTTGTAGCGCACGGTGTTCACCGCCAGGGCGGCAGCCGCTTCTTCATCTTCCCGGAGCGCACGGATGAACAACCCGAATCGAGAACGTTCCAGCCAAACCATGATGGCGATGCACATCAGAAAGAGAAACAGCATCACAAAATAAGGAGGCACTTTATTGGAGGCGCTGTAGGTGACGCCCAACAGGGTAATGCCGTCCGGGAACAAAGGTGGGACCTCCAGGCCGGCCTGTCCTCGGGTAATCGAAATCTCTGCGTTAATAGCGGCGCGCAGGATTTCCGAAAAGCCGATGGTGAACAGCGCGAGATAAGCAGACCGCAATCGCAAAACCAGAGCGCCAATGAGAAGCCCAAAGAGCCCGCCTAACAAAATACCCAGAAGAATGCCCCAAAGAATGGAGGGCTGAGTTACGACTACACCGGGGGGCCAAGTTGATCTGGCGATGTTGAGGCAGCTCTGCTTGGCTATGGTAACGCCGATGGGCTCCAGGAATACGAGGTACGTGTCCCCCAGCTTGAACTCACTACAGATATTGGTAGCTGCGCTGGAGAGGTAGACATAATTGCTGAATAGACCTGTGGCATAAGCTCCAATGGCCATGAAGGCCATATGACCGAAAGAAAACTGGCCGGCATAACCCGCCAGCAGCGACCAACTGGAAGCAAGGATGGCATAGAACAGCCCCATAATCCACAAATGCATGATGTAATCATAGTCTGTTCCATTGTAGGTGAGCGGGAAAGCGACCAGAAAGAGTATAGCCAACGCCCCGGCGATATGCGGAATACGTTTTTTCATTGTTGACGCCCAAAAAATCCGGTGGGCTTAAGCAAAAGCACCAAGGTTAGCACCATCATTCCATAGGCGGGAATATAGGCGGCCGCTCGAGTTGGGTCCGGCACACAGCCGGTCCCGGCGGCTTCAATGACGCCAATGACCAAGCCACCCAGAAAAGCCCCGGGCAGAGATCCCAAACCGCCGAGCACAATGATTACAAAAGATCGAAGGGTGGGCAGCATGCCTACCTGGGGCACCCAGGAAAACGACTGTACCAGTGTTGCTCCGGACAGTCCGGCCAGCATGCCGCCGAGAGCGAACGCCAGGGTATTCATGGTTTCGGGATTGATGCCGATGACTGCAGCAGCCTGCGGATCCTGGCTGACCGCTCGCAGCGCCTTACCGATCCAAGTGTGGTAAAGGAACAGTAGCAGGATCCCCAGCATGAGAAGGGCAATGGCGGCGGCGGTTAAACGCGGATTGGAAATACTCGCGGCATTGAAAAGGGTGAGGCCGCCCGTGGTGGTCTTGATCAACCAGGGGTCGGCCATAGTGGGGATGCCGACCACAGGGAAATCGAAAAAGCGTCCGGCCTTTACCGGATTGGCTCCGGCAACGGCCTGGACAAAATACTGAAGGAAAAAGGCCAGGCCGAAAGTCACCAGGATTCCATATTCGATCGGCCGCTCGACTTTTCCCTTAGACATGGGCTGCAAAAAGATCCGCTCGAATATGGCCCCAATAGCAAAGGTGATGGCGCAAGCAGCGATTAATCCGAGCACCGGGTGACTCCCTGGAAACCAGGTGGTGGTAAAGAAATAAACCACCATACCGCCGATCATGTAGAACTCACCGTGGGCAAAACTGACGACGCCGAGGATGGAGAAGATGAGGGAAAGCCCCAAGGCCATGAAGCCGTAGATGATTCCCATGATGACGCCGTTGACGAACAGAGATGTGACAAATTCTCCATTAGTGACGCAGGTGTTGTGGGGATCAGCTACTGCAAATGCCCACGCAAGAATCGCTATAATAAGAAGGCCCGACAGAACATTCCAAGACGTCCGCAAACGGGGTCCGAAGTACCAGAGCGGGAGCAACCCGAGGGGGCCCGTCGCCGCCCCAATGCAGGCGCCGGCGAGCCCCGCGCGGGACACGTCAAGATTCTTGCGTAGGAAAATGCGCGGGGTAACAATAACCCCGACCATACCCCAGAAGGTCAACCAGGCAAAAACAGTCCAGAAGATAGCTGAATGTTCCATCGGCCTTGGCACTCACGACATGATGAATCGAACGTACACATCACTTCTTGTTCACATAAACAGGATCCCCTGTTTTGTATTTGGCGGGGTAGACCACCACGGCCTCGGTCGAATCCTGCCCTTTCTTTTGGTACTGCAGCATAGTAATGGCGGGTTCCGGGAACTGATGCCACCATTTATCTTCCTTCCCGGTCTTATCCGGGGGATTATCCTGTCCGTAGGGGAAGGTGATGGTTCCGAGGGCGCCCACATAATTGATCTTTTCAAGAGCCTTGATGATAGCCTTACCTTCGGTGCTGTTGGCTTCCTTGATGGCCTGCATCAGAATTCTGACAGAATCGTAGGCCTCGAAAGCATAAGACTCAGCCGCATTCTTTCCAGTTTTTGTGGTGTAAGCTTTCACAAAAGTCTTGGCAACGTCGTTGAACAATTGAGGTGGAATGCCGACGCGCATGATGATGCCGTAGTTGCCCGCCGGTACGTTGGTCCAGTAAGCTTTGCTTTCAAGGGCAGTCTGGTCGCAGATCATCGGCAGATTCTCTGGACCGGTGCCGGCATCGGCGGCTTGCTGGGTGAAGTTATAGCTGGCCTCGCCGGTTACGATCACCATGATCAAATCCGGCTTTTCCGCCTTCATGCGCTGAATGATGCTGGAAAAATCCTGGGTGCCGATGTCCACCGGGAACATAAGCGCCTGGATCCCCGCTTTTTCCAGCACTTTGACCGATGCTTCCGCATTGGGCCTGCCAAAATCGGTATTCTCAACGATCATGGCGACCTTCTTGACACCGGGTACGGTGGCGGCAAACTTCGACTGAAAATCCGCCACCTCGGAGCTCAGCGGTGCGATGCGGAAGACTTCAGGGTACTTCTTGCTGGTGATTCCGTCATTCCATGTTTCTGCGAATACCACGGGAATGCCGTATTTGTGAGCGACCTCCATCGCCGCGATACCGGCTGAACTGTGATATTCACCACCGGCAGCCACCACTTTGTCTTGATTGATGAGCTTCTCCATCACGGCGGTCCCTTTTTCCGGGAGGCCTTCGGTATCACCCATGACCAGTTTGACTTGACAGCCAAGCAAGCCTCCTTTGGCATTGACCTCGTCAACCGCGATCATCATAGCATCCCGCATGGCTTCGCCGCCGGTTACCGCTCCTGGCGCCGACAGCGGAGCCAGTCCGCCGATCTTGATCGGGCAATCAACCGCAGAGGCACTGTAGCTCCACGACGCCAAGGCCACTGCGCAAAGAATGGTACAAAAACGTAATGCTTTCCATTTTTTCATTGACGTCCTCCCTTTGATTCGGTGTTGATGGTCACATTCCCTCTGTTGACGCTAATAACAACCTGGCTTTTTCCTCAAGTGTCAAAAATGCCAGGGAGCCATCCCAAATCATAAGCCAGCCGAATCTAACAACAATCGTTGCGTATCTTACAGGCTACGCAAGTTGTTTTTGTGCATAATCTAAAAAGTCTAGTGAGTGCAGCTAACAACCCAATCACATCCCTCATGGTATCAAGCCGGGATGTTGGGGAGCGTCGTGCACTGTCCTTTGTAGTTTCTCAGGGCATATTCCTGCTCGGTTTTGCCAACGATGTAATAGTCGGGCATCAGCGGTATCTTGCCGATATTGGTGGCAATCACATACATGGGTTGAGCCAGGCCGGTAGTATGACCCCTGAGTGCGTCACGAATGAGTTCGGCGCCTTTTTCCACAGGGGTGCGAAAGTGATCGATTCCCGGGGCCGGTTCGCAATAAAAGACGTAGTACGGACGGATTCTCACGGACAGGAGTTTTTGGTGAAGTTCTCTGAAAGAGTGGACATCGTCGTTAATCCCCTTCAAAAGGACGGCCTGATTACCCACATTTACCCCGCAAGTGAGCAAATCATACACGGCGCGCGCGGTTTTCTCGGTAATCTCTTTGGCATGGTTGCACTGAGTGTTCACCCAGATCGGGACTTTATGGAATCCAGCAAGGACTCGTTTCAACTTCTCAGTGATACGATGCGGCAGGACAATGGGCGTCCTGGTGCCAAAGCGTATCATTTGAACGTGAGGAATTTCCCTGAGTTTGCGAATGAGATATTCCAGCTTGTCATCTGAGAGAATGAAAGGATCGCCTCCTGTGACGAGAATGTCTCTGATCTCTTCGTGTTCCTGGATCCAGCGCAGGCCTTCTTCAACGTCAAAACGCAGATGGAGCTCCCGGTCCACGACAAGTTCCTTGCGGAAACAGTGCCGACAGTAGCTGGCGCACGTATCGGTTACCGTAAAGGCAATGCGGTCGTCGTACTGCCTGGCGATGCTATCGGGTCTAATCTCGCCGGTAGCACGGTTTTCCTTGTGAATGAGATAATCCTTTATGCCGTAACGATTCTCTTTTTCCTTCAATGAAGGAATGACTTGCCGCCGGATGGGGCACTTCGGGTCGTCCCGATCCATCAGAGAAGCGAAATAAGGGGTTGTGCCCCATTTCGTATTGAGCGTCTCGATGCCTCTTTTTTCATCTTCGCTGACATTGATGAATTGTTTGATTTTGGACAAGGTGTTGATGCTATTTTGCAGTTGTTCAATCCACTCTTCCATCGTTAGGTTTCCTTGTATTGGGACTGCCACTGAGATCAGCAAAACCAACGTGCCGACCGGAAAGAACGCTTGGCTGCCATTCCGTCGAACCTAAAGGGCATTCTCCAGGCCCTTATGCTCGCTTGTCTGAACCGAATTGGGACATCAATCGTCCGGTTTGGATATAGTGTTCGCGGAGGCAGATCTCAATGGATTGGCGATCTCCCCCCCTCATCGTATCGACAATCTGTTGATGTCTAAATCTTATCTGCTCCGGTTGGTAAACTTTGGTCCAGTGCGTGCAAAAGAGAAGATGAAGCAGTGTGCCTAGCGTTTTCGTGAGTTCAATCAAATGCGCGTTCTCGCATTTCATCAAGATGTACTCATGAAATTGCTTGTCGATATTGGCCAAGCTGAAATGGTGACCCTGGCGGGCAGCTTCAACCATTTTGGCGACAAACTTGTCGAGTTTTATGAAGTCCTTTTCGTTAAATGACTCTATCGCGTAGCTCGCCGCAAAGCCTTCAAGAACCCCCCTGGTGATATAAGCCTCGGTGATTTGTTTTGTGGAAGGGGAGGCCACAAAGTTTCCCACCTGTGGTCTGTATTCTATCAACCCGTCACGAGCCAACAGTCGCAAAGCTTCTCGAATGGGTGCCCGGCTGATGCTCAAGGTCTCGGATAACCATGTTTCTGAAATTCGTTCGCCCGGCTTGAGCCTGCCCTTCAAAATGGTGTCGTAGATGAAGGACATAACCTGGTCGGTATATGTGTTTTTGCTGATGCCCATGCGCTTCCCATCTAACGGCAGTTGCTATATGATTGTCGACAATCTACATTAATCGCACCCTTCACGTCAATCCAAAAATCGATCTCTTTAGCCACATCGACATCCATCCATAATGGGTTGCACGGCTGTATCATTGGGTGAGTCCAGCATCTTCTTAGGATGCCGGGGGAGCGACCACCAAACCGCTCCTAATGTCCTCATGTCACCGTCTCTAAAAGATATCTCAGGTTCACACCCATCAAGTAGGAATCATGGGATGGTCGATGTTGCCATGAAGAAGCCAGGAGAAACCGGGATATGACGGAATCTGCTAGATCATTTCCAGAATCCTGTCCTTGTATGCGGGGTTTAGAGAGAGAATCGATCTCGCTTCCTCCGGGGTGGCAATCTCTCGACCAACCTCGGCAGCGATTCGTACCACCTTCTCAACCAGCAAAGGATTGGAGGCTGGAGAGCCATCGGTCATGTAGAGATTGTCCTCCAATCCCACTCGCACATGCCCACCCATGACGATTGCCGCGGTTGCCAGGGGAATTTCTGCGTTGCCTATGCCGGCAGCAGACCAGGTGGCACCAGGTGGGATGCTCTCCGACAGAAACAGCAGGTTTTTTACGCCCGCAGGCATCGCTCCCGGAGCTCCAAGGACAAAGTCAAAATGCAAGGGGGAACGAATAAGACCCTTTTCCAAGAGGAAAAGAGCATTGTTGATCATTCCCGTCTCGAATACCTCGATCTCAGGCTTGACGTCCGTGTCGTGGAAAGTCCGGGCAAGGTACTCAATGAACTGCGGCGAGTTCTCGTAGACGATGCCAGGGAGATTGCTTGAACCGGTGGTAAACGAACCCATTTCCGGGAGCAGGCGAATGGGGTTCACTCTGGCCTCCCAGTCCTTTCCGGCACGACCTCCCGTAGAAAGCTGGAGGATGACCTGCGGAGCCACCTGCTTAATTCTACGAACATTTTCCTTAAACACCGAGACGTCCAGGGTGGGGCGTTTGTCACTGTCGCGGGCATGAAGGTGGAAAAGAGCGGCACCGGCATCGGCACAGCGCCCCACGTCGGCAGCGATCTCGTCGGCAGTTACCGGGAGGTAGGGGCTTAGTTCTTTTCTTACTACGTTTCCCGTCAGTGCCACCGTGATGATGAGCTTGTCCCAAGTCTTTCCCACCGGTTTTCCTCGTTCCCCCGTGGTTCAAATAAAACCATTGACATGCAAAAAGTGCACACCATGAAGTATGTTTCTACTGCAACCCATCTCTGTCAAGGGTAAAGTTGAGAGGGAGTACTTTGCGGCTGGCGGGTGTCCGCTCGGCCATGCTTGAAGATCAGCAATGGGAACGCTCAGGATAGGGGAGAGAGCATGAACGCACCTGTACATGAAGATCACGTCTTTTATCGAAACCTTCGCAAAGCCTACCCTGTTGTTGACCGGGCTGAAGGAGTATTCGTCTGGGATAAGAGCGGCAGGCGCTACCTCGATGGGTCGGGAGGGGCTTGTGTGGTGAGCATCGGACATGGAGTGCCGGAGATTCGTAATGCCATGCTGGCGCAGGCCGACAAACTCGCCTTCAGCCATGGCAGTCATTTTACCAGCGAAGCTGCCATAGAATGTGCTGAGCGACTCAGCAGGATGGTCCCCGATGAACGCCTCAGCAAAGTCTACTTTGTTTCGGGAGGCTCTGAAGCCGTGGAGACTGCAGTGAAGCTTGTCCGGCAGTACTGGCGTGAAATTGGAAAACCCGATAAGTACAAGGTCATTTCGCGCTGGACAAGTTTTCACGGCAACACCACCGGGGCTCTGTCTCTTGGAGGTCATACGGGAAGGAGACGTCACTTTCTGCCCCTCTTCCCCCATACCCCACACATCGAGACCTGCTATTGCTATCGCTGCCCCTTTCACAGGACACCTGAAGTTTGCGACCTGGAATGCGCGAATCAACTGGAACGCACCATCAAGTATGAGGGTCCGGACGCCGTTGCCGCCTTCATCGCCGAACCGGTTGTTGGAGCCACCGCGGGTGCTCTGGTGCCGAAGGAAGGCTACTGGCAGAGAATCAGGGCGATCTGCGATGCCTACGACATTAAGTTGATCGCTGACGAAGTCATGACCGGCTGCGGACGCTGCGGTCACAATTTCTGCCTAGATCAATGGCAGGTCACACCGGATCTGATCGTGACGGCTAAAGGGCTGAGCTCGGGTTATACGCCTCTTGGTGCCGTGATCACGGTGGAGGAGATCCACAAAGCCATTCAAGAAGGTTCGGGAGCTTTTGTTCACGGCCACACCTATTCTCAGAACCCGCTTTCAACGGCCATCGGCGCAATGGTGCTCCGATACCTCGAAGAGCATGAACTGGTCGAGCGCTCGAAGCGCATGGGGAAGTACCTGCGTGGAAGGCTCCAAAGTCTTCTGCACCTGGAGGTGGTTGGAGATGTCAGGGGCTTGGGCCTCTTTGCCGGTGTCGAGCTTGTGAGGGACAAGAGCACAAAGGCGACTTTTGATCCCAAACTGAAAGTCAATCTCCAAGTCGCCGCCGAAGCTTTTGGGAGAGGCCTTATAACGTATCCGGGCGGCGGCGGAGCAGATGGAATCAACGGCGATCATATCCTCATCGCCCCGCCTTTCATTATTACGGAAGCTCAAATAGACGAGTTGGTGGTGATTCTTGAAGAGTCCATCAAGAATGTACAGAAGAACCTCCAAAGCAGTTGAGAAAGGGAAAGCAGACTCCCGATTCACAACTCTAATACCTCCGGCAAGGNCGGAGGCTTGGAAATGTGAGCCCCTCGAAGGGGCTTAAGGTACTTCGTCGAGACACCAGTGCAGCATCGTCGCTTACTGGGATGAGTTCAAAGAGCAGACTAAATCTCTATACGATGCAGACCCTATTCAATGCAGCGCTTGTTTTTGTTTTG
>JGI20214J51088_10001787_pt1 | contig 14592 bp, 9 predicted proteins | sample WetSurMetagenome_FD_51088 | JGI IMG/M metagenome (IMG submission 51088) | reverse complement strand
TGTCTATGCTTCTTCATTGAACCCAGATGCTAAAAGTTTATACGATCTTAATTTTACAAAAAAATCAGCAATCGTTTTTGGTAACGAACACAGAGGGTTATCAAAAGAAGCACAGGAACAAGCTGATGAATGTTTTTTCATCCCGATGTATGGAATGGTTCAAAGCTTAAATGTATCAGTCTCCGCTGCAATTAGTATTTATGAAGCCTTAAGACAAAGAATTATAAAAGGTTTATATGATAAAAGTGAATCAAGTTCAAAAGAACTTAAAGAACTTCTTGATGAATGGGTCAAAAAGTAAATTGAATATCAGAGACGATGATTCAACAATTTAAAAAAATTAACAAAGTAAATGGTACTCTTCGTCTTTTAGGTGATAAATCAATATCTCATCGTGCATTACTCATTTTCTCGCTAGCTAACGGTAAATCCGTTTTAAGGAATTTATCAAAAGGCGAAGATGTTAATTCAACAATTTACTGTTTAAAGGCTCTAGGAGTAACGATTGAATGCTCTGGCGACAAGCATTCTGTTCTAGGAAATGGTTTCAAAGGATATCAAAAACCTACTGTTGTTTTGAATGCTGGCAACTCTGGTACAACCGCAAGATTATTAACAGGCATTCTTGCCGCACAAGATATTGATTCAGTTATTTCAGGTGATACTTCACTTTCTTCGAGACCAATGAAACGAATTATCGAACCATTGTCTGAAATGGGTGCTAAAATTGAAAGTAATAATGGAAAACTTCCGTTAAAAATATTTCCTACTGATAAACAAATAGCAATAAAATATAATATGCCTGTTGCGAGTGCTCAGGTAAAAAGTGCAATTCTTTTTGCTGGGTTACATTTAGATGAGGAAACAATGGTCATTGAATCTCTTCCAACAAGAAATCATACAGAAAATCTTTTGGGATTAAAAGTTGTAAAAGAAAATAATAAAATTTTTTCATCAGTTTCTCGGACAAATTATCCTGAACCAAATGAATATTTTATTCCTGGTGATATATCTTCTGCAATGTTTTTTGTCGTGCTTACTTTGTTAGCAAAAAACTCTGAGTTGATTATCAAAGATGTTTCATTGAATTCTACGAGAACCGGAGCGCTAAATATCTTAATGCAAATGGGAGGTCAAATTGAAATTGTTGAAAGAGGTAAATCAAATGATGAATTATTTGGTGATTTAGTTGTTAGGTCAAGTAATCTTTCAAATGTAGATATCAATAAGGAAATTATTCCTTTTATAGTCGATGAAATTCCGGTAATGACAATTGCAGGGATTTTTGCTGAAGGTGAATTTTCAATAAGAGGAGCATCTGAGTTGAGAGTGAAAGAATCTGATAGAATAAAATCTATTTGTGTGAACTTAAGAAAAATTGGATTGGAAGTAGAAGAATATGATGATGGATTTGTTGTACGTGGGCAGATAAGAAAACCTTTAGAATCATTTGAAAGTTTTGGAGATCACAGAATTGCAATGGCTTTTAGCATTCTGGCTTCGGTAATAAACAATGGCGGCCAGGTTAATAATTTTGAATGTGTAAATATCTCAAACCCTGATTTCTTAAACCAATTACACTCAATCACGCATTAAATTCTCATCACCTGGTGTTCAAATTTATTTATTTGCAGTTCATCAAATATTTTCTTCAATATATCTTCACCATACTTATTTGCAAAATAAATAAAATTAATTTCGCGTTCCTGTAAATTGGAATTGGGAAACAAATGAACTGCTGCCCGATCAATTTGTCTCAATGTAACTTCATATTTTTTTTGCTGAGCTTTTTCAGCTTTCGATTTGAGTTCATTTAAATTACTCAATATTTTATCTCTGTAACGATTACTGGAATCAGCAATCGTTTTATCCAGGTCCAACAATTTCTCTTTCAACTGATCGAAAGTTCCTTCAATTTGATTACTGATCCCATCAAACATTTCCTCAACGGAAATTTCTTCAACTGAGTTGATGATTTTCTTCTTGACGTTTTCAACATCTATAAACATTTCATTTACCGATACAGAAAATTTTTCAAGTGAAGTTGAAATTGAATTTTCAAGAATTGTAGCAGATGAACGTGGGTAAATAATTGGCTGAGGAATATCGTATAACTCATACAATAATTTAATTTGTGCAAAGTAAGATATCTCACTTGGACCGGCGATATAAAATGCTGTTGGTAGTAAATAATCCTGACAAATAGGTCTCAATAACACATTTGGGCTGAATCTATCAGGCTCATTCTCTAAAAGTTCTAATAATTGTTCCTGTGAGAAACTCCTTCTTTTTCTTCTCAACCGGAATTCATTTTCAACCGGTTCGATTGAATACCTTCCTTCATCAACTCTGAGAAATAAATTTACAGGTTTAACTTTTACCTGTGCGTGATACAATTCCTCCAGCGTTGCACTAACATGGACCAATTTTTCTGTATGGACTCTAAAGTCAGTGATTTCTTTTCTAAAAACAGGTTTGAGTAATTGCTTAATCTCGTTGTCTTGCGGATCGAATAATATTAATCCATATTCATCAAAGTAATCGAATATTAATTTTTTGAACGCTTCCTTAAATGATGTTCCTTCTTTATAAATATTTTTTAAGCGATCAAGAATTGCTGTTTTAAAATCAGTCTGTTTGACGGCATTATTGAGCTTATCAAAGAATTCATTAATTGAAGAGTCAAGATTTATCATCCCAACGCTTTGTCTCATATCATCTTCTTCTATTTCATCTTTGTATCCAATTGAAATTAAGGAATTGGCGTCATCAATTATTTTCAAAGATCGAACTTCATTAAAATCATGATCATCAGCTTCAAGCCAGAATATAGGTACGAAATTATAATCATCATACCTTTCTGATAAAAAGCGACTTAATTTTATTGTGGTAATAATTTTATAAAATGTGTAAAGAGGTCCACCTAAAATTCCAAGTTGCTGCCCGGTGACAATTGCAAGAGTTTTTTTATCAGACAATTTCTTAATGTTTTCTTGAGTTAAATTCGATGGATTCAGATTTGAATATTGTTTGACAATAATTTCAGAAACTTCAGATGAAATTTGTCCTCTACTTTCGGAAATATTCTTAAATATTTTAAGATAGTTTTCCTTGTTTCTAAAGTCATTTGTGTAGAATTCAGCAACATTATCAAATTCATATAGATAATCCAGAAAAAGATTTTGATGTCCCGGTATGTCGCTAAAATTAATATACATTGACTCCTCAGTGTATGAATTGATGAGATTCTCAAACGAAAGATAATATTTTAACAGTTATTTTAAAAAGGGAATCTTTTACGTTAATTATCATTTAGCTATTTTTAATTTATCGATTAACATTTTCGTTTGAATCTTTGGAAATAAATCTTTTTAATTATTTAACATCTAAACGAGCTTTTAATGCTATAAAAATTATCAGTTCATTCTATCTCTCCAGAATATTTAGAAAATCTGTAACTTGGGGAATGCCTATATCTTATTCAATTGAACCGACCAATCATTGCAATTTGAAATGCCCCGAATGTCCTTCCGGTTTGGGAATTTTAACCCGTCCTTTAGGTTTGCTTAAATTATCAGAGTTCAGGAAACTAATTGATCAAATTTCGGATACGGCTTTTTATGTGCAGTTATTTTTTCAGGGAGAACCGTATATAAACAAGGATTTACCTGCGATGATTAGTTATGCGCAATCGAAGAATATTTATATTTCCATTAGTACAAACGGACATTTTGTCACTGAAAAAAATGTTGATGTTGTTTTAGACAATGCTCCAGATAAACTTATATTTTCAGTTGATGGACTTGATGAAGAAAGTTATCAGAAGTATCGGGTTGGTGGTACCTTTGAGCAGGCGGATAATGGTTTACGAGCACTAATTAATAGAAAAATTCAGAAGGGATTGAAGAAACCTTTCGTCGAATTTCAATTTATAGTTATGAAACAAAATGAGCATCAACTTGATGACGTTAAAAAATATTGTGAACAAGTTGGGGTTGATAAACTTGTTTTCAAGACAATGCAAATATCATCTTATGAAAATGCAGTAAAATTTCTTCCCTCAAATAAAAAGTATAGAAGATATATTCTTGAGAACAATTCATTTAGAATCAAACATAAAATAAAAAATCACTGCTTTGCTTTATGGAGAACATCGGTCATTACCTGGGATGGAAAGGTAGTCCCTTGCTGTTTCGATAAAGATGCTCAAAATGAAATCGGAACGGTAAACGGCAGATCTATTTATGACATCTGGAATTCAAAAGAGTATGTTAATTTTAGAAAAAAAATATTATCGGACAGAAAATCAGTATCAATGTGCACAAATTGCACTGAGGGATTAAAAGTAAACATCTTTGAAATTGAGCAATAAACATGATTGAGAAAAAGGTATTGGCTGATAATCCTCCGTTTAAATTTGTCAGTAAAAGTACATTAATAATCGTCTCGAAGATTCTTATTGCTTCTGGATTACTTTTTTATCTCATCTACTCTGTCGAATACAACCAAATAGTTTCTGCACTTCAGCAAGCAAATATATTAATCATCACATATGTATTTTTGCTAGGGTTTTTAAATGTGTACCTGCAATATTCCAAATGGCGAATTACCTGTGCTGAAGTATTAGAGGTTAAAGATAATCTAAAAATATTCAGATCATTATTTTATGGTTTCTCCGCAGGAATAATAACTCCATTGCGAATAGGAGAATACTTCGGAAGGGGAATTGAATTCAAAGATAAATCACTTGTCCAGGTAACAGTCGCTACTCTTATTGATAAATTTTTCCCATTATTAATGGTTGCTTGCTTTGGATCGGTTTCAAGTTTAGTGTTTATTTATTTTTACTACAAAGTTTCGATATATATAATTTTGTCATTGTTCATCCTGATTTTCACTTTATTCTATCTGTTAATACTCGTATTGGTTAGCAAAAGATTTTGGAGTAGCATATTATTCTCAAAACTTAATTCATCATCCAGGATAAAATCGTTTCTCGACAAATTACAAATATTTGAAAGTCTTGATCGTAATTATTTTTATAAAATGCTTGGCATATCATTTTTATTTTACATTTGTTACCTGGTCCAGTATGCTTTGCTTGTGATGGCATTTTCAAATCAATCTGAATTCATAAATTATTTATGGGCGGGGAACCTGATAATGTTTGCTAAAACTATTATCCCACCAATTTCATTAGGAGAACTCGGGATAAGAGAAGGTGCTTCAGTTTTTTTTATTACGCAAATGGGTGGTACCGCATCCGTAGGGTTTAACGCCTCAATATTTCTTTTTATAATAAACCTGATCTTTCCATCTTTGATTGGGGTTGCAATGTTTCTAGGAAAAAATGATAATTGATTTTTCAATTTTATTATTGATTCTATTAATTTTTCTATTTTTCTTGCTACATTATCTTTTCTTTCTGCAGAGAATTATCAGAGGTCTCAATAGTTTAAGTACCTCGAAGAATAATACACTTCCCTATGAATTTATTTCTATTGTGATTCCTTTTCGGAATGAACAAGATAACATCTTGACAAATTTGAAATCTTTAGAATCGCAATTATATCCCTCAGAAAAATTTGAAATTATTTATGTTGACGACTCTTCCGATGATCTTTCGCACGATATATTAACTAAAAATATCAGGAAGAATAATATTAAAATTCTATCTGTACCTGAGGATTATTCAAAAAATGCTCATAAGAAAAGAGCAATCCGATATGGAATAAAAAATGCAAAAGGTGAGATAATAGTTACGACTGATGCAGATTGTATCTATGACGAAGAATGGTTGCAAACATTATTACTTTCTTTTGATGCTTTGACTGGATTTGTTTCCGGCCCTGTAGAATTTATTTCAGATAAAGGACTTTTTTCTCAGTTTCAACAACTGGAATTTGCAGGTTTAGTTCTTTCAGGCGCTGGCCTGATAGGTTCTGGGAATCCTACCATTTGTAATGCTGCAAACATTGCATACAAGAAAAAAGTTTTCGATGAAGTTGGTGGCTTCAATGATAATATGAATTTATCATCAGGTGATGATGAACTATTAATGCAAAAAATATCAGAAGATTCGGATTATAAAGTGAAATTTTGCATCAATAAAAAAGCAATTGTAAAAACATCTGCAAATAAAAATATGAGTGATTTTATTCAGCAAAGAAAAAGATGGGCTAGCAAGGGATTATTTTATGGAGATAAAAGCTTAGTATTGAAGTTAATTCTCATCTACGCATTTTATCTTGGATTGATTGCTCAGATTATTCTTGGATTGACATTAAGTAATATTTTTATCTTCTCTTTCCTAATATCGATATTCTTAAAATTTATTTTTGAATTCAGAATTCTTTCAATTGGTAAAGAAAAAATTTTTAATAACCTTCTCTTAAAATATTTTCTTGTGGCTGAGGTCTTTCAGATTCCTTACATTATTTATGCAGGATTTATAGGAGCTTTTGGTAATTATCTTTGGAAATCAAGAAAGCTAAAAAGATAATCGATCTGCGTACAATTCAGTTTTCATTTGTCCACTAAAATGGACACAAATTTTTTTCTTTTCACCTAAAATCAAAAAAAATCAATCTTTTCGAAATGGTACCTTCATTGTATTCTCTGCAATTGTAAACATAACATAGAGGTGTAAAATGAAACGGATCATAATTCTTGCAGTCGCTCTCTTTTTTGCTGTAGCATTCAATACAGAAGCAAAGGGACATTACAATGGGGTGGGTGGATATTTTTATTCGCAGCTTTCTCCATACGGTTCATGGATTGAGGTTGATTATGGGGTTGTAGTTTGGAGACCAACAATTATTCGTGTTAACTGGACTCCTTACCAGATGGGTCAGTGGGTGTGGACGTACGATGGCTGGTATTGGGATTCATACGAACCTTTCGGTTTCATCACATATCACTATGGAAGATGGTATTATGATGATTATTATGGATGGCTTTGGTATCCTGATTATGAGTGGGCTCCGGCCTGGGTTGAATGGAGATATGATAACGATTATATCGGCTGGGCTCCGCTAAATCCTTATGCCGTATTTTCGGTTTCAGTAGGGATATATTTTACTACAACTTACTATACTCCTTACTATCATTGGAATTATGTTACTTATGGAAATTTCTGTGACCCTTATGTATATAACTATTATATTCCTTCTGGCTCTAAATACAGAATACATAGTGGAACAAAATATCGTAATAATTTTGTTTACTACAATGGTAGAATTCAAAACAGAGGCATTGATGTGAAATATATAAGTGTTCGTTCAGGACAACAAATTAAACAACGTGATTTGATCAGAATACGTGATTCCAAAGAACTTAGTCGTGATGGTTATCGAGGAAAAAATGAAATCCGAACACTCGAAATGAACAGAGATGAATTGGTGCGAAACGATTTAAGTCGAATGGAAATAAAACGAGAAAACAGAACTACATCAGTCGATATGGATAAAGTACAAATTGGACAAAGAGATAATTTGAAAACCGAATCAAGAAACGATAAATCAAAAGAAAGAAATCTGGATGTACTGAAGACTGATCAGAACAGAAATAATGTTAAAAACACTGTTGACAGAGTATTCGATCAGAATAGAAATCAGAGCAATCGTAATAACAATGAAAATGTAAATACGCAAAATGATAAAGTTGAAAAACAAAACCAGAAAAAGGAAACAGTAAGCAGAAATGAAACCACGGTAAAACAGCAGAACAATACTAGATCGAACGAGTCTCTGAATTCAAATAGAAAAAATCAGGAACAAACTGTTCAGTTGAAACAGGAGAAACAAAAAGAAGTTTCCAAAGATGAAACTAAACAGACAAAAGTTAGACAACAGAACGATAACAAAACTGAAACGAACAGAAGTAGTGAGATTAAAAAATCTGAAGATAAATCTAATCGCACTGACAATTTGAAAGAACGAAAAAGATAACTAACCCATAACAGCCCTCACTCCGCACTGGCGGTATCCTAAACGATACCGCTTTTTTTTTATATATTTCTCAGAAAAATTTTAATAATCTTGGTAATGAATGAACGATAAAAGTAGCAGGCTCTTCTTTATTCTTGGAGCGTTTTTCGTAGCTAATGCACTCCTCGCTGAATTTATTGGAGTAAAAATATTTTCTTTAGAAAAATGGCTTGGTCTTGATCCAGTCAACCTTTCCTTTTTTGGTGAAAGCAGTCTCTCATTTAATCTAACTGCCGGAGTTCTGCTTTGGCCGGTGGTTTTTATTATGACTGATATCATCAATGAATATTTTGGAAGGCGTGGTGTAAGATTTATGTCGTTTACGGCAGCTGCTTTGATAGCTTACGCTTTCCTGATGGTCTATTTAGCCATGGGTTTGCATCCAGCAGATTTTTGGATACAGCGAGAAACCAATTTTGGTGTTATTAATATGGATCAGGCATTTAATACAATTTTTGGTCAAGGATTATGGATAATTATCGGATCGTTAACTGCCTTTCTGATTGGTCAATTTGTTGACGTTTATGTATTTCATTTTTTGAGGAAATATACCGGGAGTTCTAAAATTTGGCTTCGTGCGACGGGTTCTACACTCGTGTCTCAGCTCATTGATAGTTTTGTTGTGCTTTTGGTAGCGTTTTATTTTGGAGCAGGCTGGGATTTATCTCTCGTACTCGCAATAGGTGTTGTTAATTATATCTACAAATTTGCAGTAGCTGTTTTCCTTACCCCGCTTTTATATGTAATTCATTTCTTCATTGATCGATACTTAGGAAAAGAACTTGCGCATAAATTGATTGAAGATTCTGCAATAGAAAGCCAATTATAATAATTGCTAAACGTCAATAACTCATCGGTAAAATAGTGTCGTATATTTAGGCTTATTCAGGATTTTGGAGTAATTTTGGAGTGTAATTTTACTTCATTCTTCGAAGCAATTTTTCATTTCAATGATAAAACCGAAATCAAAATAATATATCTATTCTAATCTCAAATATTCAATTATAAATGTGAAAAATTTATCAGGAGTTAAATATGAAAATAAGTAAAGAAGATGCTCTGGAATATCACTCAAAAGAAAGAAAAGGCAAGATAGAAGTTATTGCTTCAAAGCCTTGTTTGACATCGCGAGATCTTTCTCTTGCATATACGCCTGGAGTCGCAGAACCATGCAGAGAAATTCATAATAATGTAGAGGATGTTTATAAATACACTGCAAAAGGTAACCTTGTAGCTGTAATATCAAACGGAACTGCTGTCCTTGGTCTTGGAGATATTGGTCCCGAAGCAGGAAAACCTGTAATGGAAGGTAAAGGAGTTCTCTTTAAAAGATTTGCTGATATTGATGTTTTCGATATTGAATTAGCATCTCACGATTCAAAAGAGATTATACGAACTGTACAAATGCTTGAACCAACATTTGGTGGAATAAATCTCGAAGATATAAAAGCACCTGAGTGTTTTGAAATTGAAGAAGAATTAAAAGCAACAATGAAGATCCCGGTGTTTCATGATGATCAACACGGAACTGCGATAATTTCTTGTGCTGCATTAATAAACGCTGTTGAAGTTGCCGGTAAAAAACTGGATAAAGTGAAAATTGTTGTTAATGGTGCAGGTGCTTCCGCTATTTCCTGTTGTAAACTCTACATCATAGCAGGCGCAAAAAGAGAAAACATCTGGATGTTCGATACAAAAGGATGTATAACAAAGGACAGAAAAGACCTTAACAAATACAAACAAGGTTTTGCACAAGAAAAAGGATTTGCCTCGCTTGCTGATGGAATGAAGGGCGCAGATGTATTTATAGGATTATCAGCTGGTGGAGTTGTTAACAAAGATATGGTGAAATCGATGGCAAAAGATCCGATCATTTTTGCTATGGCTAATCCCGATCCTGAAATTATGTACGATGAAGCTACGTCAGTTAGAGAAGATTTAATTATGGCAACAGGTAGAAGCGATTTTCCAAATCAGGTAAATAATGTTCTCGGTTTTCCATTTATATTCAGGGGTGCTCTGGATGTTAGAGCAACTGCTATAAATGATGAAATGAAAATGGCCGCAACTATGGCATTATCAAAGCTTGCAAAAGAAAAAGTTCCTGAAATGGTACTTCGAGCTTATGGTGGTGAAGATTTTACTTTTGGTAGAGATTATATAATTCCAAAACCATTTGATCCGAGAGTTCTATGGTACGTTGCTCCTGCTGTGGCTAAAGCAGCAATTAAAACAGGAGTGGCAAAAATAAAAGAGATGGATTGGCAGAAATACGAAGAGCAGTTAAAAGAGAGACTTGGATTATCAAAAGAACTTATTCGGGTAATGATTCATAAAGCTCAAAAAAAACCTGTTAAAGTTATTTACCCGGAAGGTGAAGAAGAAAAAATTATAAGAGCTGCGCACTTTGTATTTAACGATAACATGGCTTATCCGATATTATTAGGTAATGAAAAAATAATAAAATCAGAAATTGACAGATTAGGTTTTAATCAGAAGGAATTTCAAATTATTGATCCTGAATCGAACGAAAAATTGACTCAATTCGCAGAAGCATTTTACAAAAAACGCTCAAGAAAAGGTGCTACATTAAAAGACACGAAGAATCTAATAAAAAAACCAAATTATTTTGGTTCGATGATGGTTGAACTTGGTGAAGCGGATGCATTGATTAGCGGTTTGACAACGAGCTACCCATCCACAATTCGTCCAGCATTACAATGTGTTGGAATGAAAGAGGGATTAAAAATTGTTTCCGGATTGTATATTGTATTCGCAAAACAGGATGTATATTTCTTTGCGGATACTACTGTTAATGTTAGTCCAACAGCAGAACAACTTGCTCAAATTGCAATAACCGCTGCTGACACCGCCAGGGAATTCGATGTTATTCCAAAAATTGCAATGCTTTCTTTTAGCAATTTCGGAAGTTCACCTTATCCCGAAACGTTAAAAGTAAAACAAGCTACTGAATTGGTAAAGAAACTAAGACCAGAATTAATTATTGATGGCGAGATGCAGGCAGATACAGCTGTTATGCCTGAAATAATTGAAAAGGAATTTCCTTTTAGTACTTTAAAAGGTCGTTCTAATGTTCTCATCTTTCCTGACTTAAATTCAGGAAACATTGCGTATAAACTGATGGCAAGAATTGGTCAGGCTTCTGTGGTCGGCCCAATTCTGATGGGAATGAAGAAACCTGTTCACGTACTCCAGAGAGGCGCTACTGTTGACGATATTATCAATATGACTGCAATTGCAGTGGCAGAAGCTGGAGCTAAGAAAAAGTAAAATTGTTCAGGGTGAAGGGAAATTTAAAAACCTTCCTTTCACCCATAATTATTTCCTTCCACTGATTTACATTTTATTGCAATTTACCGATTAGTCCTTTAATTTCTTATCACTTCTTTAAATTTTTACTGTAACTATTTTAATTTATTTCTATGAAAGAAATCAGAATGCTTGCTGCAATAATGTTCACCGATATGGTGGGATACACTGCATTAATGCAGGAGGATGAAAGGCGGGCAAAACATTTAAGAAGCAAGCATAGAGAAGTCCTGGAAAGATTGGTATTAGAACATAGAGGACAAATATTACAATATTATGGAGATGGTACTCTTTCGATTTTCGGGAGTGTAATTGAAGCTGCAACTTGTGCCACAAAAATACAACAGGAGTTACAAGCTGAACCAAAGGTTCCATTGAGAATTGGTCTCCACGCCGGAGATGTTGTTTACGATGATGAAGGAGTTTATGGGGATGGAGTTAATATTGCATCCCGAATCGAAAATATTGCTGTTTCAGGGAGTGTTTTAATCTCTGATAAAATCAATGATGAACTTAAAAACCATCAGGATATCTCCACTATTTTTTTAGGGAGATATAATCTTAAGAATGTAAAAACCCCTGTTAAGCTTTATGCAATCAATTCAAATGGATTGGCTATCCCTAGTAATCATGAACTTGAAGGTAAAACTACAAATTCGGATAACTCGATCGCAGTTTTGCCTTTTCTTAATCTTAGTGGCGATAAAGAAAACGAATATTTCAGTGATGGGATTACTGAAGAATTGTTGAATGCTCTTGCAAAAGTTGAAGGATTACTGGTAACATCTAGAACATCTTCATTCGCATTCAAAGGAAAAAATATTGATATAAGAGAAATTGGTAAACAGCTTGGAGTAAAAACTGTTCTTGAAGGAAGTGTAAGAAAGTATGGTAATAGGGTTAGAGTTACTGCCCAGTTAATTAATGCAGATGACGGGTATCATAAATGGTCAGAGACTTTTGACAGGAATCTTGAAGACATATTTGCAGTTCAGGATGAAATTGCTAATTCGATAGTTGACCAATTAAAAAATTCCATCACACTTAAGAGGCCTGTTAAATCACTTGTAAAAGAATCCACAAAAAGTATGGAAGCTTATAATCTGTACCTTAAGGGATTATTTAACTGGAATAAATGGTCGCCCGATTTTATGCAAAAAGCAATAAAATATTTTGAAGAAGCGATAACGATTTGTCCTGATTTTGCAGTAGCATATGCCAGGTTATCTGCTTGCTATGTTTTCCTTGGTGCAGCTGGATTTATGTCAAACAAAACCGCTTATTCTAAAGCTAAGGATTATGCATTAAAATCATTTGAACTTGATAATTTACTTATTGATGCACGGATTTCTCTTGGTATGGTTAAATACTTTAACGATTGGAATTGGGATGGTGCGGAGAAATGTTTTCTTAAGGCACTGGAGTTAAATCCAAATTCAGCAGAAACTCATCAATACTATTCGATGCTTCTAACGACATTAGGCTATCATAAAAAAGCTTTAAAGGAGGCTGAACTGGCACATCAGCTTGATCCATTAAATGCACCAATCAGCTATATTCTTTCATTTATATATTTCAATAATAATCAGCCGGATTTAGCAATCCAACAACATAAAAAGACTTTGGAGATTGATCCTGATTTTGGTGACACCTGGAACAGTTTGGCATGGATCTATTTAAAGTCATCGGATTTTGAGAATTCTATGAAAATATTTCAAAAAAACTTAAACGATCCTGCAAATAAATCAAAAGCCATTTCGGGTTTAGGCTACGCTTACTCAAAACTTGACCAACCTCAGAAATCAAGAGAATATCTTGAATTACTCGAAAGAATGAATTCAGAAGATGTTCCAATGGATATGGATATGGCAATTATTTATTCTGGATTAGGAGAATGGGACAAAGTTTTCGACTTATTAAATAGTGCGATCGATAAAAGACTCGGAGGATTAAATTTCATTAATGGAAAATATTGGAAAGATATACACGATCATCCGCAGTTTAAAAATTTGCTTCAAAGGATGAACTTACCTGTTGAATAACTCACTACCTCAATCAATTAAATCTAAGAATTAACGAACAGAATTTGAACAGAAAGAAATTAATAATCTTCTTCGTATTGATTTTACAGACACTAAGTTATTCGCAGGAAAGCAATGGTATAAAATATATTACCGTAATGGCAGGTGAACAATATGAAGCCAGCGGATTTTATCAGTTCTGGTTTGGTCAGCACTGGCGAGATGTTTGGACGACTCCTGTTAAAGTGGAAGTACTTAATTTAAATACTTTTGCGGATGGTTTGACTCCTATTGAACGAGGTGGGGGAATGCAAACCAAGTCGTTGCGGTTTAAAGGAAATGATGGAAAGATTTGGAAATTCAGAACTATTGAAAAAGATCCATCAAAAATATTACCCGAAGAGTTACGCGAATCAGTAGCTGAGCAGATCGTGCGTGATCAAATTAGTTCGGCAAATCCTTTTGCCCCTCTTGTAGTTTCACCTTTACTTGATGCGGTCGGAATATTTGAAGCTCGGCCACAATTAGTTTTTCTTCCAAACGATGAAAAGTTAGGTGAATTCAAAGATGAGTTTGGAGGTAAACTTGGATTCATTGAAGAGCATCCAACTGTAGGTAAAGATGATAATTCCGGTTTTGATGATGCATTGGATGTTAAAGGAACTTACAAGCTTTTTGATCATCTTGCAAAAAAAAGGAAGCAAAAAATCGATGAAGTTGAATATTTAAAAGCAAGGTTGATTGACATTCTTATCGGAGATTGGGATAGACATATGGATCAGTGGCGATGGGCTAAATTTGACTCACTTGCTAAAGGAAATGAATTTGAAGTTTGGAAACCTATACCCCGCGACCGCGATCAGGCTTTCTCAAAGTATGATGGAATTTTTCCTTATGTAGCAGCTTACATCGTCCCTCAACTAAATAATTTTGGAAAAGAATATCCGCAAATGGAAGATCTTACTTGGAATGGACGTTTCCTCGATAGGAGAGCATTAACTGAATTAAGCAAAGCTACGTGGGATTCTGTAATGAATTACGTCAAATTAAAAATTACAGATGAAGTGATTGATAGTGCAATTGATAGGCTCCCTCCGGAAATTATACCTAAATGTTCCACTGAATTAATGACAAAATTAAAATCCCGAAGAAATCATTTGGAAGAAGCATCAGATGAGTTCTATGTAATTGTAAATAAATATGCAGATGTCTTCTGTAGCGATGAGGATGACTTTGTTGAAATAGATAGAATT
>JGI20214J51088_10001786_pt1 | contig 14595 bp, 13 predicted proteins | sample WetSurMetagenome_FD_51088 | JGI IMG/M metagenome (IMG submission 51088) | reverse complement strand
CGGCCGGAGGACTTCGACCGGGCCGCCACGGCGGGCGCGCAATTCGGCGTCAGCCCGGGGATGGATCGCGCGCTGGCCGAGGCCGCGGTCAAGAGCGCGCTGCCCTTCCTGCCCGGCGTGCAGACGGCGTCGGAGGTGATGGCCGCGATCGGGTATGGGATGCGCACGCTCAAGTTTTACCCCGCCCGCGCGGCAGGCGGCGCACCGGTGCTGGCCGACTTCGGCAACATCTTCCAGGATGTGGTCTTCGTACCGACCGGGAAGCTCGGGCAGGTGGACGTCCCCGAGTATCTGGCGCTAAAGAATGTCCTGTGCGTCGGCGGCTCCTGGGTCGCACCGCCTGACAGGGTGTCAGCGCAGGACTGGGACGCCATCACCCAGTTGGCCCGACAGGCGGCGCAACTGCGCGCAGTTCGTCGATGAGTAGATCCGGTGGAGCGGAACGTCAATTGAGCAAGCCTGTATGACCAGCCGACGATCGTGCCCGGCTCCACAAAAAAANCAGGGGCCCCCCGTAAGGTGACAAAGGTGGCAACGTCTTCTATTGCTCGATAAGAAGATCGCCGTGTAAGCCTGAGGAAAGGGCCGGCTCTCGTGAGCACCCCAACCTGAGCGGGCCCTTTTTCGTGGAAAAGTGGTACACCCTGTGACACCCTGCGGGGNGCCCAAAAGCGGTCAGCCAAGTCGGGAGTGGGAAAGAGACGGCCGCGTCGCCGGCGCGGAGGTTTCAACCTTCGCGCTCAGGCGCGTGGCGCGACGCGACGCCGCGACGGGGTACCAGACCCCTTGACCGGATTTCCACCGGGCGGAGTCGAGTCGGGCTANTATGGCAATCGTGGTTTCATCGCAGGGCTCGGAGGCTCAGGCGACGCCCGGCGCAGACGGAGAAGGCAGCCACCGCGGCTCGATACCGGTGGGCCTCGTCTCGTTTTTGGTGGTGCTGTTCTTCCTGAACATCGTTTCCCGGCTTTCCGTCGGGCCCCTCCTTCCCGTCATCGAGGGCGAGTTTGGTTTCCGGCACGGCAGCGCCGGGTCGCTCTACTTCTTCATCACCCTGGGATACTGTGTGGGCCTGTTTCTGTCGGGCTATGTTGCGTGGTGGCTCAGCCACCGCGCCACCATCGCGCTGTCCGGGATCACGCTCGGGACGGCGCTCCTGGCGGTCCCGTATGCCCCATCCCTCTTCTGGATCTGCGCCGACCTGTGGCTGCTCGGCATCGGCTCGGGCCTGTATCTCCCGTCAGGTGTCGCGGTCCTGACGGAAAATACGCACGAACGCTCCTGGGGGAGAGCGCTGGCGATCCACGAGCTAGGGCCGAATCTCGGGTACGTCTGCGCTCCGCTACTCGCCGAGTTCTTCCTGGGATTCTTCGGGTGGCGCGGAGTCCTGCGCGCGATGGGCGTGCCGACCGTGCTCGCGAGTGGGCTCTTTCTGCTGTCTGGGTTGGGCGGGAGTTCGCGGGCGCAGGCGCCGCGCGGCGCGATGCTGGCACGGCTCGTTTACGATCCGACGTTCTGGGGCGTGGCGAGTCTCTTCTCCGTCTCGATCGGCGTGGGGCTCGGCCTTTATACCATGATGCCGCTCTTTCTGGTCAACGATGTGGGCATGGCACGGGTCTCGGCCAATCTGGTCACCGGCCTGTCGCGGATTTCGGCCCTCGGGAGTGTATTCCTCGCGGGTGCGCTGGCGGATCGCATCGGCCGGACGCACACGGTGAGGTTTTCGCTTGTAGGGGCCGGCACCTGCGCCGTGCTGCTCGGGGTGCTCCGGGGTCCCTGGATTACTCCGCCCCTGCTGTTTCTCCAAGCGGCCTTCGCGGCGGCCTTCTATCCCGCAGGATTCTCCTTGCTGTCTTCGGTGTTCCTCCTCCCGGTCCGCAACGTGGCGGTATCGATGGTCCTGATTCTGGCCATGCTCGGCGGCGGCGGCGGCGTGCCGCCATTCGTCGGCTTTCTGGCGGATCATTGGTCGTTCTCGTTTGCCTTCGGCGCTGCTGGATTGGTGACCCTCGCGTCGGTCCTCCTGCTCGGATTTGTCCCCTCCCGCGCCCCCGGGAAACGCACGTACGATAGGGGGAATGGCCCTGCAACTACCGATTGACCCTGCCGCACCACCCCCGAAGTGACACCGCATAATCGGCGTTCGCGTTCCTAGTGACGAGCCATTTGGGACTCGAACGTCCTGGTATTGTCCCGGTCGTAAGCGAGCCGCGGAACCGGAAAAGCTTAGCCGCCCTGTGTTCAAAGCTGAATACGTGGGGTTTCCCGGACGACAAGAAACCATGTCTCCATTATGGTGCCGGGGGGACGGGTCGCCAATTATGCGAAACAGCTTTCTCCCCGAGCGACGGCACGATCATCGATTTTATCGGCCGTCTACGGCAGTCCCAGGCCCTCATTATTCGTAAACGACCAGGCGGTGCTTTTCGGGATAGGTGGTTGCTTACAAGCGCGCTAACGTCAAGGATCACCTGCGGCCGAACGTCGTCAGGTGCATGCACTTGATAGCCGGATCTATCTGGTCAGCTCGACTTCGCCTGGCCTCCAAATCTTCTCAATCCATGGCTTGAGTGGGCCGTAGATCCTCAGCCTATCACCGCCTTCCGTGGCGCATCACCCCTCGCGTCGGATGCTGAGGGATTTCATGCGGGATTTGAACGTCGAGGGACTGACCCCAAGCATCGAGGCGGCGCCGCCCTCCCCGCCTACGCGCCAGCCCGTGTGCTCCAACGCCCTGACCATATTCGCCCGCTCGATTTCGCGAAGCTGCCGCTCATCCAGGATCGTATGCGACCTTTCCGCCTCGGCGGTGGCGCCCGTGCCGTGCGCCGACGTGCCTTCCGGAAGCACGCGACCAAGCCGCAGCGGTCCCCCCGCTGATGTGATCAGCGCACGCTCGATGACGTTCCGAAGTTCCCGGACGTTGCCTGGCCAGGAAAACGATCTCAAGAGTGCGGCATCCGCGGGAGTCAGGGGGCTGGCGGCGTAGCCCATACGACGTGCTAACTTCTTGATCAGGTCTTCCGCCAGGAGGACGACATCGTCTCCCCGCTCGCGAAGCGGGGGGAGACGAAGCGGGAAGACACTCAGCCTATAGTAGAGATCTTCGCGAAACCTGCCCTCCTGGACGGCGCGTTCCAAATCGCGATTGGTCGCGGCGATCACACGCACGTCGACCTTGCGCGTCCNGGAGCCGCCCACGGGCTCGAATTCTCCCTCCTGCAGAATGCGCAGCAGACTGCCCTGCAATTCCAGTGGGAGTTCGCCGATTTCGTCGAGGAAGATGGTCCCCCCGTGCGCCAGCGCAAAACGCCCATCGCGCCGCCCGGTGGCGCCGGTGAACGCGCCCTTTTCGTGGCCGAAGAATTCACTTTCGATCAGCGTGGCTGGGATGGCCGCGCAATTCACCTTGACGAGCGGACCGCCGTGGCGACGGCTTCGCTTATGGATCGCCCGTGCGAACAGCTCCTTGCCGGTTCCAGTTTCACCCAGGATCAAGACCGTGGCATCTGTGGAGGCCACCTGGGACACCGCCTTGAGGGCGGCCCGCAGGGCGGGGCTTTGCCCGAAAATCTCGTCGAATCCGTGGTCCTCCTCGATCTCGGAGATCAGGTACGCAGTCTGCGCCGACAACGATTCAATCCGAGCTTCGGCGCGGGCCAACTCCTCGACGTTTCGGAGGATGATGGTGGAAAACCGGCTCCCCTGCGCCTCGTAGCCCGAGACCGTCGCCTCCGCCTGAAAGGAATCCCGGCCGGAGGGCGTCACCAGAAAAGGCCCGGGCACCCAGCCATGCCTGGCCGCGTCGGCTCGACCTTGCTGCAGGTGATCCAGCGTGAACAGCCTGCGCACCGTCTCGTCGCCGAGGAGAAGCGTGAGAGGCGTCCCCTGGATCGCTGCGGCTGAACACGCGAACAGTTTCTCGGCGGCGGGGTTCAGCATGGTGATGGCGTGGGTCGCGTCCACCTCGATGATGGCGTCCATGGCGCTGTTGACGAGCAAGCGGAGCCGTTCCTCACGTGCCCTGACCACGGATTCCCATTGCAGGCGCCGGATCTCTGCGGCCGCCCGCTGCGCAAAGAGCCTGAAGAGCGTCACCAGCCGCTTTTCGTCCGGCATGGGCCGATTGTCCACCACGGCGAGGTGACCCAGCACCTGCTCCGCTTCGTCAAGAATGGGAGCCCCGAGGTAACTGACCACGCCCGCAAACTGGGGGTCCTTGTCGCCCGGATAGAGATCGATCACGCGATCGGCGACATGGACCAGTCGCTTGTCGCGCACCGCCGTTTCACAGGGAGTGCCGACAATGGAGTACTCGAAGTCGTCAACCCACTGTCCGCCGAAGTAGAATGCCAAGGCACGAAGCCTCGCTTTCTCAGGCTCAAGTCTGGTCACCCAAGCTCCGCGGGTGTCCAGCGCCATGGCCATGCTCTGCACGAGTGCTTTGTAGAACGCCACGCCTGTCTCGGAGGCTGTGCCCTCCACCACCGCGCGCAATGCCACTTCTTCGTCGATTCGTCGAGTCTGCTCGCTCATAGCCATTCTCCCGCCTGAGGTGGGTTGTCAAGGCTCTCGCGGAGGCGTGATTCGCCGTCCCGTTGGATCAATATCGATCCTGTTGCATCCGCAGGGAGCCACCTCCCGCTTCTCCACCTGCGCTGTCATATGTCGTCGACGCGCCAATGCCTCGCATTGGGGAAGCGCTCAACCCCAAGCGCCATGGAGAGTTCTGGAGGCACCGTGGGATGCTGCCCCCCCTGCGTGGTGGTCTCCGGGCTTGGCCGTCGGCCGACTGGACCGTCACCTGCACACACGTTTCCCTCCGACGGAGAGGAAGCCGCGGGCAAAGGCGCAGGCGAGCCGCGGGACATCGCGAATTCAACAGCGAATCGGCGAAAGGGGGGATGAGCGTCATGGGTCGTGCGCCAGGTATCGCAAAGAAGATCCGCAGTCTCCTCGCCTTCGGTAGGCGTGTTCCGGGCGAACCACTCGTCGCGTCGACGTTCCTCGTCACCGGCCGGTCCTGGTCGCCCCTGCGGGCAAAAATCGCGTGACATGGGTTCAGTCGCCGGTTCGTGCCGAATTCCCGTCGCGATCACCGACGAAAGATCGTCGTCGACGAGATCTCGTCGGCATTCTGGTCCGAGACAATCACTGTAACACTCTATGTGGCGATATGTTACCAGANTNATCCTGGATGGCACGCCACCTGCTCAGTGGATGTTCAGGAGCGGCTGACGGGCAGCCGCAGGAAACGCAACCCACAGCACAAGGAGAAGGACGATGACTGCAACGTTGACCGACAAGAAGATGCCCGAGCCCCGCAACGGGGTCGACACGCCCACGCTCTTCGCTACGATCAAGGCTGTCGGCGCCCAGCCCGAACTGGCCCAGTTCCGGTTCCGCGCCGTCAATCGGTGGCAGCAGGGCACCCACAGCCGCACGCGCATCCAATCTTTCTACGGCGCTGGCGGAGAGCAGATGCACGAGCAGGAATTCGCCTACGACGCAGATCACCCCAAGGTGTTAGTGGCCCGGGACCAGGCCCCGGCACCGGTGGAGTTTCTGTTGCATGCGCTCGCCTCGTGCATCACCGCAGGCATCGGGACCGTCGCGGCCGCNCGGGGTGTGACCCTCTACGAAGTGGAATCCACGCTCGAAGGTGACATTAATCTGCAGGGGGTCTTGGGGCTTTCGGATCAGGTTCGCAACGGTTACCAGAGCATCCGCGCGACCTTCAAGATCAAGGGCGATGCACCGGCCGAGAAGCTCGCACAGATCGTCGAGCAGTCGCGCAAGCGCTCCGCGGTATACGACGTCCTCACCCACGGCGTGCCCGTGGAGATCGCGGTCGACGCTGGCTGATCACAGGGGACCACCTCCGCCCTGCGGTGCCGACCGGCCGGGGCCAGAACCAATCACCCGGCCGGCGGCCCGAAGGGGGAAGGGACGCGCCATGCACACTACGGAGACCATCATCATCGGGGGAGGACAGGCGGGGCTGGCCATGAGCCGATGCCTGACGGATCGCGGCGTGGAGCACGTGATCCTGGAGCGCGGCCGCGTCGCCGAACGGTGGCAAAGCGAGCGCTGGGATTCCCTGCGACTCCTGACGCCGCGCTGGCAGAGCCGGTTGCCGGGGTGGCGCTATCGTGGGCCGGACCCGGACGGGTTCATGACCAAATCCGAGGTCGTGGCGTATCTCGACGAATACGCGCGCTCCTTCCGCGCGCCGCTGCACACCGGTGTGGCGGTCACCCGCGTGCACGGTCGCGGGGATTCGTTCGAGGTGCAGACCGATTCCGGGGCGTGGGAATCCTCGAACGTGGTCATCGCCACCGGCTACTCTGCCAGGGCCGCGGTGCCCGCATTCTCCGCCGAGCTTGCCGGCGACATCGACCAGCTCGTGCCCACGCAGTATCGCAATGCGCGGCAGTTGCGCGCCGGCGGGGTGCTCGTGGTGGGCGCATCCGCCACCGGGATTCAGCTCGCCGCCGAGATCGCCCGGACCGGTCGCGAGGTGATCCTGGCGGTAGGCAGCCACATTCGCCTGCCGCGCCGCTATCGGGGCCACGACATCATGAGATGGCTCGACGAGATGGGCGTGCTCCGGGAGACGGCGGACCAGGTACCGGATATCGAGGCGTCGCGGCGACAGCCATCGCTGCAGCTGATTGGCAGCGACGAGGGCGGCTCGCTGGACCTGCAGGTGTTGCAGGATCGCGGCGTGCGCATCGTGGGCCGCATGACCGGGGTCTCCGGCCACCGGGCATACTTCGCGGACAATCTCGCTGAATCGATCGGTCACGCGGAGCGCAAGATGCACGGAATGCTCGACCGGATCGATTTGCACCTCTCGCGCCTGCGACTGACCCGCGCTTTCCCGCGTGACCCGCGCCCCCGCGCCGTGGCCGTGCCCGCGACGCCGCGCGCGCTGAACCTCAGGGACCACGGCGTGGACACCGTATTGTGGGCCACCGGCTACCGACGCGAGTATCCCTGGTTGCGCATCCCGGTGCTCGATGCGAAGGGGGAGATCATTCACCAGGGAGGTGTCACCCCACGTCCGGGGTTGTACGTGCTGGGGCTGCAATTCATGCGCCGGCGCAACTCGGCGTTTCTCGACGGCGTCGGGGCCGATGCCGCGGATTTGACCGATCACATCGTTCAACGCGGGGCCCGCCGCCTTTTGGCTGCGGCGTGAGCCCCCAACCCGTGCGAGGTGGCCATGAATCGATCGCCAATTCCCAGCGCCCGCTATGACACCGTGGTGGTGGGGGCCCGGGTAGCCGGGGCCGCCACCGCCCTGCTGCTGGCGCGCGCCGGGCTCCGTGTCCTCGTCGTGGAGCGCAGTCGCCGCGGCAGCGACACGCTGTCCACGCACGCCCTCATGCGCGCAGGCGTCATGCAACTTCATCGCTGGGGAGTGCTGCCACGCCTGCTGGCGGCCGGAACGCCTCCGATCCGCCGCACCACCTTCCATTACGGTTCCGAGCCGGTCGTGGTCGACATCAAGGACCGGGACGGGGTCGATGCGCTGTTTGCGCCTCGCCGGACACTGCTCGACGTGGTGTTGGCCGATGCGGCCGTGCAGTCGGGTGCCCAGGTGCTGTACGACACCACCGTCAGGGAGATCCTGCGCGGCCCGACCGCACGAGTCCAAGGCGTGCTCCTTACCGATGAAGCCGGCCGACACCATCGCGTGGAGGCTGATATTGTCATTGGCGCGGACGGTGCCCGCTCGACGGTGGGCAGAGCGGTGGACGCGCGCGTGCTGGCCGAAGGCAAGTCTCCGGGGTCGTACATGTACGCCTACTGGCAGGGGCTCGAGCTCGATGGAACGCACTGGTATTACGCGCCAGGTGTGACCGCGGGTGCGATNCCGACCAACGAGGGCCTCTCCTGCGTGTTCGTGGGCATGCCCCCCGGCCGCTACCGCGCCCAGCGGGCGGTGCCGCTCGATGCGCTATTCCAGCAGCTCGCCGCGGAATGTCATCCCGGGCTGGCCGGTGCGCTTGGCGGAGCACGGCGCGTGGGCAAGTGTTACTCCTTCGCTGGACGTGCGGGGTTTCTTCGCCAGCCGTGGGGCGAAGGCTGGGCGCTGGTGGGCGATGCGGGGTGCTTCAAGGATCCGATCACCGCACATGGCATCACCGATGCCCTTCGCGACGCGGAGCTCCTCGCCCGGGCCGTGACGCGTGGCACCCCCGGCGCGCTCGCCGACTACCAGGAGGAACGTGATTCGTTTGCGACGGAGTTTCTTGAATTGTCCGACCGGATCGCTTCCTTCGACTGGGACCTGAACTCCGTCGGGGTGCTTCACCACCGGCTGAGTCGCCTGATGGCGCGCGAGTGCGAATGCGTGCGCGATTTCGGCAGCCTGCAGCGCACCCCTATGGAAAAAGCGGCGAGCAGAACAGGCGGATACCGCCAGCTGAGTTCTCCCGTGGCGGTCGCCCTGTGACCGTAATCCAACAACTTCACCAGATTCACGTTTGTCGTTTCGGTCGATCTTGTNGCAGAGACCCTCGTTCGCTGTTCTCCCAGGAGAAGATGGGGTGGCTCCTGGAAAAGAGGTGTCAGGTATCGAGGTATTCGGGAGCTACCCCATCGGCGGCGAACCGGATCGGAGCCCGGCGGATCACGCGGGATGGCCCCGGGGGTGCCTGGCAACGCGCTGACCGAGCTAGCCCTTAAGAGCGAGTGCTTGCCGCGCACACAATCACTCGTATTCCGATCGTCACCACTTACTAGAGGGCCTCGGCGGCGGGACCGGTAGCCGCGGGGCGAGGAGGGACCATGGCACAGGTCTCGGCATGGAAGGGTAAGGGCCCCTCGGTGGGACAGCGGGCGGAACGCTCGCGCCTCGTCCGCAGGGAGGACATCGTCCTGTTCACCGAGATGAGCGGCGACCGTAACCCGCTCCACTACGATGAGACTGCAGCCCGAGCTTCCCGGTTCGGCGAGATCGTCGTGCAGGGAGGGGTAACGAGCGCCATCCTGAACGCGGTCGTGGCCGAGGACCTGCCGGGGCCGGGGACGGTGTTCCTCCACGTGGACTGGAAGTTTACGGCGCCCGTGCGGCCCGGCGACACGATCACCGGCGCGGTTGAGGTGCTGGAGGTCCGCGAGGATAAACCGATCACGAAGCTCGCGGCGACCGTGCGGCGGGGCGATGGGGTTGTGGCCCTCGTGGGGACTGCCGTGTGCTACACGATGGACCTCGGCGGGTCCTGACGCCATGGGTCCTCGCAAGGATGCTGGGACGGGCTGGGGAACAGTGGGCCTGACTGCGGCGGCGATGCTCGCCTTCGCCGCCAACTCGCTGCTCTGCCGGGCCGCCCTCGGCGGGGGCCACGCCGACGCGGCGAGCTTCACGATGCTCCGCCTCACTGCTGGAGCCCTCGCCCTCTCCGCGCTGGCGCGGGTCCGGGGAAGTCCCGGGCCCCCGGCCCGCCCCGAGTGGGGCTCGGCGCTCGCACTCTTCGCCTACGCGATTGGCTTCTCCCTCGCTTACCGGCTGGTGCCAGTCGGCGTGGGGGCACTCCTGTTGTTCGCCGCCGTGCAACTGACCATGGTGGTCGCCGGCCTGCGCGCCGGCGAGCGGCCGCGCGCCCTCGAGTGGGCGGGGCACACCCTCTCGATTGCCGGCGTCGTCGCCCTCACCCGGCCGGGGCAGGCGCGACCTGATCCCATCGGCGCAGCCCTCATGATCCTCGCCGGGGCAGCCTGGGGCGTGTACTCCCTGCGCGGACGCAGTGCGGGGCACGCCGCGGCCCGGAACGCCGCGAACTTCTCCCGCGCCGTACCCCTCGCCCTCGCGGCAAGCGCCATCGGGGCGTTGTTCGGCCCAGTCCGGGTCGACCCTCTGGGCGCGTGGCTCGCTGTCGCGTCCGGGGCCGTCGCCTCGGCCATGGGGTACGTCCTGTGGTACGCGGGCCTGCGCAGACTCACTACGATCCACGCCGCCCTCGTCCAACTCTCGGTGCCACCCCTTGCCGCCAGCGCTGGGGTGGTCCTGCTGGGAGAGAGCCTGTCGCCGCGACTCCTCCTCGCCGGCACACTGGTCCTGGGTGGGATCGCCCTGGCCGTGGCCGGCCGCAGGCGGTGAGGTGCGTCTGGGATCCGCTGGCCGGATGGCGGGCCGACCGGCGAGCCAGGTCAGGTGTCAGCGGCCGCTCTAGACGCTCACGCATACATCCACATCGGCGATGACTTCGCCACCTCAGGATTGCTGTTGGGACATTCCGTGGAGGGAATGGCGGCGAAGGCTCTTGCTCAATTGGCTGTCCGGGGGGGGCGGCACCAGCCCTCGTGGTGATAACGTGGTCTCCTCTTGCGCGTTCCCCTCTTTTGGCGTCAACGTGGCAAAATCCTCGAACGGACTTCGGGGTGGACCAAACAGTGGGGGCAGACCAGGCCGATCCAGGGCGGCCAAATGGCGACGGTCCCGTTTGCCTCATCCGGGGAGAACGGGCACTGGACGCCGATGCCTAGGTGCGGTAGCCTCAGAATGTTTAACCCCTGGGGACACGTTCCGGGCACAACGCGTGAAGGAGGGAAGCCATGCTGATGGATCTAACCATATCCCTCGGAGACAATCCAGGATCCCTGGCGAAGNTGGGCGAGGCGCTGGGCAAGGCGGGTGTGAACATCGAGGGCATCTGTGGCGTGACGGCTCAAGGCAAGGGGATCATTCACCTCCTCGTCGGAGATGCGGCAAAGGCTCGCCGGGCACTGGAGGCCAACCACATAGACGTTGCCAAGGAAACCGAGGTCGTGGTACTGCCTGTAGAGGACCGGCCCGGTTCCCTCGGCAACTTGGCACGCCGATTGGCAAACGCCGGCGTGAACCTCCAACTTGCCTACATGGCCACCTCCGCGAGGTTGGTGGTCGGGGCCGACGATCTCGGAAAAGTCCGGGCGGCGATAGAGGTGCAGAAGCGAGCGTAGGCCCTCGAACCCCGATCTGGCTCAGGATCACACGGGTGCCGCCGCGTAGCGGGGTGCGTGTGTCTTGGCGGCCACCGCTCCGTGGCGAGCCCAGATGCGGGGCCAGGTTGTGGCCCGATCACCCGGCAGATGGACGGCCGGGCAGCGGTCCGGTGGCCCGCGAACTTCGCCAAAAGACCATCGTGCCCAGCCCGAGGAGCACCGCGTTCGCCAGTCCGACGCTCGGCCGGTAACCCAGCACTTCGGCCACCCACCCAAAGCCTGTAGCCCCCACCACGCCGGCCAGAGAGACGGCCATGTTGAAGATGGCCAGGGTTCGGGTCCGCCGACCATTGGGCGCGGCCCTGCGGCCTCCCCAGGCGAGGACCTGATCGCGGACCCTGTCAGCCCACGAATGAACACCCGGCCCATGAGACGCCCACGGGCATCGTCACACTGCCGTTCCTTCCCCCGAGGCCACGTTCGCCCGTTGGCCGTGGCCCGCGACCCCGCAGTCGCCGCCTCGCAGGGGGGGGAGGTGCTCGAGGTGCTCGATGGTGCGGCGCGGGTATTGACAGCCGATCGCTCCTGGGGCACGCTGGCTCCAGTGGTCGACCCATGGCCGCGCAGAGGAGGGATCGCCCATGTTCCACAGTCGCACCGCCCTGTGGTTTCGCGCCCGCGAAATCAGTGACCAGTTGGCGCAACGTCTCCGCGTCCTGGCGCCCTTCGTGGAGATCAGCGACGCGCCGGAGAGTAGCTACCAGCCCGATCTGATCTGGGTGGGCAAGCAGTACCAGGGGATGGAGGAGGCGTTCCTCCTCACGTCGCTCATGCATGAGATGGCCCATCACCTGGAGCGCGAGCGGTATTTCCTGCTGACGACCCAGGAGCGCCTCGCGGAGCCCCGGGAATTCCTCGGGGACCTGCCGGACCTCCGCGCCTACCATGGGGAGGCTTTCTGCCAGGCGTTGCTCGACGTCGTGCGGGCCTGGTACGGCACGCCGCGCCAGCACGACTGGGTGCANGAGAACGCCGCGGTGTACGCCTGGGCGCTCCGCCAAGGATATGCCCACTAGGCGTGCTCACGCCCATCCACCCACCTCAGAGCGCCCGCGGGCCCCACGCGCCTCCGCGGGAGCGGCGGTTCGCCCCTCGCGGCATGCGCCATGCGGGGCCACGGGCGCGGCGCCGGCGACGGTCGCAGCCTCTATCGAAATACACGGCAATGAACGAAAAGCTCCGCCAGAGGGTCGGCCACGCGTATGACGGTGCACGTGCTTACGATGATGCTTGACCAGGAACCCCTTTGGGTCCGACTCTGCCTTTGGCAGGGGGGGGTGACGAGCGGCTCCCTGCGGCGCTCCAGCTAGACGGCTCGCCGGATTTGCAGAACGCTACGGTGCAGTTGAATCGCTCGTGCTCGTAAGGAAAGACGCGGATAGGGGGAGGGGCGAGATGGAGAGGTGCGAATGCCGCGGGCTGCCGGAGAAACACAAGATCACGCTGACGCTGGAGTGTCTCGACTGTGAAGGGGGCGTAGTCAAGTGCGCGCACTGCGGGAAACCGGAGTGGTGGTCTGACGAGACGCGCAGAACCGCGCTGAATGCCGCGGAGGCCCATCGGTGGGAGACGGGACACACGCGGGTGGTGGTCCGCGGGTTCGGAGGGAAGTACAACGGGCAAATTGTGATGGAGGTCGGGGACGAATGAGGTGACATCCACCCGCCTCCTCATCGTCGGTGCCGATCATGATGGGGGACGTTGGTTCCGAAACAACTTATTTGACACGGGATTCATAAACTCAGGCTATTGCGTGACGGAACAATCGGCAGAAAGTATCTTCGGAACCAACCCCCATGAACGTCCCCCCATGAGTCCCTCGGACGTCACATCCTCCAGCAATCCGCATGAAGGGCATTCCAGCAATTCGCGGCCGTCGGCGAAGATTCCAAGCGCCCGGGCCTGCCGCTTGGCCTGATCGAGTTGCCGCACTGCCGCAATCAGGCCGTCCATCCCGCCCTGCGTGCCGGATTTGCCCATCCTGCTCATGCCTTACCCCCCTTCTTTTTCCACGCGGGTTTCGCGGCAGGGAGTTGGCGGATGGCTTTTTCGAAGTCGTCCGGCTGCCGGGCCTTCCCGGCGAGCCTTCGGCGGTGGAAGGTGCCGTAGTGTTCCTCCGCGTGGGCGAGGGCGAGTTCGTGCGAGATCGTTCCGGCGTGGGTGAGGATTTCGCGATCGTTGATGGAGAGGAAGGCATCGAGTTTGGCGATCCAGTCGTTCATGCGCATGGGGATGCGGCGCATGGCCTGGCCTTCAGCAAAGATGAGGTATTGCTCGACGAGGTTGTTCAGCGCCGCGAGTTCTTCCTCCGTGAGGTAGTTCTTGGCGATGGCGACGTCTTCCTTCCGCACCTTGGAACCGCGCCAGGTGGTGAGGCCCATGTGCGGCTGAGTGCTGTCGGCGCGGCGGACGATGATCTCCGCCGCCGTCTGGCCGGTGATGGCCCAGTGCATCTTGTTCTGCACGGTCTTGAAAAAGACGATGCTGGCCTTGGCGGCAGGGTCATAATCAATGCTGGTGGCGTAGATGTCGGTGATCTTCTGGTAGAAACGCCGCTCGGAGGTCCGGATGTCCTGGATGCGGCGCAGGAGTTCCTCGAAGTAGTCGAAGGGGAGGTCGGGGTTTTTCAATCGCTCGTCGTCGAGGACGAAGCCTTTGACGATGTATTCCCGGAGCCGCTGGGTGGCCCAGATGCGGAACTGGGTAGCGACGCGGGATTTCACGCGGTAGCCGACGGAGATGATGGCGTCGAGGTTGTAGAAATCGAGCTGGCGCCGGACATCCCGGCTGCCTTCCCGGCGAACCGACAAGATTTCCTTGTGGGTTGCCTCCGCGGTGAGTTCGCCCTCCTCAAAGATGTTCTGGAGGTGCAGACTGATGTTCTGCTGGGTTGTCTGGAACAGTTCGGCCATGAGGTGCTGAGTAAGCCAGACGGTTTCACCCTCGAAGCGGACATCGAGCTTGATTCGGCCATCTTCGCTCTGGTAGATGAGGACTTGAGACTTGGAGGGTTCTGTGCTCATGCCTTACCGTTCTTCCCTGTTCGACGAGTGNGACGGGGCTGCCGACAGACAGACAGCGTCCGAAAGACCCAAGGATCGACTTGTCCGGTCACGCCGATTGACTCTGGCCGTGACTCTGGCTGTAGCACTCCGCAGAGTTGTCCCTGGCCGACCCCATGAAGGCTCCTGCGTCGGATGTCCTGGGACGGTGCAGCGCTGGGCGAGACTACTCTTGGCTCATCACGGCTGTCAAGGAACGCGGAGATGACCCCGCCGTTATTTTCGGCCGTCACCGCGAGCCGGTTGTTTACGCCAGCCCTCGTCTTTGGGAATTTCCCCCAGAGTCCGGCCTGCCCCCCATTAGTTGGCTCTTGTGGAAACGATGGCTACCGTCCAACGACCCGCCGACCCGTTGCGCGGTTGACAAGGCGTCCCACCTCCAGTAGGATGCTCGCGCTAGGGGAGCGTGCGCTGAGAGCCCCAATCCGCGAGCGGACGGGGGCGACCCTCTGAACCTGACCCGGGTAATTCCGGCGTAGGGAAGCGAGGCGGTTGAGGATACGAACGCGACACTCCTTGGGGTGTCGTGTTTTTTTTC
>JGI20214J51088_10001784_pt1 | contig 14601 bp, 8 predicted proteins | sample WetSurMetagenome_FD_51088 | JGI IMG/M metagenome (IMG submission 51088) | reverse complement strand
AAAATATCATTGCAGAAAACACGAATTATGGCATGTTTCTTCAAAAAGAGCCACCTCGTACTGAGATTTACATCACCGGAAGCAGGCAAGTTATAAGTAGCCTGAATAGATTTAGAACGAATCATACCATCAACAGACAGGGTTATATCAGGACTCGTAGAAAGTGTGATGTTGTTGTTGATGTTTGCCATAACAAAAAAGACATGACGGTCAAAACTAATATCATAGAAATGATCGTCTTTCTCACGCTGCCATGCGCCTGCTAATGTCACTCTACTATCTAGCAATTGTGATACTTTAAAAGGTACAATAGCCTGTAGACCTGCTTGTTGCTGGAAATTAAAGTTTTGCGACTGATAACTGATAGCTAATCGGTCATGGCGCTGATAAGGTGACTGCACAAAATAATTGTTGGTGTAGTTAAACCATCCTATTAATTGATATTTGCTTTTCATGACATATACCGTCTGAAACTGATACTCATCAGCAGGTTTTAAATTTGGATTACCCGTAATTTCATTATATCCACCATTACTGAATGTTGTAAAGTTTGTCATAGCCCAATATTCTGGATAGGTACGGTCATAGCTCAACCCAACCTGTAATACATGACCCTGCTTTGGTATATAAGTAATATTAAAGGTAGGAAAGAAATCCCAATGATGCCAATTTGGAGAATGATAGTACTCTGCTGCAATAGATGCCTCTGTAGTCAACTTACTTCCGAAACTTTTATCAAAACCAGCATAGATATTTACGTCGTTTTCTGTTTGGTGAGTATGGCTATTTACAGGCTCTTCACCCGTTGTTGAATTGGCATCGATATAGTATTGCGAACTGTTATTAATACTAGTGGTATAAACTACGCCATAATTAAGATTCCATTCATTGCCTAAATGATGTTCTTGTGAAAGAAAGAACTTCCATCTATTCACTTTCTGATTATTGTCAACATTATAAGAAAGTTTTCCGGTAGGCAGACTGCTGCTAAGAAATTGATTCTCTGGATTATGATAATATGTCATTTCTGCTCCGACCTTTATACCAAAGGGAGCTTTATAGTCCATTCGTAGATTGTGAAGCCTGTCAGGACTAAGTATGTCTGTCTGACCGAGTATGCTACCTGACATATCCTGAGTGCTACGTTTATGATTATATACACCATTATAAATGAAACTAAGTACATTATTATCTGCAAAACGATAATCCAATCCAAAACGGAACTTGTCGCCATATTCTCTGTCTCGTGAGATCTCATTTGAAATGATATCATGTACCGAACCGTTGTCAAGACTGTGATGACTTGTCTCGTCTACCCATGAATAACCCCTGCCATGACTATGCAGATACATTCCATCAATAGACAGTTTTCCTTTGTTATACAACAAAGAAACTCTTTCCCCGAATTTGGCATCATGCTTTTGATTCAATGCCATATTAACTTCTCCTTGCAGCGGAGCATTTCCATCAGTATGGTGCTTAAGTTCAATGTTGATTACAGCGCCACGTAACTGCATTTTTGCCGGTGCATTATACATTACTTCGGCTTTAGCGATACTATTCGCAGGAAGACTCCTCAAAAGAGAATACAATTCTGTTGAATTCATCATAGTAACCTTTCCATCTAATATGACTGTTGTAGGCAACCCTCCTAGTGTTATTTTGTCGTTTTGCTCAATAACACCTGGAAGCTCTTTAACAGCATCATATATATTATCAACAGACTTTTTTTCTATCAACCTTGGTAAATCGTATATAATAGAACTGCCCTTAACCTTAGCAATAGGTCGTTCCCCCTTAATAACTACGTCAGGTAATTGGTGCATAATACTATCCATACGTAACGAATCAACAGACTGTGCATTGGCTGTTAATGCCATTGATAAGACTGTTAATAATAAAGCATTTCTCATAATCTTTTAAATTTGTATTTAATGCTGCAAAGTTACAGTGATTAAATATGCAATCAAAGAATTTAGGCTTATCTAGTCTTAAAAGAAAAGTTATTTAGTCTTATCACTTTAACCTTACTATACTAAAAATGTTTATCTTTGCAATCATGAAACTATCATTGAAACATATCGTAATTTTGGTTATTGTTGCCTTAACAATAATATTTGCTTATCAGGCTTATTGGCTTACGGGACTTTATACCACGATGCAAAGTAAGATAAAAAGTGACATCAAAGAGACCGTCAGACTATCTGATTATGACGAAGTGTTCCATCGTATAGCAATATTGCGCAAAGAGAAGAAACGAAAACATGGACGCATGGACATTAATGTGGAAATAAACGCTAATGATCATTCTGCAACAGTAAAAAATCAATCACACCTGAAAGATAATACTGAAGAAAGCAAATGTGCAACTAGTACAGAAATTCCGAATCTTGATTTTTCCAGTATGTTACGTAATCCTAAAGGCATTATGAAGTTTGAAGTCTATATGCAGCAGGGCATTCATTCAGGACTTGACCTCATGAAAAATATAGATATAAGATACTTTAATAAATTACTTAATAGAAGACTTGACTCACTCGGCATCAACACCCCACACCAATTATTATATATTCACTACGATAAGAAAGATGGAGAGAAAAAGGTTCTTGCAAAGACGATTGCCTCTTTTGGCGATTCAAGCTATAAATACACTGACACGCTGAAATTATCTTTAAACCCAACTAATACTTATTCGTATGTATTGTTGACTCCTCCTATCACAACTGTAGTTCTACGCCAGATGAGTGGAATCTTGGTAACGTCACTCATCATCCTTATTATTTTGATATTCGTTTTTTATTATCTGATACATACGATCATGAAACAAAAGACTCTTGATGAGATGAAAAGCGACTTTACAAATAATATGACTCATGAACTCAAGACTCCAATAGCAGTAGCATATGCTGCAAATGATGTTCTGCTCAACTTTAATGGCACCAATGATACAGAGAAGACCAAAAAGTATCTTTCTATCACCCAAGAGCAATTGAAACGCCTTTCCGGCCTAGTTGAACAAATCTTATACATGAGCATGGAAAGACGAAAGACCATGAGCCTAAAGATAGAGGATGTGGATGTACTTGGGGTTATTCAACATCTTGTTGCACAACAAAAGTTGAAGGCAGACAAACCGGTAGATATTACTATTGACATTCAAAATAGCTTAACCGTGAAGGCTGATTTCTCGCACTTCTCAAATATAATTAGTAATCTATTGGATAATGCAGTAAAATATTCTAAAGAGAAAGCGGTTATCTTGATAACAGCTAATCGTTGTGATGATTTTATAGAGATAGATATTACCGATCATGGCATTGGTATAGAACAAGACAAACAGAAATATATTTTCGATAAATTCTATCGGGTGCCTCATGGGAATGTGCAAAACGTTAAGGGTTATGGGCTTGGACTATACTACGTGAAGAGTATGATGGACAAATTTAATGGTTCGATTGATGTGGAGAGCGAGCCATCCAAGGGTACAACTTTTAAACTGAGATTCAATGGATGATATAAGAGTATTGCTGGTTGAAGATGAGACTACCCTGGCCATGATTATCAAGGATACACTAGATGCGCAAGGCTTTGAAATCACTACTGCAGCAGATGGCGAAGAAGGTCTACGGCTATTTAATGAGTCAAAGCCGGATGTCATTGTTGCTGATGTGATGATGCCAAAGATGGATGGATTTGAAATGGTACGGAGGATACGTAAAATTGATCCAGTAACGCCGGTATTGTTTCTTACTGCTCGCTCTGCCATCAACGACGTTGTTAAAGGATTTGAGTTAGGGGCCAATGATTATCTAAAGAAGCCTTTTGGCATGCAGGAATTGATAGTACGTATTAAGGCTCTGGCCAAGCGAACAGGCCTTTATCTGACTATTAATCATTCTATAGATCTCAATAAAGAAATAACCATTGGACAATATCAGTTGAATACCAAGACAGAAAAGCTTATATATGGTAGCTGTTCTGAGGAATTGTCTCATCGCGAAACGGAAATTCTCCGCATGTTGGCGGAGAATAAAGACTCTGTTGTTGAAACCAAAGATATTCTTCTTCAGTTGTGGGGTGATGACAGTTTTTTTAATACTCGTAGTCTTCAGGTGTTTATCACCAAACTTCGTCACAAAATGTCGAAAGATAATAATATCAGAATTATTAATGTAAGAGGTGTGGGATATAAATTGATCTTTTAAATTGGTACTTGCGTAAACAGCTATAAAGGAAAACGCTGAAAACTAATTACTTAGCTTTCAGCGTTGTACCCAGACCCGGGATCGAACCGGGATGAATTGCTCCACTGGTGTTTGAGACCAGCGCGTCTACCAATTCCGCCATCTGGGCGTGTAGCGGGTGCAAAGGTACTAATAAAAATTGAACCTGCAAATTTTTAGTAGAAAAAAACTTAAAATCTTTGTCCATATCATTTATATTATCTAACTTAGTGGTCAAATATAAATAACAATAGTATGAACAACCCACAAAACAATTTTTGTGTAATACTCGCTGGTGGTAAAGGAAGGCGTCTATGGCCTTGCAGTCGTGAGAATTACCCGAAACAGTTTATAGATTTCTTTGGAACTGGACGTACTCAATTACAGCAAACTTATGACAGGTTTACTAAATTTATACCTAAAGAGAACATCTTTATAAGTACTAACCAAGATTATGTGAATTTGGTGAGACAGCAATTGCCAGATATACAGAAGTCGAATATTCTAGATGAACCCGTAAACAGGAATACGGCTCCAAGTCTGGCTTGGGCCAACCACCGTATATCATCTATTAATCCTAATGCAAATATTCTTGTAGCTCCATCAGATCAGCTTGTCTTTAATAACGATGTCTTCGAAAAGAATATCATACAGGGATTCGAATTCGTTGAGAAAAATGAACGTATGCTCACTATGGGTATTAAACCTACACGCCCGGAACCGGGATATGGATATATACAGATAGGTGAAAAATCTGATACAGAAGATGTGTATAAGGTAAAGTCGTTTACTGAAAAACCTGAACGTGAATTTGCAAAGATGTTCATGGAGAACGGTGAGTTCTATTGGAACACGGGTCTCTTCCTTGCTAATAATAGGTGCATAAAGAGATGCTTCAATAATTTTCTACCACCTATATTGAAAGAATATGATGAGTCTGTAGATAAATTCGACTTTGAAAGTGAATCTGAATTTATCAAAGATCATTTCTCGCTATATCCTAATGTATCAATAGACTATGGTGTGCTTGACAAGTCTGATAATGTGTATGTAATGATATGCAAATTCGGATGGGCTGATATCGGTACATGGCACTCCATATATGAGAATATGAGTAATGGTACGGATGAGAATGTCGTAATAGACTCTGACGTAATAATGGAGAACTGCCATAACAATGTTATAAAGATTCCTAAAGGGAAACTGGCTGTCATTAATGGTCTGGAAGATACTATTGTTGCTGAGAAGGATAATGTATTGCTGATATGCAAGAAAGAAGACTCTTCGGCATTGATACGTAAATATGTAAACGAAGTTCAGATAAAACTGGGAGATGATTTTGTATAAAAAAAGTAGATATATAATAAAGGGCGGTACTCAAATACCGCCCTTTATTATATATTACTCAGCTGTAAAAGCTTTGTATATGTTACCGGAAATTTCTTGAAACTCTTCTTCTGAGAGTTTCAACTTAGGATTAGAGAATACCATATCCTTTTCTGAATTCATAGGTACGAGGTGTATATGCGCATGCGCTACTTCAAGCCCTAATACTGCGACTCCAACTTTGACGCATGGATAAGCTTTTTTGATGGCAATAGCCACCTTCTTAGCAAAAACAACCATCTCGGCCAACTCGTCGTCGGTCATATCAAAAATATAATCTACCTCACGACGAGGTATAACAAGCGTATGTCCTTTTACTAAAGGGTTTATATCCAAAAATGCATAGAACTTATCGTTCTCGGCACATTTATAACTTGGTATCTCGCCTGCGGCAATCTTTGAAAAAATGTCTGCCATAATCTAGATTGAAATTTTGTCAATGCGTAATTTGATTGTGCCTCTTGGGATCTTTATTTCTACTTCGTCTCCAACTTTCTTACCAAGCAGACCCTGTGCTATAGGAGTATGAATGGAGATCTTGCCTTCTCGCAGATTAGCCTCACTCTCACTTACGATAGTGTAACTCATCTTTGCCTTGTTAGTAAGATTAGTCATATCAACTTTAGACAAAATCTGTATCGTATCAGTGCTCAGACGTGAAGTGTCTACTATCTTTGCATCTGATATAGCTAATTTGATCTTGTTAATTTTGTCTTCCAGATGTGCTTGCGCTTCTTTGGCCGCATCATACTCTGAATTTTCACTCAAATCACCCTTGTCGCGAGCCTCTGCAATAGCGGCTGATGCCTTAGGGCGCTCAACAGTCTCTAGCTGTTTCAACTCGGCTACTAATTTCTCGTAACCCTCTTGTGACATGTAAGCCATAATTGTAATTTTTTATTTTATAGTTAATATAGTATTTCTTGGTGAACAAAACAAAACAAAGAATTCCGACAATTTCTCATGTCGGAATCCTTTTTCTATAATGTCCGTTTTAATCCTTACTTTTGCAAAAGTATATAATTATTTCGAATAAACCAAATTTTTAATGACAAAAAGTTGTGTGTGGTGAATTTTATTTATACTTTTGCAGTCACAAAAATACAATTTTATTGCATTTATATGCTAAACGAAGACGAAAGAAAAGCTATTTTAGAGCTTATGCATAAGCAGGTCGTTCCTGCAATCGGTTGCACAGAGCCAATATCTGTAGCACTATGTGTGGCAAAAGCTAAAGAGATTTTGGGTGAAGTTCCAGAAAGAATAGAAGCCCGACTAAGTGCAAACATAATAAAAAACGCTATGGGGGTCGGCATCCCGGGAACAGGCATGATCGGTTTGCCTATCGCAATTGCGCTAGGTGCCCTGATAGGGAAATCAGAACTTGAACTTGAGGTTCTTAAAGGGTGTAACAGTAAATCTGTCGAGGATGGTAAAAGGTTTATCTCTGAAGACAGAATTAAAATATCACTTGAAGAAAAAGATCCGGACAAACTTTTTATATCTATCCGATGTATTGGGGATGGACATGAATCTGAGGCCATCATCAAGGGGCATCATACAGATTTTGTATATCTGCGTAAGGATGATGAGGTGATGCTTGACAATAAAGCGGGCTGTACTGATCAAACGGATACTGAATTTGTAAAACTCACTTTAAATAAGGTATACGAATTTGCTAAAACAGAAGATATTGATAACATAAGATTCATACTTGAGGCAAAACGTCTTAATGAGAATGCCGCCGCTAAGGGACTGGAAGGAAACTACGGACATGAGTTGGGAAAGACCATGTGTAGCCCTCTGGGAAAAGGCATAATGGGTGATAGCATCTTCTCTAAAGTATTGTCTGATACAAGTTGTGCCTGTGATGCACGTATGGCAGGTGCAATGATACCTGTTATGAGCAACAGTGGCAGTGGTAATCAAGGTATATGTACAACGATGCCTGTAGTGGTTTTTGCAAAAGAAAATCACAACACGGAGGAAGAACTTATACGCGCACTTATACTCAGCAATCTAACAGCAATATATATAAAGCAGAATCTTGGAGCATTATCCGCCTTATGTGGTTGTGTGGTGGCATCTACAGGCAGTAGTTGTGGTATAACATATCTTATGGGTGGTACTTACGAGCAGATATCATATTCTGTAAAAAATATGATAGCCAATCTTACCGGTATGATATGCGATGGCGCCAAACCAAGTTGCGCTCTCAAACTTACCACAGGCGTTGGAACGGCCGTGATGAGTGCAATGCTTGCCATGCAGCACAAATATGTTACATCTGTAGAGGGTATAATAGATGATGATGTAGACCAAAGCATACGGAATCTTACACAGATAGGCAGTAAGGGAATGGATGAAACAGACAAATATGTACTTGAGATAATGACACATAAGTCGTCTTGTAAACTATAAAAAACAATTACACAAAAATATAATGAAAACAATTAAGACAAGTATCACTACATTACTGCTGGCGTTGTTCGCCACTACAGTAATGGCCCAAATGCAAAATCCTGTACATTTTACTGTAAAACAGAATCAGGTTTCTCCTACAGAGGTTGACGTTATTTTCTCCGGTACCATTGGTTCAGGATGGCACGTCTATTCTACTAACATGGCCGGTGGCGGTCCTACATCTGCCACTATAAATATGGATAAGGTCCAAGGAGTAAAGAAAATTGGTGGGTTGAAAGCTCACGGTGATGAAATAAGCGTGTTCGATAAACTATTTGACATGCAGGTACGTTACTTTAAAGGTAGTGTGCAATTTGTACAGAAGTTTAAAATCACAGCAAAAACATATAATATAAAAGGTTACTTGGAATATGGCGCTTGTAACGACCAAAGCTGTATGCCTCCTACATCTGTAGAATTCAACTATAGCGGTAAAGGTCCTGCAGACGCGCCACAACCTACTGACGATAAAACGGCAACTGACGTAGATAATACAACTACGGCTAATACAGATACAGCAATGACTGCAAATGTAGTTAAAACAGATAGTGTTGCACGTGATACATCAACAATAGTTGCAAAGAGTGACTTGTGGAAACCTGTCATAAAAGAGATGCAACAGTTTAATGGTAATGATAACAACAGCAACCACTCTTGGATGTACATATTCTTTATGGGATTCATCGGAGGACTTTTAGCGTTGTTCACTCCATGTGTATGGCCTATTATACCGATGACTGTTAGTTTCTTCTTAAAACGTAACAAAGACAAAAAACGTGGTATACGAGACGCTATTACATATGGTATATCTATTGTGGTGATTTACTTAGCTTTAGGGCTTGCAATTACGGCCATATTCGGTGCCAGTTCGCTAAACGCTTTGGCTACAAGTGCTGTATTCAATATACTATTCTGCCTGTTGCTTATTGTCTTTGCGGTATCATTCTTTGGATGGTTTGAGATCACTCTACCATCTTCATGGAGCAATTCGGTAGACAGTAAGGCATCTACAACAAGTGGCTTACTAAGTATCTTCCTTATGGCATTCACCCTTACACTTGTATCATTCTCATGTACTGGTCCAATAATAGGTTTCTTGCTAGTAGGAGTTTCGTCAACCGGTAACATTGCCGCACCGGCAATTGGAATGTTCGGATTCGCTCTTGCTCTTGCTTTGCCATTCACTCTCTTTGCAATGTTCCCTACATGGTTAAAATCTGCACCAAAGTCTGGTTCATGGATGAACACAATAAAGATTGTATTAGGTTTCATAGAGTTGGCTTTCTCACTGAAATTCTTCTCTGTAGCAGATCTTGCTTATGGATGGCACCTGATGGATCGTGAAGTATTCTTGGCACTATGGATTGTAATATTCGGCATGCTAGGTCTATATCTTATCGGTAAACTTAAGTTTCAGAGTGACTTGGCCGGTGGAGAAGATAAACCTATGCCAGTACCATGCATCATGTTAGGACTTGTATCACTTGCATTCGCCGTATATATGGTTCCAGGACTATGGGGCGCACCATGCAAAGCAATTAGTGCTTTTGCACCACCTATGAACACACAAGACTTCAATCTAAGTAAGGGTGAGGTAAGAGCTAAATATACAAATTATGAAGAAGGTATGGCTGCAGCCGCTGCCGAAGGCAAACCTGTTATCGTAGACTTCACAGGATTTGGATGTGTTAACTGTCGTAAGATGGAGGCTGCTGTATGGACAGATCCTTCTGTAGCAGAGAAACTGACTAAAGATTATGTCCTGATTTCTCTGTACGTAGATGACAAAACCAAATTGGCTAAGCCGATAGAGATAACTGAAAATGGAGAAAAGCGTACACTTCGTACAGTAGGCGACAAGTGGAGTTATCTACAGAGAAGCAAGTTCGGGGCTAATGCTCAGCCATTTTATGTAGCATTAGACAACCATGGTAATTTACTCGCCAAATCTTACAGTTATGATGAGAATATCGATCATTATATGAAGTTCCTAAATCAAGGATTAAACAATTATAAGAAATAGATTTGTTAAGATAATTGATTTAAATCAAAAAAGAGGTTTGATTTAAAAAATAATTGGGTAAACATACTACACGATGCCAAGATTTGTAATATCTTTGCATCGTGTTTTTCATAGTATTAGATTTAAGGTTAACAAAAGGTTGGGACTCAGCGGAGCCCCTTTTTTTATGCCCTAAATATTTTTATATTTTCATTTTCGTCTCAATGAATTCGATGAGACTTTTAAAAATGGCATTGCCTGAAAGTATTTTTGGATTGCCCGTAATTATCATTTGCTTTCTAGCTCTTGTTATTGCCACATTCAGCTTGCGGTCTATGATGTGTCCGTCTTCTACAAAGCTGTTGCCGGTAAGAAAATCAAGTTGGTAGTAATTCTGTATTGTGAACGAATAGATAATAACATCTCTCTGACTACCCTGATATCTTTCTACAGTATCTATGGATATATTCAACAGTTCGGGTATACCTAATTTTTCAATTTCTTTTCTTATCATGGCTATCTGATTGCGGTATGGCACTATTACGCCAACAGACTTGATAGGGTCGAACTTTTCTCCATAGAATCGATGAATACGTTGCAGGGTATCAGTTACGATACGTGCTTCATCTTGATTTACTTTTTCTGAAATGTCAGGTGTCTTGCAAAAATCAGAAGGAATGAATATCATTCTATTGTGCTGCAGTATACTATCCATTTCATCTTGTGCAGGCAAGTCGTAGTGAAGTTCTGTTTCTGTCTGGTGAGGACATGGAACGGGTTCAAGTCTCTCACGGAAGTAAAACATTTTATTAGGGAACTCAGCTATATCAGGATGCATCCTTCCCTGTTTGTGCAATATTCCGACAAAGTCTTGTCTGCCTGCACTATCTTCAGTGCGTATCAATCTTTCAAAGAGCGAATTGCGGCAATCTGTGATGTGTATTTCTTTCAATAGAGGATCACTTACAGCCGAATCTCTCTCACTCTGTTGTACTACAGCCGGCAACTGTTTATAATCACCGACCAGAATAAATTTACGAATGCAATTGCATAACACCGTTTGTCCGTCAATGTTCTCATTATAATGAGCAGACAGTATACCTATTATATTAGGTTCGAGAATCTGTGATGCCTCATCAACAATAGCCAGAGAGAAACGCTTAATATTAAATATGTATGGTTTTGATACAAGCATTGATGTTGTGCCTACTATTATACGCGAATTAATAATCCTGCTACGTATGTTACTAAGTTTTGGGCAGTCGTCAATAGCTTTGTCAATGAGATTATTTCTGAATCTTGGGTCACAACTGTATTCGTTGCCAATTCTAAGGAAGTCGCAACCGGCATCATTCAGCATAGAGCATATCTCATCAACTGCCCTATTGGTATAAGCTGTCAGTAATATACTAGAATTGCTGTCTGTCAGTTCTTCTTCCACAAGAAACCTTATTGCCATAGATGTTTTTCCTGTACCTGGAGGACCTATCAGCAAGAAGTAATCCATAGCTTGTTTTGCCTTGAGCAGGATCTCATTATAATTTTCATTATAGGTTCTTGACAATTGTAGAGACTTATCTTGTCGAGGCTCACGCTGGGCCATAAGCAAATCTTTACGTCCACTCTCTGCAGTGGTGAAATCATGCAACGATCGCACGGCTCCGCTAGTTGAAGAATCAGATCCTCCATGTTCTATTGCAAATACTGCAGAATGTTTACCGTCAATATTATACAGACATGATTCTATCACATTCTGATTTTGCTGACCATCATTAAGATATACAGTCAGTTGGTCTGTGCACAAATCCTTAATTATACCTTTATATAGTATGTTCTTTCGTGCATCAGGCTCCTCATTCTCTCTATATGAATAAAGGTATACCATATCACCTGTTCTGAAATTAGGAAGGAAGTTTTCGCCCTGGTCAGGCACTGCCAGCGTGATAAGGTCATATCCGTTAAAGTCGGAACTCCTCTCCTTCCTGATTATATTCAGTCCGGTATATATATTACCTGTCTCTTTCTTCTCGGATAAAGGCATATTCCATATGTCGGCGTTGCAATTATTGACACCCTCTTGAGATCCAACCTTGGCAACACGTTGTTCTCGGTATACAAAAGTCATCATTGTGCAATAATAAGCCCTCTCCAACTTCGACATATGCTGTAATGGACTTGTAATTGCGTCAATTTCGGGATATAGATAATTGTGATAGAACATATTGTCCATCTTCTTTATGTTCAGTGTCTCAGGATTAATATCGTCTATTACACTCTCAAATCCATTATCAGCTATCTCAAGTTCTTCAGCTACCAGTTCGTTTCTGAATCTTATAGACTCTCTAAACAATCGCTGATAAAAAGCGACCACTACAAGTCCGCCTGCAGGAGGATACTTAGAGTAAAGCAGACGTATGTCTACTGCATTATTCCCAAGGTTGAAGTTGTATTTCAAAATACCATAATAAAGTAACAACTGCACATAATGCGGTTCTAATTGGAAACTTCCGAATTCATTAGGATGCCCATTTTCAATATTAAGATTACGACCGGATTTTTGTTCCACCAACAGTTTGCAGTCGGAAGTCATAAGGTCGACACGTCCACGTATTCCTAATTTCTCACAGACAAACGATGGCTCCAGTATAGCTTTATCTTTATCATATGTTTTGAATAGTTCCACCACCACTTGCTTCAGATTGTTTGATTGAGTATTAGCATCGAATATAAACTTATTGCCATCGAATTTATTACAAGTACAAAACTCAAGCGCCTTCTCTTTAAAATTGTTCTTTATAGTTTCATTCACATGATAGTCATCCTGATTGATAATATCATCCAGAGCACTACCTGCAAAATTACCCAGAAGAGTAGCCTGTGTATTAGCTCTTGGCTTCATTCTGTTGATTGTATATAGTAGAGGATGATGTCCATAATCCTGAAAGCAGGCAGCAATACTACTGATATCAATCATAAAATCAGGCTCAACAACTATCAGCTTAGGTACTGCTATTCCATTTTCTAGGTGACAATCCAACAAATTCAGTTGCATACCCACTCTGAGTATACCATCTATATATTGCATATCCTCAGCAGAATAATCCACCTTTAAATATTCATCTTCTGAATCCTGTTCTATTGTTAGTGTGATAAATTCTCCGTCCCATTGTTTTACTATTCCACGAATATATCTAGCATTTATTGTATCTCTTTTAGGGTGCAGTCTATTCTCTGTAGGAATCTTTCCTATTAGGAATGAAGGAATACTCTCTTTGAATACCGCTGATATGAGTAGACACATAGCTCGTGCATCGTAAAGAATGTCATCGTGACTCAAAGCTGTAGACTTGTTAGAGTGGCGACGCATATTCTGAATGGCTATTTTGTCAGATGCAGATATATTATTGACCTTACATAAGAAATCCACTTGCGAGAATAAATTACCAAAAGCCTGATTCGTATTCTTTATTCCCTCATGACAAGTCAGAACAAGTGTCTCATGCATTATTTTATTGATACTGATGTGAGATATATCATCATTCATAGTTATTATATACGAAACACGTTCGAAAAGTTCGTTTGCAGAAATATTATGTACTGGCATTATATCATTTATTATTTATTATTTCTTATAAATATATCAGTATACAAATATACACCTTATAAAGACTAAAAATGAATGTCAACACAATCTTTTTAACTTAAAATAAGTATTTATTGTTTGTAAACTGTATTTTTGATATATTATGAAAACTTTATGATACATAAAAAGCATTATTATATTATAAAAATCTATAAGTTTGCATAAGTTTCTTTTACCTTAAATAAATCTTATTAACATGAAAAAAAGAATATTAATTATGTTTATGGTTGTCCTAACTGTAGTTAACGCATTTGGACAAATCCGAAGTATTAAAGGAAAGGTTCTATCCTCTGACGATAACGAACCTGTAATTGGTGCCTCTGTTATTATACAAGGTACGTCAAAGGGAACTGTGACAGATCTTGATGGAGAATACGCTCTTGATGTTTCTCCTAATTCTACTATTGTTTTCTCATATATAGGGTATAGTACACAGACTATCCCCGTAAATGGGAAAAAGGTGATTAATGTCACTCTTATGAGTAAAGCAAAGGAACTTGGTGATGTCGTTGTTATTGGTTATGGTACACAGAAGAAAGCAGATTTATCTTCTGCAATCTCTGTGTTGTCACCAAAAGAACTTACGAAAGCACCTGGTGGACTTTCTACCGGACTTCAAAGTGAGGTATCCGGTGTACAGGTTACCAATGGACGCATCCATATACGTGGTGTAGGTTCAATCAACAATACAGACCCTCTATATGTAGTTGATGGAATGATTGGTGGTGCTGTCCCTGATGAAAATAACATAGCAAGTCTTCAAGTTTTAAAGGACGCTGCATCCTGTGCTATATATGGAGCACGTGGTGCTAACGGAGTGATTGTCATAACGACAAAAAGAGGACAGGCGGGTGATGTAAAAGTTGACTATAATGGATATTTCG
>JGI20214J51088_10001783_pt1 | contig 14603 bp, 16 predicted proteins | sample WetSurMetagenome_FD_51088 | JGI IMG/M metagenome (IMG submission 51088) | reverse complement strand
TGTGTTTGCTGTGGTAAAAAAACTGTGGTTTTGCTGTTGTAATAAAGATTTTTGATGCTTAAAAGTCTTTATTATTCAAGGAGTTCAACGATTTTAACTGTTGAATAAAACGGCGTTTAATGGCGAGTCATGGTTGGGAAAAAATAAATAGGAAGGTTTTGAGAATTATGGCTATAATGAACGTGTGGTTCGTAAAGAGCATTAGTTAGGGGTTTCACCTGAAATTGACCTCTACTACTTGGGCGAAAGGCTTTCAGGGAGTCTTAAATAGGACACATAATGGTGGATTCTGAACCTACGAGCTAAGGAATCGCTGCTACTATTCCACACTAGATTTTAAAAACACACGTTTCCGATTAGGATTCCGTGTGTTTTTTTCGTTAGAAAGGCTGTAACTACTGAATAAAAAATTACGTTGTTTTCGTTGTGACGTTCCTCTAAATAAGCAACGCCTATTGATGATGTAATAACAGAAATCCGATGCTTTCCTCTTATATTATCAAATTCGCAATGAATTGGTGCTTGTAGGCGTATAATATTACTGATAAATTTAGGAACATCCTCAATAGAATTATAACCTAATGTTATTAGTTGTTTTTATTGAAAATAATCGTTTCTATATTTTATTTCTGGTATTTTCCCAAAACTATGCGTATTAGTGTTTGGATTTATTAGAAATTTATTTTTTGACATTGAAATAATTCTGAATAGTTCTAAATAGTATTTAGCATTATCTCATATTTTCTCACTGTTCTAAATTGATTAAAACGCGATTTAATCGTCGTTTATGGGGGAGAGGTCATGAATGGCTTGCACAATGTGAACGGTTGCCACAGATACCTTGCAGACGCGACAAAGTAGGTCGATGACGTGTTCCCTGTAATCTGCAAAGTGGTAAGTCTTAAATTTTTTAGCAATCGTGGCATCTTTGGGCGTTTTTTCTTTGTACTGGTCAAGAACCCACTCAAGGGCACTGCGATTGCCTAATTTGTAATCCCACGCCTCACAGGGCACATTTTCAAGGCGAGTATTGTCATCTAAGAAAATCACGCCCTTTGCTTTGTCAGTTTTTAACTTAGCAATGGGTTCTTTGGCGTTATCGGAGTCGATGCGAGTTAAGGGGTATTTTTCAACGGTTTCATAATTGAGATGTAAATCAATTAATTCTTTACCAAACTTAGCCCATTGTTCAAAATTATCGTAGAAAGGAATTCGAGGAAACTCGCGTTTTAAGTTTTGCTCATATTTCTGGCGGTATTTAGGATCATGCAATACCGCATACACATAATTAAAAATTTGTTCTTTTGTAATTTCTTGATTGTTATAATTATTTTGAAACAATTCTAACGCCCAATTTGTTATATTTTCCTGTTGCTTATTTTCTTTATTGTAAATATAGAGAGGTAAGCAATTTGTTGCATTTGGCATAAATATATCAAGGCTTGAAATATATTTTGATCCCAAACAAAAAAAATTAGCTCTTTGACCTTGAGAGAGCATAATAATTTTATTCTCTTTATCCAAACTGTTACCAAAAATATCATAATGATTTTGAGTTAGTCTGTCACTTAATAAACTCTCTGAATAATAAAATTGCTTTACGAAAGGTCTATAAGTGGATTTTATTAATAAATTTTTATTAAAATCAATATATTGCTTACGATTAAACACACCTTTTAAATATTCGCTCCATTTAATTTGCTTATTCCAATTATCATCATTATTTTTAACAAGATTGTTATAAGTTTCAATAAAAAACTGTATTTTTTCTTTTAAATTATTTTCATTAAAATCAAAAACCCAATCATCTCTATTTGTTGAAACCCCTAAAGAAAATAATTTAAAAATAGCGTGTTGATTTTTACCTAATTTAGTTTGTTTGTCACAAACGGGGATTAAGGTATCAAAATCATTATTAGTTTGATTAATCCAATTCGCATCTTTATCGGGAAAAACTCGATCAAAAGCCAAGTCTTTAAATTTAATAGAATCAAGGAGTTGTAATTTCTCTTGTTTGCTTTTACAGTTTGGCAACCGATAATAATAAATCTCTGCTTTTTTCATATTAGTAACTCGGAATAAAGAATTTCTTTAATTTTAATTGTTCAATAAGATCAACATGATTATCAATAAATCCTTTTGTTTGAGCTACTTTTAAAAAGGTTAAAGTCGAAGCAACTTTAAATCCTAGTTCTTTAGCTTCATTAAAGGCTTTTCGATCATCAATTAAAATAAGATTTGCCCGCATATCTAATGCTAAAGATAAAACGTTAATTTCTCCTAAATCGAGCTTGCGTTTAAACGTATGATTAATGTTGTCTATTTTTACAACTTCAATGAATGAATTGCAAGCAGTATTTATATTTTGTATTTTTTGAATACTACAACCATAAGTTAATTCTTTATAAATAATATCAGGTATTAGTATTTTTCTAAATACTTTCTCTAATAGAGTTAGCTTATTTATTTTTTGTAGTGCAATAAGTGGGCTAGTATTTGAAATAATTATCATTATTTTAATAACTCAATTAAATCAATATATTGCTCATTTAATTCTTGTTCATTTAGCGCATCAATAGAAATCCCACGACTCCAAAGTAATTCTAAAAATTCACGATAAGATAAATTAAGCACATCAGCACTTTGTCTTAAAGATAGTTTCCCATTGGTATATTCCCAAATAATAAAAGTTTGTTTTATGTCTTGAATTAAATTAGGAATATTTTGTTGATAAGATTCTAAAACAATATCAGGTAAATCTAAGCTAATTGTAGTCATTTTGTTCCCTTTTCTTTTTTTACTAAAAATAAAATTGCAACGCCAATTGTAATCCCAAATACATTATCGTTGCTATCGGTATTTAAGCGCATATCTCCCGCTAAATCGACAACATAAGAAAAATCAAACTCTTGCTCAACACATTTTCTAAATCCATCATCTTGTTTTTTATCAATAAAACTGCGATTAATAATAAAAGAAATAATCCCATTTTCACTAATTCTGTCACTTGCCCAACGAATAAAGCGTTTATACATATCATATTGCTTTGTTTTTTGAGCAGTGCTTTCATGAATATACGTTCCTTTAATTCTTTTATCAACAAAAGGATATTCACGATTTTTATTATTGTCGTTCTCATTTTGTTGATTAGCATTATAAGGAGGATTTCCAATAATGACGGATATTTTTTGCTCTTTTTGTTCTTTAATGCGGTCGGTATTTTCAACATTGAAACCAATCCCCTCAAGTTCAAAGTTTTCTCCTTTGTTTTGGGTATCTATTTCTAATGTATCAACCCAGCAAATGTTATTAAATTCAACATATTTTTGCATTTTTTGTTGATAGGTATATTCAATGTTTAGATTAGCAATGTAATAAGGCAGTAAACCTAATTCATTTGCATAAATATCATGTTTGTATTTGTATTCCAAACGATGCGGTGGTAAATAATCAATTAAATCACAAATATAAGTGCCCGTTCCTACACAGGGATCAAGTATTTTAATACCCTCGTCAACTAATGATTTTTTAAAATGTTTCTCTAACAAATAATCCACACTTTCGATTTGAAATTTAACGATTTCATTTGGCGTATAAACAATGCCCATTTTGTCGGCGGCTTTGGGATTGTAAATTTTATAAAAATCCTCATAAATCATTTTTAAAAATGCTTGCTTATCATGATGGTCAACAATGTTTGTTGCGCGGCTTTTAATAACACTATAATAACTTTGAATATCTGCTAAGGTATTACGTTTAGTTGCTCCTTTAAAAAAAGTATTTTCTACTTTATAAAGTTCTTTAGCGATATTGTTTTCAGCAAAAAATTGAGCATTACTAAAAATACTAATAAATATTTCTTCCGTTAAAATGTGTTGCAAGAGCATTTCATTTATATCGCTAATTGTAATATTAGGATTAATACTTTTTTCACAAATAGTTAAAAATGCTTGACGAGCTTTTACAAAATGTGCGTTTGTTTGTTTCTCACTTGCAATCATATCGCGTAATATTTTAAGAATGCTCGGTAATTTTTCTTTAAAGGCATCAATTTCTGCATAAAATTCTTTAACTTCTGTACTCTTAAAATTAATAAATTGATTCAATAAGTTATCTAATTCACGCTCATTTTTTAATAATGCTGTTGCAACCCGTACATTATCTTGATATAAAATAGCAGTTTTGTCATCTTGAAATAGTGTATTGCTCAACGGATAACCATCGTTAATTTTAGCAACGATTTCTTTTTCTAAATTAACATTTGCTTTACTTTCCCAATAACCCAAATCAAGTGTTATATTACTAATAATACCGTCTGGACGAATACTTTTACCTTGTTGATTTTTAATGGTTTTTTCTGTTCCCAAATGTAAATTCTTTGGCTCGCAATAATCTCTTATTACGTTAACAAAAAAACCTTTGATGGCTTGCTCATTATTTGTCCCTGTAAAAAGAAAATTTTTAGCAACTTCATTGTGGTATTTTTGAATGGCTTGAATGGACATAAGGGCGTTTTAAAATGTAAGTTGTGAAAAGGGTAAGAGGCTTATTCTAACGCCCTCGTGGGGATTTTAGGGGTGTTTTAAGACTTATTTGAAACGATTTTAATATCTAAGTGGCAACCGATAGCCTTAGCGTACCGGTGCAAGGTAGCAAGGCTAGGCGAGTGTTTGGCTTTACCGCCCGATGCTTCGAGTCTGGCAATAGCGGCTTGTTTAGTGCCCATGCGGTCGGCAATCTCTTTTTGGGATAAACCTGCGAGTCGACGGGCTTGAATCATTTGAGCAAAGAGAGAAAATTCATTTTCAAGCGCATCATATTCTTTTTTAACGCTAGGATTTTCAAGCATTTTTTTAACAAAATCATCATGGCTTAACATGGCGGGCTTTTAATGTGTTAGGAAAAAAGTAGCTAATTGACCAGTTCATGGTAAAGAATATAACACTTTTGTTATCAAAAAGAGAAGTCACGCCTTATCCAACGCCAGTTTTAACTCTCCAATCAATCGCTTAGCGTGTTGCCAACGCGGAGAATTATTACAAAGCGATTCATTTTCGTACTTATCCAAAATCGCTTTTATTTTGGCTATTTGATTGCCGTAACTTAAATCAATTTGATTCGGGTTACTCAATTCAACTTGATAGCGGTTACCATAATCAAAGTCACCCGTTTGATTGTGGTAACTGATTTCATAATCAACGATAGATTTAAGTAAATCCTTGATTGGTAAAGGTATTTTAATAACCGTTGTTTCATAAGTTAAAACCTTTTTTCTACCTGCGCCTTCTCTTTTCCCGCCGCTTGCCATGTTAAAAATCCTTTGGTGTTTGATTGTGGTTACTGATTTCAAATGATTAAGGTTACTTAATTCAAAATACTAGATTTCGGGGTAGTCATTAAATGAGTTTTCTACCCTTGAATAATGAGAGATCATTTGTGTGGTTTTGTGCCCTGTTACGGCTTGAATCTTTGCTGTGGGAACTTTGGCGAGTGCGCATGATGTAATAAAGCCAACTCTTAATGAATGCCCACTCACAGATAAAACGCCCGTTGTTTCAACTTCTTTGAATACTTGTTTAATAACGTTGCTTATTGCGTTAGTGGATAGATTCACGCCTAAAGTGCCATGTTTATTGATATTTCTAAATAACCGCCCGTCGGTTATTTGAGCAACTTCTAACCAGTGTTTTAATGCCTTTGAAACGCATAATTTATCGTTTCTAATCGGGATAAATTTTTCTTCTAATCGACCCTCTTGATTAGTCTTAGATTTCTTCAAAGTCACAATCACGCCGTTATCGGTAAATTGAACATCATTAATATCTAAATTAGCTAATTCTGAACGCCTAAAAGCACCAAAGAATCCCAACAAAATCAAGGCATTGTTACGCACTTCTAGCTTATTTTTTGGCTTCTTTATCGTTTCAATCAAGCAATCTTTTTTTACGGGCGCGGCTTGTCGAGTTGGGCGAGTGCCATGCGTCCGCTTAAAACCAGACATGACTGTTTTAACGAGTGAGTGATTAATCGGGTTTGGCGCGCCGCTTAACTCGCAAGCGTAACCAATTGCCGCTAAACATTGATTGAACGATTGTGCGCTGTATTGAGAACCGTCCGCTTTTTTAATTGTGGTGACAAAACTCACAACATCGGCGGGCGAGCATGGGATTTGGAAACCGTGCAACGAAAAAAGTTGAATCCATTTTTTATAAGCCCGTTTTGTGTTATCGGATATCGACGCGGCAATATAATTTTTTGCTTCGCTTGAAAGTGCAACGGGAAAATTACTTGTATTTTGCAAGGTTAAGTTTGTCATGGGATAAATACCTTAAAATATTCCTAAGATTTGATAACTGTTATTATCACACCTAATAACTCACTTGTCAAGACTGCAAAATATACTTAAAATATATCTTGACATTTTTAATTTATTCCACTATATTTGTCTTTACATATATTTTATGAGGGTTTTATGAGAGCTAAGACAATGCAATCCTTCGCGTTTGCTGTTAAACCGGAATGGCTTGCCCAACTTGACGCAACGGTTGCTATTGCAAAGGATTCTAATTTTGCCATGCAGTCGCCCATTAATCGTAGTGAGATTGCCAGACAAGCCGCGTTAATCGGTTTTGAGGTGATTCAGTGTTTGGGTAGTGACTTTAATGGCGCGGGCGTAACCGCTTTATTGATTCAAAAGAAATTTAACTGTAACAAATAGAGGTGATTTATGAATGAAACTAAAGAAGTTATCCAAATGAATCAAGCAATTACAAAGGCTTTACTGGCGCAGCTAGGCGTTAAATCACTCGCACAAATGAATGAGTTCGAGGCATTCGATATGTTTTGCGTTGGGCAAGCGTTAGATGATGTTAAGACTCAATTTAATGCACGTTGGAATGAATTAAACGCCAAAGAAGTTGAATATTATCAATCAGTTTTGCAATAACATTTTGTTTTAATTGTAGATTTAAAAAAATGGTTGCGCTATCCATTCAAAATGCGCACAATAAAAAACCCGCTAAACTTTTCAGCTTAACGGGCTTCCCCCCGATAAAAAGTGCTTGCAACACGATTTAAAGGGTATTTCCCATAGTGAGGCTAATCACCATGAAACATGCAATTAATTATACCCCGCTTTTATCGCTATTTCAAGCGATTGCGTTGCGTATGATGTTGATTTGTCTCACAAAACCAGTGAGTAATCAATACCATGAAACGCAACCCTTCCCCGATATTATCCGTCGATAATTTATCCAATGCTGTTAAGAATGCTCAAAAAGAAGCCGTTCAATCGGTTTGCTTATCCTTTGGCAATTCTTTATATCACCTTGAAAACGCTGTAATAATTCCACAACGCAATCATAGCGATTTGGTGTTATTCGCCGGTGAAAAGGTCACGCCTGTCGCGCCCACAAAATCCTTTTTTTCATTTGGTACGAAAGCCAAAGCCCCGCCTCTCCACAAAGAAATCACGCCCGCCGTTATCGCTACAATTAGTCAACTCATTGATAAAGTTGATTTAAAAACCTTGCATGAAATCAAAACTGCATTATCAGAAGTTAATGAGCATTTTGAGAACGTCGATAATGACCCGAACCCGTTTGGCTTTGATCTTAGCGGCGGTGCTTTATGATTATTTCAAATACTTTACTCGCTGCTATGTTAGGCGGCGGCGCGGTGGCTATTTCTTTTTATATTATTACTAGAAAGCACGCCATTGCAACGCTTGTTTCTTTATCTCTTGCTGTAATTCCATTGGCATGGTTCGGTAGCTTTTTGTTTCCTATCAGTTCAAATAGTTTCATGCTCTCAATTCAAGCGGTTTTAATAGCCGCTATTGCAATGATTTTATTTAGTGCTTATTTCAAAACATTGAAGTGGACAAATAGCCAATCAGATCACTATAAAATCGTGATTTCTTTAATGCTTGCTACAGCATTGAACTATGCTGCAATTGGATTTGAGAAACCAATTAAAAAGCCCTCTTTAATTGACGAGTTTATTGCATGGGTTAAACCAGCAAAAGGAGCATCAAAATGAAACTTTCTATTATTTTTATCGCTTTCTTTTTTGCAATACCTACCAATGCAGAAGAAATCACGGTTGTAATCAGTAATGATTATAAGACTTGCCTTGCAATTGCAAATAAAGAAGAGAAAGCAAAGGTTTGTTCTCTTTATGATATTAGCGATAAAAAACAGGCTAAAGAAGTTTTAACAGTAGCATCAATAACATACGCACGCACGTTTTTAGAAGTTATGCCAGAGAAACCCGCTTGTTTTGATTCAATTGGTTTTTTTAATTGCAACAGCATGAAACGTAACAAAGGGGAGAAATAATCATGCAACTTGCTAATTCTCAAAACGTTAAATCTACTTTAGTTGTTATCGGGTTTGTAATGACTATCACCGCTATAACCACAGCGGGTTATATATACCAGTCATTTGCAATCGACCCATTTGAAAAGATTGTCTATGCAGTGTTTGGAATCGTGTTTGCTGTTTTAGGCGCGTTGTTTCTACCCGCAAGCGGTATTCTTTGGAAAAATGGCAATGCAATTGTTGCATTTATTTGTGCGCTGTTATGGTTAGTTGTTCTATTTGTAATCGGTACGCAAACTCATTTGGGTTTCTTCGCGTATTCTCAAAATAAAACAGAGAACGCCAGCGCAAGTGCCCTTAACGCCGTTAAATTAAAGCAAGGTCAATTTGATAGCGCAAACACCCGTGCGATTAGCCTTGAAGGTTTTAGTGCAGTTTCAATTGATGCTGAAAACACCAAATTAAACGGCTTAAAAGACAAACTCGCAAGTGAACAATCGACCTTAGCCGGATGCCCAAAAACTTACGTTAAGAATTGCATAAAGCCCGCTAAAGAAAACATTGCAACGCTTGAAAGTAAGATTGCAGCGACTGAATTGACAATTAAGAATGCAACCGCTTATCAAGCCGCTGTTTTAGCCAAAGAAACCGCGTCGACGGCTTTGCTTGCTGTTCAAAGTAATCCTAGTAGTGCAGCAAATAGTCATGAAACAGTCCATCCACTTTTCGTCAGCCAAGCCGCTGTTTTGAGCATCGATGCTAAGAAAATGCAATCGTATTTCTTAGCTTTCAGTGCAGTGAGTTTTGAGGCATTAACTGCAATAACATGGCTTGTCGTGGGATTGTTGGGCGGACGGACTGTTTATCAAGGTGATTATGCCTATGAAGAAACGCCTAGAAACCGCTTAGATAGCGACAAAGCAAACGGGCTAGGTCAATCTATAGGAAACGATAAAAAGCCCGCTAAAGTAGAAAACAAGCAATCCTTGCATGATACCGTTGCATTAGCTAAAGAGGAAAATAACGATTTGGGAAAATTGTAACCGATAACCAAACGCCCGCTATGGTAACAACTTTTGAGCAAAACTTAAAAGAAAATAGCGGGTTATCGGATAACAATAACGCAATGCGTTTAACGCAATGCGTTGGGAAGGGCGAAAATACCGAGCGCATCAATAACTTATCTAATAATGAGGATTGCAATGTTGCTCAAAATAATGCTATAGATAACGATAACAACTTGCAAGGTGCGCCCACAGGTAAAATCGGTATTTGCAAACATTGTGGGAAACCCTTTGAAAAACGCACAACATGGCACATTTTCTGTGAGGAACAATGCAGACTAGATCATCATGGCGTTTATGATTTGAACGGGCTTAAAAGAAACAAAAGAAAGCGTTGATTTGTACAAGGCATTGAGCTATTAGCTAGTGCCTTGATTATTAAAGATTATTAAAAAAGTTAATGATTGTTTTTTTAAGCATTGAAAAATTTATTTTGATAGGTTGGGCGAAGTTATTAATAAGAGATAAGCTAAATAGTTGATTATAAAGCAATTACACTTTATCCCTATATTCATTAACTATTTGATTTTATTAGAAATAAACGCCCAGATCACATTTTGTACACATGAATACATTGATTTTAGGTTATATTAGCAGGCAAAAAAAAATGCCTCACAACTTTGTGAAGCACTTTTTTTAAATTCTCTCCACTAGCTCCGAAAGTTTCCCGACCCACGAGCTGGTGATTTTTAGCAATATTTGGAAACACTGCTTTTTTTAGTTTGGAGTTATTTTAGATTTTTTGCAACCTCAAAAAATTTAATAGTGAACGGTTATTTTATTAATAATTCAACGATATTTTAACATGTTTCCTAAAAAAATCAATAATCTAAGCAAAAAATAGTGGTGGTTTCCTAAGCAAAAAACTCGCTGTGAAGCGACAAAAGGAATATTTACCATGCAACATAATTTTGAAAGCCCAAATGAGCTATTTAATCATTTCGTATCAAAACCTTACAGCAAATTTGACCCAAACCGCGTCGTTATTGGTAAATGGGTTCGCGTTGGTGAAAAGGAATCCTATATCGCTGAATACGTGGGCGACTCGATTAAAATCAAGATTCACGATTTTAGCGGTGACTCCTCCGATAAATGGGGATATGTAAGTCACAACGCCCGCCCAAATAGACTCGCGCCCGCCCGCCGTGTAATCCCATCTAAACCGCCCAAAAAACCGCGTACAAGCTCTTTTGAGCAGGCGAGTGCTGCTTATGCCTCAATATCGGATTTAACGCCCACAACGGCTTTTAATTTACCTTATTTGGCAAAAAAGCATAAATCGCTCGAACTTGCTGACTTAACTGATTTAGGGATTAAATCGGGCTATTACTCGTATGGGAAAATTTACAAAGGCAATGTTACAAATAGCATACCTGTTAGCATTCTACCCTTCAAAAATGTTGACGGTGAAATCACCACATATCAATATTTCTCCAGCAACAAAGATTTACACAAAACTAACAAATCCTTTTGTAAAAACGCAACCAAAAAAGGATCATTCACTTCTTTAGGCGTGTCATTAAAACAAGCGACGCGTCAAATATTTTGCGAAGGTTTGTCGACTGGTTTGTCTGCAAAGAATTTAAAAGTTATTTCTTTAAATAAAGAAAGCGATTGTTTAGCTTTCTCAGGGGATGCAAATAATTTACTTGAAATAGTAAAGAAAAATAAGAAATTATTAAACAATCCTTTCTTCTTAGTTGATAATGATACCGTTGATTTTAATGAATCAACTAGCAAAAATACTGGTTTATTAACTGCAATTCAATCGCTTTATTTTTTGGGATTAGAAAACGATAAACGGCTTTATATTCCAATTTCAACAAAAGATAAGGTCGATTTTAATGATTTGGAGCACCAAGAAAACCCTCAATTTGTTCTATGCAATGCAGCTGAAGCACTCGCACGATTTGCGCCTTATTCAGATAATAACAGGAGCAAACTGAATAAAACTTTGCATTTAATGCAACCCATTTATGTTAATGAAAAGAAAATGAAAGTTAAGGAATTTATTAAGGTTTTTTTAGCAAATCCTGATAAATTTATTGACGCATCTATTGAGATAAATAGAGGAAAAAGAATTGAACAATATCAACTTATTCAAGGTGAAATTGATTTAATATTGATTTTAAAATCAGTTATTGACGTTCCTAGTGACGTTCCTAGTGACGTTCCTGTTAGTGAATTTAAAATCTATTTTTTGCCGATCTTGCAATATTACATCAAGTCGAGTTTTAAAGGAATCTCTCCATTAACGCCAGCTATTTCAAATGTATTTGGGGAAACTCGCAAAAATAAAATTGCTTTAGATATTCAAAAACATTTTGAGGAAACTAAAAACAATTTATTACCTAAATTCACGCCAACCTTTCTTGTTTCAAATGATTGTTTGGATAATGGAAAATACATACCCAAATCACACGCCAACTTTTTAGTTAATTATAATACAATTTCAATGTTGCCTTTGTGTGGCGCGGGTAAATCGGTTTTGATTTCTGAATTTATTTCTATTATTAGAAACCGCCATAAAAACATTCCTATTTTAGCCATTAGTTCGTTGGTTAGTTTAGTTGAATCGGGAAGCCAATTATTCAAACTAAATTCTTATAAAGAAAACGCCGTTGATAATTCAAATCAAATGATTACAACTCTCCATTCTTTATATAAAAGAATTGACTTTTTTATTGAGGAGTTTAAAAAGCACGGCGGGCTTTTAATTATTGATGAATTTACTCATGTTTTAGCGGCATTTAATTCTGGAATTTTATCGTGTAATGAAACAAAGTTATTCTTAAAATTCAAGGAATTAATTAGAACTGCAAAGCAAGTAATTATTGCAGATGCTTATTTGAAATATGATGCAGTTGCTCTAAATTTAATTAAAGAATTAAGAGGAGAAAATTGCTTTTCATACGATATTGAATCGGTATTTAATCATGGGAAAAAATATTATTCAGTTAATGAATTTAATCAATTAACCAGAATGATGCTTGAAAAGTTAAAAAATAATCAGCAAGTAATGTTTATGACTTCGAGTGAAGAAAAAGGAGAAGTAACCACTACATTATTTAAAGAAATATATCCCGATAAAAAAGGATTATTTATTTCTTCAAAAACAAAAATGGATAATCCTGACGTTCAAGCATTCTTAAAAAATCCAAATAAAGAAATTAGAAAATATGATTACATTATTTTCACGCCAGCAATCAACGGCGGAGTAAGTTTTGATGATCTACCAGAAACGCCAAACTTTCATAAATTTTGTTATTTTTCAAATATCTTTATGACCCCATTTGATTGTATGCAAATGATTGGAAGGCTTCGGCGGTTCACTGATATAACTATTTGTTTTTCAAATAAATTCCAATTTGGGAAACTTCAAAGTGAACCGGTTTATTTAGAAAATTATAAAATGATTTTAAATAACCTGATTTCTCATTTTAAAGAGAAGGCAGTTTTTCAAAATATAATTAATGTTTTGGAGATTGCAAAGAACAATCAAGAATTTAATAATTATGAAGTTTTTTTGTTTGATTTTATAAATCAGAAAATGAAATTTCTTGAAAACTTTCAAATTCTATTTATTGAATTGTTAGAACAAAATGGTTATTCGTTTGGTGGTGAAATTATCGATGCTTGTTTGGAAACAAAAGAAGCATTAAAAGAATCCAAAGAGTTGATTATCAACAAAGATATTGATGATCAATTAAATGCAAATAAAATCAATGATTTTGAGTTTGCAGAATTATCAACAAAACGCGATCTTAATTCCAAAGAAAGAATTGAAAAGGCGTGTTTCATAAGAGAAGAAATTTATGGGTTAGAAACAAACCCAGAAAATGTGCGATATGTTATTGAAAATAAACAGTTGCTTGTGCGAACAAAGGTTCGGTCGTTAGTTTTCTTTAATAGTGAAAAGATAGCATTAAAAACGCTATCGCAACTTGATTGTGACGGTGTGAATTACTCGCACAAACTCAAAATCAAAAACTATGGTTTTGTTGCGGAGTTTCATAATCGATTATTTGATGCTTCAGGCGTTGCTAAGGTGGAGAGCGGGTTAGAGATTGTAGATAATACCCCGATAGATTTAAATCGATTCAAGCCGTTTTTAAAATGGGTAGAGAAGCATCGGCATTTAATTGCCGTGAATATCGGGAAGGTTCGATCTGACTTCAAAACTTCTCCTCAATGGATTTATTCGCAACTTGAATTTTGGGGTCTATCGGTCGACAGAAAAACAGGATTGTTATTTTTCAGTGATAAAAAATTGTCTGAAATAGCCGTAAATTATGCACGGTATTATCAACAAAAATTGAATGAATAACCCTACGAGAGTGTTCTAAATTATTTTGGCGTGTAAGTTAATGAAATTTCAAGGGAAAATGGCAAAAAAGCACATCGATGGGTTGCTATATATATTATAAAGTGCTTTTCCCTTGTAACAAGTTGATAAATAAAGAAAAAAAGCACTTTTTAGCAATAGAACACTTTTTTTTATGGTTATTAGTTAAAAATAGGCTTCATTTAAACCATAACCTTGATCCGCGCCGCCGCCCTCAAAGAGAGTGACGTTACAGAAAGTCTTTATAAATCAATGCGATGCAATGATTTTGGCATAATTTTAGCTTGCGAATTAAAGTTTGTGCCATGCCAACATTATGATTTTTAATAAGAAATAGCGATTTTTATCGTGAAAAGTTTTATATCAACTCACCGACGGACATTTAACAGTTGATTAGCCGCTACCGATTTCTTAGGAACTGCTAAACTCGCCCGCTAAGGTGTTAAGTAGTGACTGGTAGATTGATAGGTAAAAACTCTAAAAAGGGCGTACAAGCGATTTGACGCGCCCATGCTTGCGTTATTTGACTATGACAACTTCGTGCGGTTTCTAGTGTGCGGAAATCGTTTGAACGTCGCCCCGCGTCACGTTTTTGCTGTGCGGTTTTTGTGTACGGTTTTGCTGTCTCAGTTCTTTGGAAACTCGCATGGCGTGGTGACTTAGTTGTCTCAAAAGGTTGTCGCAACTTGTCCCATTTGTCTGTCCCATTTCTTTGGCAAGCCGCACGGTTGCTTGAAATAGTTGTCCAATTTGCTGTTCCATTTCTTTGGAAACCCGCACTGCATCGTGGTTTAGGCGTTCCATTTTGTGGTAAAAAACTGTGGTAACAGCGGTTTTTAGAATGGATAACTTAATGATTACTAAGATTTAAGC
>JGI20214J51088_10001782_pt1 | contig 14604 bp, 16 predicted proteins | sample WetSurMetagenome_FD_51088 | JGI IMG/M metagenome (IMG submission 51088) | reverse complement strand
GATGAAGTTACCGTACAGTTCCTGGGTAACCGGGGCTTTACGGTTCTTCCTCAGGTACCGGAACCCTGCAACTATACCAAGGAACTGGCGATCGATCTTTCGAACATCGAACCGCTCGTTGCGGTTCCTCACCGTGTGGACACGGTCAAACCCGTCCGTGACCTTGCCGGCCTTCCGATCGACCAGGTGTTTGTCGGTACCTGCACGAATGGCCGGTATTCAGATCTCGCCCGGTTTGCCGGCAGGGTGAAGGGGAAGAAGGTCACGGTCAGAACGATTGTGATACCAGCCTCTGCTGAGGTCCTGAGCGAGACGATCCGAACGGGGGTGCTCTCCGATATCATCGAAGCCGGTTGTACGATTGGCACCCCCGGCTGTGGTCCGTGTATCGGATACCATATGGGGGTACTGGGGGAAGGTGAGATCTGCCTTTCGACAGCAAACCGGAATTTCAGGAACCGGATGGGTGTTGGCGGGGAGATCTACCTTGCATCGGTAGCAACCGCCGCAGCAAGTGCTCTTGAAGGAGAGATCACGGTGCCGGAGGTTGTCTGAATGCAGCATGAAATGCGGGGAGATCCTCCGGGGGATTTCCAGAGAGCCCGGCCCGGGAGCGGGCATGCGGTGTGCGTGCCGGCGGATATCGACACCGATCTCGTCATTGCTGGACGCTATCTGAGGACGAAGGACCGTTCGATCTGGGCGGCCCACGTGTTTGAGGACCTTGACCCGGCGCTGGCCCCGCGGCTGAAAGGCGCGGTGATCGTCGCCGGCAAGAACTTCGGGTGCGGCTCGTCACGGGAACAGGCGGCCATCGCGATCCGGGAGGCGGGAGCTGTCGCGGTGATTGCTCCCTCGTTTGCCCGGATCTTCTTCCGGAACGCCATCAATATCGGGCTTCCGCTGATCGAAGCCGATATTATCTGTTCCGATGGGAGCCCGGTCAGGTTCAGCCTTGACGACGGCTGGGTCGAAAGCGGTGGAAAACGGCATGCTATTCGTCCCCTCTCCCCGCGGATGCGGGAGATCCTGGCTGCAGGAGGCCTCGTTGAGTACTGGAGGTCACACACATGATCTTTCCCGAGCACTGTAAAAATGTGGGCCACGCGTCAACGAAACCCTGCAACGACAAAGTCTATTTCCTGAGCCGGTATCTCATCCGGGACCGGCCGGGGGGGTATGATGTTGTGGAGGTGACTCTCGACCAGCAGGAGAAGGGCATGATGCGGACACTGCTCTCACAACGGGTGCTGGCTCATGAGAACGAGGTGTACTGTTACCCGGAGAAAGTAAATCTCTACAACCGCACGGGGCTCGTTGAACGCGCCCTGGGTACGGGATACCGCTGTACCATTTTTACCGGCCCTGACGAGCACCGGACCTTTGTTCTGGATCCAGATCTCTCGGGGTTCCTGAAGATCCATGTGTACGATGTTAGCCCTCCCCGGCCGAGCCTTTCTGCCTGCATCCTCGAGCTCGAGGCAGCCGGGCTCTTTGGGGATCTCTCGGTGCAGTTCAGCCATCATATCCGCGATATTTCAGAGATCACGGCAGATGTATTTCCGTGTCGTGCAGCAGGATTCGAAAAGACCCTCGATACTGACAGCATGCACGGCGATGAACATATCGCCGGCTGTATGACCGCCTCCCAGTTCTATACGGAATGTTACGGCTGGGATTTCCATCTCGTCAACATCTGCCCGCTCGAAAGTATCCGGGAAGAACCATTCATCGCACGGTGCTGCCGGGCTGAACGCGAGGGTGCTGACATCTGGGGGGGCATGGCAGGGGCTGTGGTCCACTGGGGTGCCAATCCCGTGAAGATCTATGAAGCGGTCAGGGACCTGGCCTCCCGCCGGAGGGCATAATGACCACGATCGCGATTGTTGAAGGGGACGGGATCGGACACGAAGTTATCCCTGTAGCCCGGAGGGTCCTTGAGATACTTCACCCGGAGTACGAGTATTTCGCTGTGGATGTCGGGTACGGGCGGTGGGAACGGACCGGTTGCCCGTGCACGGACCCCGACATCGCTGAACTGAAGACAGCCGATGCGATCCTTTTTGGGGCGATCACCACACCGCCGATGAAAGATTACCAGAGCGTCGTTCTGCGGATCAGGAAAGCGCTCGACCTCTATGCAAACCTCCGTCCGGTGAAAGGCGATGGTTTCGATATCATGATCGTGCGGGAGAATACCGAGGGGCTCTACTCGGGGATTGAGGAGACTACGCTGGACCGGGCAACCACGCTTCGGGTTGTCAGCCGGAAAGGGTCCGAGAGGATCGTAAGGAAAGCCATTGAGATCTCCCGGAAACGCCGGAACCTGCTGACCATCGGGCACAAGGCAAACGTGATAAAGTCGGATGTCTTTTTCCGGGACATCTGTCTTGCCGAGGCCCGCGCAGCGGGGATCGACTTCAATGACAAGTTCATCGACGCACTCTCCCTTGACCTTCTCCAGCATCCGGATCGGTATGATGTTGTGGTTACAACGAACATGTTCGGGGACATCCTCTCTGATGTGGCTGCATACCTTGTCGGGGGACTCGGTCTTGTCCCCAGTGCAAATACCGGCAGCCGGTACGCACTTTTCGAACCGGTCCATGGGAGCGCACCGGATATTGCCGGGAAGAATATCGCCAACCCGGTTGCTGCGGTGAGGAGTGCCTCAATGCTCCTTGACTATCTTGGCGATTCAGCGGGGTCACTGCGCATAGAGGAAGCTATCCGGCACATAATCGCCAAAGGGATCCGTACGCGGGATATGGGTGGGTCCGCAGGAACACGTGAATTTGGAGAAGCCCTGGTTCGGGCGCTTGGGAACCCGGTTTAAACCGGCAGGTCTCTCATGATAAAGGTTGTCCTGATTACAGGATAAGGCTGAAGCCCCTGCGGGTTAAGACGTGAGCGACATATTCCTCCCATCGCATCTCGTCCGGAATATCCGCATCCCGTATTTCATCCTGCCAGATCGTTCTGAGATTCGTGTCTTCCGTGACAAGATACCGGGACGCATTCATCACGCGACCGGCCTTTTTTCCCTGTAAATCCATGGCGAGGATGCGGAAGCAGGAGTACTGCCGGCAGAGATCCGGGCGACTCCCGTGGATTGAACAGATGAACTCGTGAGGTCCCCTCCTCAGAAAGGGGCAGGCGGGTGATGGTACTTCGGCAGTGCCGGCACGGACGAGGTCCTCTTTTTCCCGATCCACGGTTACCTCCCGCTCTTCCCCCGTTGTTGTATACCAGATGCGGAACTGGAGCGGCACGGGCTCGCTGCAGATACTGATAATCTTCCCCATCGTGCTGCAACACTCCCCGCAGCGTTGGCACCTGAACACCATATGACCATTCTCCCTTGGCCGGATTGTTGGTCTGCACAAGGATAAAGGTGGTTATATGGCTGTATGCACCGTGGTATCGGCGAACCGGGTTACCTCGATACGGGGCATGCAAGCTCTCCTTTTTCCCTCCTTTTTTGTGTTGGGGCAGGTACCAGAAACATTGGGCACCCCCTCGGGAACAAGGGAATCAATGTGAATAAGGGGGGAATGGTGTTCAGTACCTCTCCGTAGCGAATCCGTAAACTATTCAATATCCACCGTACGAGTACTCATGTTGGGAGTGGCACAGCATCAGCACAGGAAGTTTCTGGATCGCAGCTGCTATCCCGCTGCTGATCCTCATCGCACGAATCATCGAGACCAGTCTTGAGACCGTCAGGACGATTTATATTGCCCGGGGGCATGCGAACCTTGCTGCATGCATTGGCATTGCCAAGACCGGCATCTGGCTCCTTTCCACCGGTCTCGTTCTTACCAACCTTGCGGATTACTGGAACCTTTTTGCCTATCTAGCCGGTTACGGGCTCGGAACCCTCCTGGGCATGGAGATCGAAAAGATGATCTCCCTTGGCCATGTCATCGTTCGTCTCATCACTTCGGAAGATCCCCAGCCACTCATTGCCAAGCTTTCTGGTCTCGGCTACGGCATGACACGAATCGAGGGGTCAGGCAGTTTTTCCCACACGGTGACCATCATTCTCATGATCGTACCCCGGTCGGAACTGGGACGCCTTCTTGACATCCTTTCGAAAGACTACCCGGCGATTCTCTATACCGTGGAAGATGTCAGGAATATCAAGGAAGGTGTGAAGATCTTCCACAAAGATGCAAAAAACCGGATACTTGCCTTATTCGGACAATAATACCGGCTGAGTCATCGCTGCCTATCCCGGATACTTAGTCGGGGACGCCGGAGATCCGGCGTTCTCACGGAGCCTGATGAGTCCTGCACCCGTGACATATCCTTATTGGTCGGATAAAATATCCGGGGCCCAGGATGTACGGTTCAAAACGTCTTCGCCAACAGGGTTGTGGGCAAAAAACAGAACCGCCACGGTAACGCTGTACTATTGAACCTTTCGGGGATAAACCCGGGAAAAAAGAATGGGATGCAGATGCATCCACGTCTGTTTCTGGTTACCAGACTTCGGGGAAAGCCATGTTGGTGTAGAGATCTTCGAGCCTCGCTTTATGGCCACGCTCCATGTTGGCAAGCTGGGAGAAGAGCAGCTGGGTCTCCGTGTCCTTGGACAGGTTTGCCAGCTGGGTGTACATCTGCATTGCCTCGAGCTCCTTCTTGATCGCGATAATGATACCTTCGATGGGTTTCAGATCCGCGGTGAGCGGGGGGGACGGAAGGATATCGGCGACCTTGTAGTCATGGGATGGGTCAAAGTGCATCTTCGAGACATCCTTTGCGAGCATTCCCTGCAGGAACTCACGGTGTTTCTTCTCCTCCCCTGCGAGCTCTGCGAAGAGGGATTTTAATGCCGGGCTCTTGACCTTGTCTGCAATTCCGCGGTAAAATGTATACGCTTCGACTTCCCTGTCGATCGCAGTAGAAATAATCTTCTTTGCATCATCCGTTTTCATTGTTTCATACCTCTTTTTTTAGAGTATTACCAATTACTCTATATAAGAACATTGGTTTTTTCCCCTGCCGTGGAAGATCACAAAACCAGGTTGCCTGATTTAAGCGGCGGTTATCCGGGGATCCGGCATCATAGAGCGGAGCATAATCGCTTTAACCTGCGTGAGTGATAAAAAAAAACGGGCGGATTAATCATCGTCCTGTTTCATCTTCCAGACATGAAGCACCCAGAGGAACGATGTCAGTGTCGCGATAACGGTGGAGAGGACGAGGAGTGGCAAATACCACCACTGTGCTGCCATTTTCCCCTCCATAATCCCGCTTCCTGCAATGGTGGCGATGGTATTGGGAACCAGGAATGCTGTACCAAGTACCGTGAGGTATGCCGTAACAAGGGCAAAGCGGTTGTTCAGGCTCTGGAGCTGGTTGTTATAGATGCTCTGCATCACTTCAAGCCCGGAGGAGAGTACATTGGACATCTGCTCCGAGAGCTCGATATGCCTGTCGATATTATCGGACAGAATCCCGATCCGACCGAGAAGTTTTTCGTCATTGGTGATCAGATCGGCATCCCCATAGCGCAGGGAATCGACCACGTCTTTTGTCGCCCAGAGGACGTTGAGGTAGTCGATCAGAACATGTTTCATCAGGTAAATATCATGCGCAACCTTCTTCTTGGCCAGACTCTCTTCGATGAGGGATTTGCTTATCTGGTCGCCATGCATCTCGATTTCCCGGAGGTACTCAAAGTTCCGGTCATTGTTCTCGTCGATAATCCGTTCGAGTACGAGAGTGATCTTGTTCACCGGCGGATCATCAGTGATCTTTTTGAAGAACTGGGGGGCATACCGCGAGAACCGAAGGAGGCGGTTGATCTCTTCACAATGAACGGTCAGGATCAGATTGTCCCTGAGGAGGACAAAGAGCGGGTGAACGGTCATCTTCTCCGCCCGCACCGTTGCGGAAGGGAGCATGATGCCGAGCTCGGTATCATAATCCTCATACGCAGAGTAAAACCCTGTCGTCAGTTTCGGGATCGGGATCTTCGAGAACCCGGCACACTGGGCAATCTGTTCAATCTCTTTATTATCGTCCTTCGTGCTGCANTCTATCCANGCAATCGCTGCATCCCTGATCGCAGCGAGGTATTCATCCAGTGACCGGTCTACAAGCCGGTCGATCCTGCCATCCTTGTACAGGAGGATACAGAAACTCAGGGGGATGGGTCCGGAAGCGGGGGGGGTTGGGGGAGTACTCTGCATTTTCATGGGATAGCTCCGGAATGGTGACAGGATGTAATCCTGTGGCACTTGTCAGGAGATATTGATACCGGAAGTGTATATAAGTAGTCCAGATTGTGGCAATGCCGCGGAGGTGGTTTTTTGCCTTTGCGGCATCCGGAACCCTTATTATTTCCCCCGCACGTATCCGGTTAATGTATTTCCGGGGGTCTGGACTTGCAGTACTGCTGGTATGTTTTTTCTTATTGGCCGGGTGTACGTCACCGTCACCGCAGCCCGTTGTTTCCCAGCCATCACCATCTCTGACAGCGCCATCCCAATCTTCAGGTTCTCCGGGAAGTTTCACCCTGCACGTTGCTTCCCTGGCTCCCGGATCCGTTCTTCCCGATCAATATACCTGCAAAGGTTCCAGCGAGTCTCCCGCAGTGTCCTGGGATGGTATTCCGGATGGGACGAAGAGCCTGGTCCTGATCCTCGAGGATCCGGATGCCCCTGCCGGGAAATTCACTCACTGGATCGTATTTAATATCCCGCCGTCTCCCGGGGGGCTGCAGGCTGCCCAGCCGAACGCGAAGGTCCTTTCAGATGGCGCACAGCAGGGGGATACCAGCGCAGAGGCGAGAGGTTATTATCCTCCCTGCCCCCCGATAGGATCGATGCACCGGTACATTTTCCGCCTCTTTGCCGTTGATATGGATATTACCCAGCCCACCGCGGACCGGGATTCGATCGACTGGGCCCTGACGGGCCATACCATTGCCGGAACTGAGTTTGTCACGACTTTCAGACGGTAATATAACTTCCCGCCCCATTTTTTTGGGATCTACGCAGGGGTATCCGGGATTTTTACCACCGCTGTTTGAAGGCATCATTGGCGGATCAGGCGACCTTTTTAAAAAACGGATCAACAATAATAATATCGATAACTGCACCATCCTCTCACCATGAAGATTTTCGCTTGGTACAGACTGGCAGCGTGCATGATGCTCTTGTTGCTGATCATCGTATTGCCTGTCGACGGTGTGGGCGTTGTTTCGGTTTCGGCCACAACACCAGTGAGTACTGCCGTCAGTCAGAAAGCGGTGGTAACCGCAAATGCATCGGCTGCTACGATCACCATCGGGGACCCGGTCACGATCGGCGGCAGTGTGACCGGCAGCACGGTAAATGAGGATGTCCAGATCTGGGTGTTCGCTGGCAACTACGTCAACGTCTCGACCGTTCCGATAAAGTCGGATGGCACCTATAGCAGGACGTACAGCACTGCTGGTTTCCCCCCGGCTCTTTACTATGTCTTTGTGCAGGCCCCGGGTAATGACGGGACATTCGATCTCGATCTTGCCCAGTCCGGTGTCTACTCAGGGCAGGTCGTGACTGCAGAAACGGGGGCACTGCTTTTGAATTTTACCGGGACAGGAAGCGTACAGGATGCTGCTGCCTCGAGCGCACTTGCCAATGCCCTCAATGAGGGTGGCATGGATGATGTGTATACCAAAACAACCTTCAGGCTCGCTGAACTGCCCACGAACGCCGTTACAACCGGAGTACCGGCGGCTACCAGTCTTCCCCTGCCGGCACCGACAACAAGGTCTCCCCTTACTCCACTCACCATTCTCTTAAGCGTCGGGATTGGCGGGCTGGCATACTGCATCTCCCCGCGCAGGTAGGGTATTCTTTTTTTTTGTTCTTCCAATTATCCGAGGCAATTTTCTTACGATACTGGTGACACAGTACCCGGTGATGACGGCGGAGCAAAAAAGGCATTTAACCGGGGATCCTGCATTCGTTTGAAGGCACCCGGCAAGGAGCATACTCGTTTCCAGACCTTTTTTATAGCACTAAACGAATCTCTCTTTCATCTACTATGAAAAGACCCAGTACAGTCGACCTGAAAGCCATCGCCGGTGTGGCCATGGAAAAGTATGGCTTCAGATCACGTTTTCCTGCCCCCCTTCTTGATGAGATAAAAAAGCTGCGGAACCAAGCTCACACGAACGGGAACGGGGCTTACCGTGACCTTCGTTCCCTTCTCTGGTCCTCGATCGACAACATCGACTCCATGGACCTGGACCAGCTGGAGTATGCAGAACGCGGTCAGGGCGATGAGATCCGTATCCGGGTCGCCGTTGCGGATGTTGATACCTACGTCCCGAAGGGTTCGCAGGCGGATCAGTACGCAGCACATAACGGGACATCTGTGTACACCGGGATCGTCACCTATCCCATGCTGCCTGACCGGCTCTCAAAGGACATCACGTCGCTCCTGCCGGACCAGGACCGGCTGGCGCTTGTTGCAGAATATTCCGTCCTTGCTGACGGAAGTTACCGACCCGGCGACGTTTACCGGGCTCTCGTCCGGAACAAGGCAAAACTCGTGTACGAACAGGTCGGGGAATGGCTTGAAGGGACCGGTCCGGTTCCCGCATTGGTCCGTGAGGTACCCGGACTCGCCGAACAACTTCACCTGCAGAACGAGACCGCCCGGCGGATGAGAAAAGACAGGATGGACCTGGGAGCCCTCGACCTTGAGACAATCGAGCCGCAGCCGCTTATCGAAGGGGAGTCGGTGAAGGACCTCATACTCCAGCGCCAGAACATGGCACGGAAGATCATCGAGGAGTTTATGATCGGTGCGAACCGGACCATGGTAACGTTTCTCGGGAGTGCAGGTATCCCCATGATCCAGAGAGTTGTCCGTGTGCCAAAATTCTGGGATGAGATTGTGCTGACAGCCGCAGGTTACGGGGAACAACTCCCCGGGGAACCCGATGTAAAAGCCCTTGCAGTTTTTCTCAAAAAACAAAAAGAAGCAGATCCCCTGCGTTTCCCTGATCTCTCCCTGACGGTGATAAAACTCCTTGGGCCCGGGGAATACATGACCCTCGAGCCGGGCACACCCCCGACGGGACATTTCTCAATGGCGGTCACCGACTACACTCATGGCACCGCCCCGAACCGGCGGTACGTGGATCTGATCAACCAGCGGCTGCAGAAATCGGTTCTTGACCAGAGACAAAGTCAGTACACCACGGAAGACCTTACCGGGCTCTCCTCCTGGCTCTCTGATAGGGAGAAAGAGTCTAAAAAAGTGGAACGGTTTATGCGCAAGGCTGCAGCAGCTGTCCTGCTCCAGAACAGGATTGGCGATAGTTTCGAGGCGATCGTCACCGGGGCTTCAGCAAAAGGCACCTATGTCCGCCTCTTCACTCCGCCGGCTGAGGGCCGGATAATGCGGGGGGAGCATGGCCTCAGGGTCGGCCAGAAGGTGATCGTCCGCCTGCTGAAGACCGATCCGTTCAATGGTTTCCTTGATTTTGAATGTACCGGGAAAAAGAAGGAGTGATGAGGTTCAGGCCCGCTAAAAAGGCCGGTCTGAATCATACTTTATCCTGGAAACAGCCGCGTCAAACCGGCAGAAAAAGATCAGAATGCTAATATAATCCTGTTTTAATGATTAGGTATGCAACTAAAAACCATTCTGTCGGTCCTGGTACTACTCTGTATTGCTATCATCGTTGCGGGTTGTGCTGGTACACAAAGCCCGGCCACACCCGCACCAACGCAGAACACTGCATCAACCCCCGCCGTGACAAGTACGACCGGGGCAAGCCTGGTTCCATCACCCACGGATTCCATGGTTGCGTCCCGTCTCGTCAACGTCAATGTGGAGAAAGATTACCTGGGAAATGTCATTTATACCTTCCAGGGGGGTAGCGGGTTGATCCATGTTAACAGCATTTCCGTCACCCTGAACCGTGCCGACGGTCAGGTAAAGACGGCTTCACTGGGGACTCATGTCGATGACTCGGTGACCCTCGAAGGCACAAAGGATACTGACCGCGTGCTGGTCTATGTCTCCATGGATGATGGCAAGACCTATAAGATTGTCGACGCCCTGAGCGCCTACAGAACGCGGATGTAAAGACTCGAGAAATCCTGCAACTCTCTTTTTTCTTTGACCCTCATCATAAACAATGTCAGAACCCCGGAGGCTGGTCGAACACGTCTCCGATAAAACGGTTATTTCCGGATAAAAGAATCCTTGCCTGCAGGGGAGAAACCGGACGATCGAAATATCAGGGGAGAGGTGCAGATGGATAGTATGCGACCATGTATACCCCTCCTGGTCTTCTTCAGTTCACTCGTACTCCTGGCAACAGGAGCCATGGCATTCACCGTGGGATCCGTAACGGTCACCCCCTCGGGAGACCTGAACCCCGGGGACGGGGTGAATGTCTCGTTCACGGTATATGCAGCTTCCGGCACTGCCTTTCCCGCGTACGATGACCTCCAGTTCGTCACCGATCTGAACAATCCCTCATGGACTTATGCTATCTCAGTAAATGGTGTTTCGAATTCGCGTCCGGCGGTGGGCGGGCGAATCCTCACCATCAGTGGTTTTGAGCTGGGATACCGGAACCAGGACGAAGTTGTGGTCCTCGCCTCCCTTGGCGGGACACTACCTGCGGGTGCGATCACCGGTGCAAACAGGACCCTGGTAACCATCGAAGAGCTGGACTCACGGGGGACGATAATTCCTTATTCCATCACAAAGGTCGAGCATCTTATCGGCCGACCGACTCCCGTACCCACGCCCTCCTCCGGCAGCCTGTCTGTACTATCGGAGCCTGCCGGAACGAATGTGTACCTGGACAATGTGTACCGTGGTCTGACCCCGGTAGTACTGACCGGCATTCCGAATGGCGATCACCTGCTGTTGCTTAAACTGGATGGGTACCAGGATTTTTCCCGGATGGTCAGTGTTTTGGGAGATGACCTGAGGGTTAACGCAACCCTGTCGCCAAAATCCACCGTCTCCTCTACTACGGTTGCCATAACCCCGGCACAATCCAGCACTCCGGGGACCATCTACCCGCCTACACCTACCCTGTCCCACGGCTACGGCTCACTGTCAGTGACTACATCTCCGCCAGGTGCACTGGTCTACCTTGATGGGGTAATGAAAGGCGTGACTCCTGCAACGATTCCTCAGGTGCCCGAGGGACCTCATTCCGTCCTGCTGGTTCTGGACGGGTACCAGGATCTCACCACAACTATTACGGTCAACAGCGGGACAACCTCGGAATATATCACCGGGCTTCAAAAGACCAAAAAGACTCCCGGGTTCATGGCACTGACGGGAATCCTTGCATTGGGCATACTGATAATGTTCCGCCGAACATGAAAGGATGGTCCGAAGACACGTATGATCCTCCAAAACAAAACGTCCCTGCACAGTAAAAGAAGAAGGATTTTTTCTATCAGATTTTTTTATTATCTCCTTAACCCCGTTTATACCCAAACCTGTTCAGGAGATCGATCCGCCATTTCACGCCTTCCGGACCTTCGACACCTCTCGGTTTCATCCCATCAATAACCCCGATGATCCCACGGCCCTGGACGGATTCAGCGATAACAACCTCCGCAGCATTGGCAGTTGCACAATAAATGGTGCAGACTTCCTGGACATTTTTGATTGCATTGAGGACGTTCATAGGATAACAGTCACGCAAAAAAAGGATAAAGCAGTGTCCTGCTCCGATAACCCTGGCATTGTCGCGTGCAAGTGCTTTCAGATCGTCATCATTCCCGTCAATCCTGATAAGGCATTCTCCTGAAGATTCGCAGAAACCAAGACCGAATTTCGCGCCCGGCACCGAGCCTGTAACTGCCTCTGATATATCCGCAACGGTTTTGATGAAGTGAGACTGCCCAAGAATAACATTGACATCTTCCGGTTTGTGAATTTTTACGACTTTGAACTCAACGCCCCCACTGACCATTTGAACCACCGTAATGGTCAATGGGAACCAGGGAAGATAAATGAATTTCGTTTAGGATCTGCCCTTGAGGCCTTCAAGGGTTGCAGGAAATGGGGATCGTCACATCTTTTGAGCCTGCGAAGGAAGGATTAGTGATTCTTTTTTTCACTAGTGCCGGGACTGCGATTTCCGCCTAGCTTTCATCGACCGTCCGATCTGCAGACTCGTAAAAAAAATGAGGGATCTCGCGTGCCTGGGTTATGGTAAAGAAACGCACGCTTTTAACCTCCGCGGGCAATGTCCGGGTATCATATCAGTACCATTCTGGAGGAAACTTATGAGGGTCACATCCCAGCGGCTTTTCATCCTTGCATGCATCATCCTGTTCCTGTTCCTGCTCATACCCGCAGCAGCAACTAAGACTGCTGAAGCATCCGTCAGTCAAACCCTGACTCGCGGGGGCCGTTTTACGGTTACGATCACCGGGTTGCCGAGTACCGGATATTATATCTGGCTGCCGGGGACGTTTACAATGAGCGGTGAACCCCAGGACCAGCCTCCTGTCATCTCGGATAATGTAGGCAATGTGGAGAAGGATCCATCCGGCGGGCCCTATACGATTGGGTCGTACCAGTTCAGCAATGGCGACGGCCGGACAATCGTGGATGATGTTGCCCCGTCAACTTCTTCGATGCCCGCCACCGATTATTACGCGCTCGTTACCACCGATTCGATAGGGCAGGCCGTGGTAGAATTCCAGACTTCGGTAGATACGGGGCTCATGTCCTACTCAGTCAGAGTTGAAAACCCCCAGTCTGTCGACAGTGATACCCTGCTGCTGAGATTGCAGGTCTTCACGAGAAGAGCGCCGGTGATCCAGACAACCGTGCCCCCCATCGAAACACGGGTTACCCAAGTGCCAGTGATAACGGTAGCCCCCGCCGTATCTTCAACTAGCCCTGTCGCAACCCTTCAGGGAACAGTCCTGACGACAACAACTGTCCCGCCACCCCTTCCGGTCCCAACACGGCGGGCAGCGATGACGCTTGGTCTTGTGTTCCTTGCTGCAGGAATCATGCTGGCTATGAAAAGACGATAGAACTTGGGAAGAAACCCTGATTTACCGGCATTTTTTTAAGCTGAAACGGGTTTGAAACCGTATCTCAGAAAAAAATGTTATGAAAAGATTGAGAAGTCGTTCTTGATCGCGATCACTTCAATAATTGGCTGGATCTTTGATTCAGGGATCCCAAACTTATCCATGTACATCTGGAGGACTGCCTTCTCCTCCCCCGCGAGGACACCGTCTGCCATTGCGATATCGAAGAGAATTGCAAGGGTTGCAATCTTCTGCTTCTCGTCCAGGACTGCTGCGACTATGTCGATAACCCCCGGGAACTTGTTTGCACGAAGGATCTCCATGGCTGTGTCGATGGATTTACGGTCCCCGCGGACAATTTTCGCAAGATCATTAAGTTCTGCCTCATCGATTACCCCGTCTGCCGCAATGACGGTTATAGCAGAGAGCACAAGGGCTGATTTCGGTGTAAGCGTTGCTGGTTTTCCGGTTAATCTGTCAAAAATTCCCATTCATTCACCTGTTAATGGTTCTCTAGTATTTTGAGGATCATGGTAATTGATGATTTCCATCAATACTGAGATGCCGGGGACACCAGGTTGGCATCATTTAAAGGAACGTCAGGGTACATTTACCATGAAAACCCTCAATCACCCGGAATTTACTCAATGACTCTCCCCGGATCTGAAACAACCCCCGTTCGTTATAAACCCCGATCGGATGCGCTTCAACTGTTCTTCCAGCGACCGCTCTTTCTGAGTCTTACGATCGGCATTCCCTTCTGTATCTTCAAACTCCTTTTCGGTCTCGCTGTTGTCCATGCCGGCTCGATCGGCATGGTTCAGGTAACAGTGTTCGGATGGATGGTTATCTGCTGGTCAATCCTGGATCTTGGCATGAACCTCGGGCGTGAATGGTTTGATATCCTTGGTCGCCCCGCTCCTTTTGAGTATTGCACGTTAGCCCAGATAGGACGTTATTTTCACCGTCCGATGGCCTTCCTTGCCCTTGATACCCTACTCACGTTTACGATCATCTGCACTATGCTCTGGTCGGGCTGGATAACCCTTCTTAAGGGCATAGAATTACACCTGTGGTACGCCGCGACAACACTGAACCTGATCAGTCTTTCTCTTGTCATTCTCTACAATGAAATCCGGAATTCGTGAAAAAGGTACCGGGGGACCTGGAAGGTTAGTGAAAAAAAGGGCGCTCTTTTTCGTCCGTATTTCCCGCGCGGGAAAAAGTAACACCTGGAGTGTCGGCATTCCACCCGCCGTCGCCGGTCATCGCACAAGCGCTACACCAAAATGGCGTTACTCCTGTGAAATGGCATTGCACCGGCATCCCGCATATTATTCATACCAGCTGCCGGGCAAATTGGTGTTGTAGCAACACATTGTTTATTAAACTCATGAAGCGTCTATTGTAACACAGTTATACAAAAGACTGTATTAGGAAATACTATGTTTGGATCAAACAACTATGGCGGCTCGAGAAATTTCGGCGGCCCAAGAGACTCAGGCCCACGTGAGATGACAAAAGTAACATGTTCAGACTGTGGGAAAGAATGCGAAGTACCATT
>JGI20214J51088_10001780_pt1 | contig 14611 bp, 11 predicted proteins | sample WetSurMetagenome_FD_51088 | JGI IMG/M metagenome (IMG submission 51088) | reverse complement strand
CCACATCCTCGTTTCGCATGCCTTCGGAAGCCAATCGGATGATCCGGGCTCGTTGAACCATCCGCAAAGGCAAACTCCGTGCGCGTTCCCGGGTTTCAAGATTTGTCACCGTGTTTTCGTACCAAAGTCAACAATGATTGTTAAATATTCAACAATCATTCAGTCGGATAAGAATTTCGATCCCGAAAAGTTATTCATAAATAATGACTTTCAGGCGCACTCCTGGTGGTCCATCAGTTGCATGGCATTCAATTGGTATCTTTGACTAATAAATGGTAAGAAGGGGTCAAGAAATGAAAGCAATACTGACCGGTTCCTTTTGAACGGGGATACTATGAGCGAGAGATCCAGATTCAGATCCAATTCGCAGAAGATATTGGGACTACTGCTGTTAAGTTTATTATTGACAGCACTTGCATCGGCCGAACCAGGAAATCCGCCGAGCATTACTGAAGTTCAGGGCAGGGAGGCCGGCACAGAATTGCCTCCTGTGAATCTCGAATATCTGACCAGGGAGATGCTGGCCGCGAATCCTGACCTCCAGGCGGAGCGCAAACGCTGGGAAGCGATACAAAAACGACCTGGGCAGGAAAGCGCGCTTCCTGATCCCACGGTCCGGCTCGGCTGGGCGAGCGCCGGAGCGCCTTATCCGGGTGCCGGATTGGGCAGTGAACCCACCGCGAACCTGGGAATCGAGTTTTCCCAGGTGTTCCCGTTTCCGGGAAAGCGTGGACTGCGCGGCAGCATGGCCCAGGAAGAAGTCCGGGCCCAATCCTTCACGTTTCAAGGCACGGAACTGAATCTTGTATCCAGACTCAAGTCCGCCTTTTATGAGCTGCAATTTACCTATGATGCAATCGATGTGCTTACTCGCAACAAGATTCTGTTGGGACAGCTGGCGAAATTGGCTGAAAATCGCTATTCCGTCGGTCAGGCAACCCAGCAGGACCTGATCAAGTCCCAGGTTGAGCTTTCGCTAATTGAAACGCGGCTGCTTGAAGCGGAGCGCAACAAGCGGAGCATGGTCGCTGCAATCAATTCGCTGCTGAACCGGGATGTCAGCGCAATCTTGGGAAGGCCTGAGCCNCCCGCAGAAATTCCCGCACTTCTCGCGCTTGAATCCCTCCAGAAGACGGCCGTGGAATCATCACCAATGCTTCACGCCCAGCGCGCGACGATCGACAACCGGCAACTTGGGCTCGAATTATCTAGGCGCGACTATTACCCGGATTTTGAGGTAATGGGCGGCTACTTTAATCAAGGTTCGATGAAGGACATGTGGGAATTTCGAGTTCAAGTTAATATCCCGATTTTCTTCGCCCGCAAACAAAGGCTGGGTGTGGAGGAAGCCGGTGCTCGATTGAGCGAGGCGCAAAAAACTTACCAAGCTGGAGAACAGACGATTAATTACAGAATCAAGGATCAATACCTGGCGGCTGAAAATGCGCGCCGTTTAATGGAACTCTATTCCAAACTGGTTATTCCGCAGGCGTCGCTCGCGCTGGAATCCTCGATGACCAGTTACAGCGCAGGGAGCATCGATTTTCTTTCTGTTCTCTCCAATTTCTCCACGATTCTGGAAAACGAAATGAAATATTACGAAAGCCGCGCCCGGCTCCTGCAGTCCATTGCCGTTCTGTCAGAACTGGTCGGCGAAAGTGTGGGTGGTTAACCATGAAGAATTTCATCCTCGGGTTCGTTGTGGCGGCTGCGCTTTTAGCCGGAAGCTATTGGGCCTATTCCCGCTGGGGCGGGAAAATGGCGACCGGTGCTGACCAACTGACAGATATCAAGTATCAATGCCCCATGCATCCCACTTATATCTCCGATGAGCCCGGCAACTGTCCTATCTGCGGCATGGAGCTGGTCCCTATCAAGCCGCCGGCTTCCCTCGATTCGCAGAAAACCGGTCTTGAAAATGGTATGGCTGACATGGCCGGCATGCCTTCAGATCAGCCCGCTGCATCCGAGTCAGAGGTTCCTGGATATGCGCCGGTAATGATTCCTCAGGATAGGATTCAGAGCATGGGAATCACTTTTGCAGAGGCTCGCCGTATGGAACTGGATCAGAGTTTCCGGACGTTTGGCCGGATTACCTACGACGAAACCAGGATTCATCATCTTCACACGAAGTTTGAAGGATATATTGAGGCTCTGTACGCAAATTACGTCGGGCAGTTTGTGAAACAAGGGGCTCCATTATTCAGCATTTACTCGCCGGAGCTATATGCCACACAGAACGAATACCTGCTGGCCCTCCGCGCCCGACAGCAGGTACCTCCTGTGAGCGGAGACGATGCATTCCCTGCGGTCGGAAATGTGGATCTGGTTGCCGCAGCGCGGCAGCGCCTGACTCTCTGGGATATCGGAGACGACGATATTCGCGAGCTCGAAAGAACCGGCAAAGCCATACGGGCTTTAACCATTTATGCGCCGGTTTCGGGCTACGTACTCCAAAAAACAGCCTTGCAGGGGCTAAAGGTAATGCCGGCAGATAACCTGTACGACATTGTCGACCTGTCGACCGTCTGGGTACTGGCTGATATTTACGAGGTGAACCTTTCCCTGGTCAGACTTGGTCAGCCTGCAAGCATCACGCTGGCTTATCAACCTGGAAAAACCTGGCGCGGGCGAGTGGCCTTCATTAATCCGACCGTTGACCCTGCAACCCGAACCGTCAAAGCCCGCCTTGAATTTGCCAATCCGGACAATGAATTGAAGCCGGATATGTATGCGGACGTCGTCATCGGTGGCGCCAGAGCGACCGGAATTGCGGTACCGGAAAGCGCCGTCATTGCAACGGGGGAGCGGAATATCGTTTTTGTCGCCATGGGAAACGGACTGTTCGAGCCCCGTGAAGTGACCCTGGGAGCTCAAGTGCGAAACCTATACGAGATCAAGCAAGGGGTTTCGGAGGGAGAAAGAGTCGTGACGGGAGCGAACTTCCTCCTGGATTCCGAGTCGAAGCTGAAAGCCTCGGTTTCAGGCATGGTGGGAGAACATAAGCACGGCCAATGATGCTGCCGTCCTGTGAGGTTGCCGAATAATGATAGAAAAAATCATTGATTGGTGTGCCCGGCAGAAGTTTGTGGTCCTGGTGTTCGCGGCTGCCGCAGCGGCGATCGGCATATGGACTCTCTACAATCAACCGGTTGATGCCATTCCCGATCTCTCAGATACACAGGTGATCGTCTATTCCCGTTGGGACCGGTCCCCGGATATCATCGAAGATCAGGTGACTTACCCAATCACGACGGCCTTGCTCGGGGCGCCCAAAGTAAAAGCAATCCGCGGCTACTCGGATTTTGGTTTTTCCTACGTCTACATCATTTTCGAAGATGGTACGGACATCTATTGGGCGCGAAGCCGTGTAATCGAATATCTCAGTAAGGTGATTTCCACCCTGCCGCCGGAGGTGAAAACCGAAATTGGGCCCGATGCCACAGGGGTCGGGTGGGTGTATCAATATGCCCTCCTGGATGAAAGCGGATCGCACAGTCTGGCCGATTTGAGATCGTTTCAGGACTGGAATCTTCGCTACGCCCTGCAATCCGTCGCCGGGGTGGCGGAGGTTGCCACCATCGGCGGTTTTCAGAATCAGTACCAGGTCACCGTTGACCGTGAAAAACTGACTGCTTACAACGTCTCCGTCACGCAAGTGGCTGAAGCTGTGCGCAATGCCAACGTTGAATCCGGAGGCCGGCTGATCGAGTTCTCCGGCCGTGAGTATATGGTTCGCGGGCATGGCTATCTTAAATCGGAGGCAGATCTTGAACAGGTTGTGCTCAAAACCGATAACCTGGGCACTCCGGTTCTGCTTGGTGATGTCGCACGGGTGGAGAGGGGTCCGGAAATCAGACGGGGTGTGGCCGACCTGGACGGAACGGGGGATGTTGTCGGCGGCATCATCGTCATGCGTCACGGTGAAAATGCGGATAGGGTCATCAGCCGGGTAAAAGAGAAACTGGCGGAGCTTGAACCTTCTCTCCCCAAAGGCGTGAAGGTCGTCAACACGTATGATCGCTCCGAGTTAATAGAAGCCTCAATCTATACATTGAAGCATGAGCTGATCATCGAGATGATCATCGTCAGTTGCATCATCCTGATCTTCCTCTGGCACATTCCGTCGGCGTTGATCCCGATCGTGACAATTCCGATTGCCGTGCTCCTCTCCTTCATACCGATGCACCTGATGGGGCTCAACTCCAACATCATGTCTCTGGCCGGAATTGCCATTTCCATCGGCGTTCTGGTCGATGGAGCCATTGTCGAAGTCGAAAATGCCTACAAGAAACTGGAACTTTGGGTCGAAGGAGGGCGACAGGGCGATTTTCATGAGATCCGGCTTCAGGCTCTAAAAGAAGTGGGTCCTTCGGTTTTCTTCTCGCTCCTGGTCATCGCCATTGCCTTCCTTCCTATTTTCACACTGGTGGATCAGGAAGGACGCCTCTTCAAGCCGCTGGCTTTCACCAAGAATTTTGCCATGGCGATCGCAGCTGTCCTTGCCATCACGCTCGATCCGGCAATGCGCATGCTTTTTGCGAGAATGGATTGCTTTCGTTTCCGTCCCAGACCGCTCGCATGGTTAGCCAACCGTGTGCTGGTCGGAAAGTATTATAAGGAAGAAAAACACCCGATCAGCCGCATCCTGTTTGCGGTTTACGAGCCGCCGGCGCGCTGGGTGCTGCGCCATCCCAAGACTACCATTGCCATCGCCCTGGTTCTGGTCTCGACCGCAGTTCCGGTCTATTTCCAGTTAGGCAGCGAGTTTATGCCTCCGTTGAATGAAGGCACGATTCTCTATATGCCCACAACTCTTCCCGGCATATCGGTCGCCGAAGCTCAACGGGTGTTGCAGCTCCAAGACCAGCTGATCAAGAGTTTTCCCGAAGTGGAAAGAGTTTTCGGGAAGGCAGGCCGCGCGGAAACCTCAACCGATCCGGCGCCTTTCTCCATGATGGAGACGACCATACTCCTGAAACCCAAGTCGGAGTGGCGACATAAGGCACAATGGTATTCAAGCTGGTCTCCGGAATGGCTCAACAACCTGATATTCAGGCGAATCTGGCCTGACCGGATCTCCTGGGAAGAGTTGATCGATGAGATGAATGCCAAGGTGCAAATTCCCGGGGTTACCAACGCCTGGACCATGCCTATCCGGGCCCGCATCGATATGCTGACGACAGGGGTGCGGACGCCGATTGGCATAAAGGTCTTCGGTCCGGATTTAAGTGAAATTGAGAAAATCGGTGCCCATCTGGAAGCGATCCTGAAAAATATCCCGGGAACGCGCTCCGCCTATGCCGAGCGGGTAGCCGGAGGTTACTTCGTCGATTTTGACCTGAAACGAGACCAGTTGGCCCGGTATGGTCTGTCCGTGGCCGCCGCTCAAAATGTAATCACATCGGCCATCGGCGGCGAAAATGTAACCACGACCATCGAAGGGCGGGCGCGATACCCCGTCAACGTCCGCTATCCCAGGGAATTGCGCGATAACCTCGAGCGTCTGAGTCAGGTCCTGGTATCGACTCCGACCGGATCGCAGATCCCGATTTCCCAAATTGCCGATATCCGGCGCACCACCGGTCCCTCCATGATTCGCGACGAGAACGGCATGCTCGCCGGTTATGTCTTTTTGGACCTCTACTCGAACGACATTGGAAGATATGTTGATCATGCCAAGCAGGTCGTTCGAGAAGAGCTTTCGCTTCCAACCGGATATTCCCTGGTCTGGAGTGGCCAGTATGAAAACATGCTCCGGGTCAGAGAACGCCTCAAGATCGTGGTTCCCATCACCCTATTTCTCATTTTTGTCCTGCTGTACATGAACACCAAATCAGCCATGAAAGCCTCCATCGTCATGCTTGCCGTCCCGTTCTCTCTGATCGGCGCAGTCTGGCTAATGTGGATCCTCAACTACAACATTTCGATTGCCGCCTGGGTCGGTATGATCGCGCTGATGGGACTCGACGCCGAGACGGGGGTCTTCATGCTCCTGTTCCTGGATCTATCCTATGCCGAAGCGAAACGGAGAGGACGCCTGAGGAACCGAGCGGAATTGATGGAGGCAATCATCCACGGGGCCGTCAAGCGGGTCCGACCGAAAATGATGACCGTGTCGGCAGCTTTCATGGGTTTGATGCCCATCATGTGGTCGATCGGCGCCGGGTCGGACATGATGAAGAGAGTGGTTGCCCCCATGGTGGGTGGTCTGGCCACATCGTTTGCCATGGAGCTCCTGGTCTACCCGGCTGTCTATTACCTTTGGAAATGGCGCACCGAGGTGAAACCTCTGGTCACCGCCACTCCGAGAGGAGCATTGCCATGAGACGATTAGCCATAATAATCCTTGGCTCCTTGCTGATCGCGGGGAATGCCTGGGCGCAGACCTTTNAGGTTGAACATGACCATTTCTGGCGCAGCTGCACAGGCAAACTGATCTTTGGAGAGACTACGGTCGAGTTTGTCGCAGAGAAAAAAAAGGAGCATTCGCGCCTTTGGAAGTACGGAGACATCCAGCAGTTGGCGATTGTTCCGGGCCGAATCTCGATCGTCACCTATGACGCCCGCAGGATCGAACTCGGCGCCGATCAGAGTTTCAATTTCAAGCTGCTTTCCGGCACCTTGAGCGACCAGTTCCGGCGAGAGGTGGAAAAAAAGCTGACGCATCCTCTAGTCTCCGGTATTGTGCCTGAACAAATAAAGGCGCGGTTTTCGATTCCCGCCCGCCACCGGCTGTTTCTGGATGACTCTCAAGGGATGATAGAGTTTGGCGAGGAAGACATCGTATATCGATCGGACCGACCAGGAGACTCGCGAATTTGGCACTATGATGAGCTACTGTCGATGGGCAGCACGGGGCCGTTTCAACTGCGTCTGGGAGCACTTCAGAAGACAGGCGGAGAGTACGGAGAGGAAAGGAATTACGTATTCGACTTGAAACGGCGGATGACTTCAGAGGAATATGATTTCATCTGGGAAAAGATCAACCGAAAGAAATGACGGCCGGGTTGCCGCTTCCCATGCCAATCCTGGAATTTGCGCGTGCGGGCGGCCAGGCACTACTGGCGGCAGGCACCCCCGGGTAAGATAACCCATGTGAGATTGAAATATGTCTATATTCACTATTCTCATAGCCGACGATGATTCCAGTTTCCGCCGCGTTCTGGAGTACCAGCTGAAGCAGGCTGATTACGAGGTTCTGACGGCCGAGGATGGAAGGAAGGCTCTCGAAATATTTTCGCAGAATCGCTGTCATGCGGTCCTCACCGACTTGGACATGCCTGGGCTTTCGGGCAGTGAGCTCCTGAAAGCGGTGAAACAACAATCTCCCGACACTCCGGTCATTATCATCACCGCCTACGGGACAATTGACTCGGCCGTGGAAGCCATGAAAACGGGGGCGTTCAATTATGTGACGAAACCTGTCAACCGGGACGCCTTGCTCCATATCCTGGATCAGGCCCTGAAATTCTCCGGGCTGATCGAGGAGAATCGCAATTTACGTCAGGCGATATCCGCCACTTTCAAATTTGAAGGCATCGTGGGCGGATCAAAAGCCATGCAGCGTGTGATCAGCCAGACGACTCAGCTGGCGCGCGTGGATACCACAGTACTCATTACCGGAGAAAGCGGCACCGGCAAGGAGATCCTGGCGAAGGCGATTCATTACAACAGCCCTCGCAGCGGCAAACCGTTGGTCATAATCAACTGCGGGGCCATTCCGGATACCTTGCTTGAATCGGAACTCTTCGGATATCGCAAAGGAGCATTTACCGGCGCCACGACCAACAAGATGGGAAAATTTGAGTCTGCGGATGGAGGCACGGTCTGCCTGGACGAAATTGGAGAACTTCGCACCCAGCTTCAGGCCAAGGTGCTGCGGGTCGTGCAGGAAAACGAAATCGATGTTATCGGTGAGATCAAGCCCCGCAAGATCGATGTGCGCATCATTGCGGCCACGAACCGGGATCTGCGGCAGATGGTTGCGGACGGACAATTCCGCCAGGATTTGTTTTACCGGCTGAGTGTGGCGTCTTTGCATCTGCCACCACTGCGAGAACGTATGGAAGATATTCCGCTCCTGGTACGCTCTTTTGCAGACCGCATCTGCAAGCGCTATGGGAAGTCCCCGGTCAACATCGGGAACCCCATCCTGCGCCAACTGGAAAAATATTCATGGCCGGGCAATGTCCGGGAGCTGGAGAACGCGATTGAGAGGTTAGTTGTGTTCTCACGGGACAATACTGCCAATATCGACGATTTGCCGGCTGAGGTGCTTCAGCCTCAGGTCACAGTTGGCAAGATCCTGCTCCGTGTTCCACCCGAAGGGCTGTCAATGGCAGAACTGGAGAAGGAGCTTGTGGTTGAGGCGCTCGAACGAAATCAATGGAATCAGACCCGAGCCGCCGCGTTTCTGCGCATTACAAGGAACGTTCTCGTTTACCGGATGCAGAAATATCACCTTGGACCCTATAAGGACTTACCCCAGGATGCTTCAATATCGCCGCCCGAGGGCGGAGAGGCTGTTGAAGAAGCAGACCATTGAGCAGATTCTGAAGACAGATGAAGACAGGCGCGTCAAAAAGCTCGAGGAATCTATACCTGAAAGTAGCCGCTATTGTCGTGCCCGTGTCGATTATCACCATTCTTCACTTTTCGACCGGAACCGAGCACCTATATTTGCATCAGATATATCAACGCAGTTACTACATACCCATCGTCTTGGCCAGTTTCTGGTTTGAGATATGGGGAGGGCTGGCAACTGCCGTCGGTTTAACTGCGCTTTACCTCATTCACATCAGGCGGGATTGGGCGCATCATTTTGATTATTCTTTTCAGCAGTACGCTGAGATTGCGATGTATCTTGTCATAGCAACACTGGTGGGGTATTTGTCACAGGTACAGCGCAAAACCCGCCAACAACTGGAAAGCGCCGGGGCTCAACTCAGAGCGACCTATCAAAAACTTAACGAGACCTTCGATCAGCTGCGGCACTCGGATCGCCTGGCGTCGTTGGGGCAACTTTCCGCCGGGATAGCTCACGAGATCCGGAATCCGCTTGGTTCAATACAAGGAGCCGTTGATATCCTGGTGCAGGATTTGCCGCCTGAAGACCCCAAGTGCGAATTTGCCCAAATCGTCAGGAAGGAGGTTTCCAGGCTCGATAAGCTCACCGGTGAGATTCTGCAGTTCTCGAAACCGGCGCCGCCCAAACAGTCCCCCATTGATTGGCGGGAGATTGTCACCGCCGCCTGCCGGCTTTGCGAGGACCAGGCGCACCGTCAGGGAGTTGAAATCAGTAAGCGGGCCGAATCGCCGACTGCCACAATTCTCGTTGACCCCGAACAGATAAAGCAGGTTTTGATTAACATCCTGATCAATGCCATTCAGGCTCAGCCTGGAGGGGGAAGAATTGCTATCCAGGGTGATATTCAAGCGGACCAACTGGTAATTTCAATCCGGGACAGCGGCCCCGGGATGCCCCTGGAGCAATTGGATCGCATATTCGATCCGTTCTTCACCACCCGGCGCGAAGGCACCGGTCTGGGGTTGTCCATCTCTTTTCAATTGGTCAAGAACAACGGAGGCAGGATCCGCGCGACATCCGAGCCCGGCCAGGGCTCTTGTTTCCATGTGAGCTTCCCGGTGCATTAGCAAATGGGGACACAATACTTTTCCGCAAGAAAAGTATTGTGTCCCCATTTCGGTGCCAGCCTCATGAGGCATCTTTCTTTTTCCATCCAATGAGCAGCGCAAGGATCCAGCCCATAGCGAAGCCTGTTGCGGTGCTGCCGAGGGCCAATACGCCAGCGGCAGTGCCGAACATGATAGTTGCGGCTGCCCTCTCCCTTTGATCTGTCGCAACGAGCGCCAGCTCAAGCCCACTTATGCTGAGCAGGACCCCCAGTACGGATTTTGGATAGATGTGAAGAAGAGTGAGCAGTGATCCTCCGAAGAAAACAGCAAGGAGAAGCTTTGCGCTCCCGAGGAAAAGAATGCTGGCGCTGCTTCGGGCTCCAAATCGATACTGCCCGGCTAAACCTCCAGCGCCGTGACACATGGGCATGGCGCCAAACCAACCGGATACAAGGTTCATCAGACCGACGCTGATGGCGACCTTCCTCGGCCTCGCGGGTCGATCAGGGAAAAGATCGACGGAAAGCGCGCAGACAGCGATGACGGAGTTCAATGTAGTCAACGGAATCTGGGGCAGAGCCGCTCGAAAAAAGGAACTGCGAAAGTCATCCCAGGTCAACGGCACCCATTGAGGCAGATTGAATCCCAAGTGAAGAGTTGCGCTGACTCCCGGATTGATTGCAACAGCCAGGCCCAAGCCGGCGATAAACAGAATCAATGCTGAAGGGACTTTCCTGGAAGAAGCAAAAGCAAGCACTAATGCAAAGCCGAGAATTCCGACGCTGATGCTGTCGAATCCCCAGAGGATATGAGTGTCACGCACAAGGTGAAGGCCCTGTTCTATCAGCTGAAGCCCCAAACCCAGCTGAAGTCCTCGAACAACGGGTTTTGGTACGAGGCGATCCATGAAGGTGATCAGACCTGTAATTCCGAGGATGAGGACAATTGCACTGGTCCAGATCCCGGCGGCCAGGATTTGCTCAAGTGAAAGGCGTTCCGAAATCGCTACGGCCGCGATCGCCTTCATGGGCTGCACGGCCATCGGAATGGAAAAGGTTAATCCGGTGATGATATTGAACAAACCCGCAAAAAATAGTGCGGAGGCAAAATTCAATCCATTGGTGATGCTCATACCGACCAGGAGGGGAAGAAATGTTCCGAGATCGCCCAGTGATCCGGAAATTTCATGACGGTTGAGTCGAGGAAGAGGGAAGCCGAATATTCTCTTGGGCATCTCCATGGTTGTGTTTTCGGAATTCAAGTCAGCATTTCTCCGGTTTAGAAAATGACCTTATGCGCAAACTGAATAACTCGGAGATCCCCGGCTGAGGTAATAGTTCCAAATTCCTGATTCGTCCGTATTTCAATTAGCTTGATTTGGGCATCTGGGATCATTGCTGCGGATGGATCGCGCGCCTCCCTGCTGATGGCTCCTCTGGCGGCTTGAGAATGGGCGAGCTCGATTGGAATGACAGTGAGACCCAGTAATAATAATGCAGTGATCGAACGTAAAGGCAGCCGATTAAACACCGGCTTTCTCCTTAGCTTCGCATGCCGCGCAATAGCCGTGAACCACCAATTGTTTGCTGTGAATGATTGCGCCGGGTGGGGCCGAAATCCAGGGGAGCGGTTGCTCCGGCAGACAGAACATCCGATCGCACTTGGAACAGACGAAATGGATATGGTTGCCTGCGCACTCGCCGGGAGATTCGGATCTGTGTCTGCAATATCGCCAGGTTCCGTCCATGCCCTGAATTCGGTGCAGCAGGCCCTTGTTTTGCAGGGTCTCTAGTGTCCTGTACACCGTCACCCGGTCGAAACCGGTTTTGCCTTTTCCCTTTTCAAGGATGTCATGGTGGGAAAGGGGACGCTGTGCGTCGGCAAGCAGCTTCAAAATAAATTCTCGCGCAGCGGTCCGTCGGAGCCCGTTCTTTTTCAGGAGTTGAGTCGACAGCTTCATAGCCTTCGTTCCCCGGAGTCTTGAACGAGAGACTATGCTAAATGCAACTCTGTTGCAAATAGATTTTGGGTGCTAGACTCGGTGCTCTTTGCGGATGATTTTGCGGGCGCCGCCATGCCAGGCGGGGCGCCAGTCTTTTGGTGGGATAATCGCCTCAAGTCGGTCGAGCTGGCCGATGCTCTTCAGACGCGCGTGGATGAGCTGCCACGCGCAGGGTCGATCCTGATCGACCTCGCACTGATTTTCGGTTGAGCCGCCGCAAGGCCCGTTCAGCATGTGTTTGGCGCAGCGAGTCACCGGACAGATTCCCCCGAACTGCTCCAACATGCAGTCGCCACAACCCAAGCACTTCTCCGTCCAGATGGCCTGCTCTTCCAGAATTCCCAGAAACTGAGTATTTAGCCCAGGGTAAACCGGCTTGGTTGGAAAACGCTCGGCAATCGCCTGTACGCCGGCGCCACAGCCGAACGAGACTATGACTTCAGCCTTGGCGGCAAGATCCGCCAGGTCTTTTATGAACTCATTCTCGCACTGACGTTCGATCGTAACCTGCGTGAGTTCCAGCGGCTTGCCTTCGATCTTGCGCGCCATGCGAACGGCATAGGACGCAATGCTGATCTCGCGTTCACCACCTGCCAGACACACCGTCACGCATGTGCCGCAGCCCACAAACAAAGCCTTCTGATGGCGGGCAAGCTGGTTTTTAAGTTCGGTCACCGTCTTTGGGGAAGCGACGATCATAAGGCTTATGCACTTTCTCTTTGGTTGGACAGTTTGAGCGGATTGGGTCCCATCGCCTTGACAGTCTCCACGATTTCCTGCACGCGTTCTACGAATGTCGGCGCCATGGCGGCAGAAAGATTAATCATTAAAAGCCGGTCTCCGCCGATGCCGATCTCGTCCAGAAGATCTCGGATCCGATCGGTGCGCTTTCGGGCCCGGAGATTGCCTTCGATAAAATGGCAGCCTCCTTCCAGGCAACCGGCTACCAGAATCCCGTCGATCCCTTTTTCAAAGGCCTCGAGAATATGTTCCATTTCAATCTTGCCGGTACAAGGGGAATGAATGATGCGCACATTCGTCGCATATTGCATGCGCTTGGAACCGGCCAGGTCTGCGGCGGCATAGGCGCAGTAATTGCAGCAAAACGCAATTATCTTTGGCTCCCAATCGGCTGAGAAATCCGGTTGAATCATGCGGCACCTCCGCCGACCAGAAGTTCATCGAGCATCGCCACCACAGCCTGATCCTCCTGGTGCTTGAGCGTGATAGTCCTGGCCGGGCAAGCAGCCGCGCAGCTTCCGCATCCCATGCATTTGGCTCCCTGGATTTCGGCCTTCTTGAGCTCGTTGATCATCGGCGCTCCATAAGGACAAACTTTCACGCAGGTCGCGCAGGCCACGCAGTCTGCCGGATCCACATTTGCGACCTGTCCGGGGATTTCCAGGTAAGCTTTGGAAAGCACCGTGGTTGCCCGTGCGGCGGCAGCCTGAGCTTGAGCGATCGTCTCNTCAATAAACCTTGGCGAGTGGGCGGCTCCGCAAATGAACTCGCCTTCGTTGGCGAGATCGACCGGCCGGAGTTTCGGATGAGCTTCCAGGAAAAAGCCGTCGGCGGTGAGCGCGCTCCTGAGCAGACCCGACAGAACTGGGTTATCCTCGGCCGGAGCCATTCCGGTCGAGAGCACCAGCAGGTCCGGCCTGAAAATTACCTCGCGGTTGACCGAGGCGTCCTTGACCATGATTTTCAGGTTGCCCTCTTCCACGACAGCTGCTGGCTCGAATTTTTCCGGATGACGGACGAACAGCACGCCTTGCTCGCGGGCTTTTTGGAAGTAGAGCTCACGGAATCCATAGGTGCGAATATCACGGCCCAGGATCGCAACCTTCGCCCGGGGAAGCATCGTCTTTATGGTCAACGAATTCTTGATCGCCTCTGAACAGCAGACCCGGCTGCAGTAGGGATTTTGTTCATTGCGGCTTTCGACGCACTGGATCATTACCACAGTCGGAGCCTCTTTCCCGGCCAGCGCCACGGGCAGCCTGCCGGCGGCCAGTTCCGTCTCAAGCTTCTGCTGTGTGATCACGTTTGGGTTCTTGCCATGGAAATACGAGTCGGTGGATCTCTCCCGTCCTCCGGTGGCCATGATTACGACACCATGGTTGAGCGGTTTCTCCTGTCCCGCTGCATTCAGGACGCTCTTGAAGTTGCCCACGTGACCGGAGATTCGTGCCAGGCTGGCGTTCAAGTATACGTCGATCCCGGGGTGAGACTGAACTTTCAACACCAGCTGCTTGAGGCTCTGCCGGACGTCAGCCCCTTCCAGGGTAGTGCGGATATTTCGCAGCATCCCCCCCAGGGCGGCACTTTTTTCGATGAGGTGCACCTGAAAGCCCTGATCCGCAATGCTCAAGGCGGCAGTCATTCCCGCGAGACCACCCCCGACAATCATTGCCGACGTGGTCACCGGAAGCTGCCCTGTCTCCAGCGCCTTCAGATGGCGTGCTCTGGCAACCGCCATGGACATCAGATCCACAGCTTTCTCGGAAGCCGCAACGGGATCATTTTTATGGACCCAGGAGCACTGGTCGCGAATGTTGGTCATGGCGAACAAGTACTGGTTGAGCCCGCTTTCACGAAGTGTCTCCTGAAACAGAACCTCGTGGGTCCGCGGCGAACAGGAGGCCACAACCAGGCGATTTAGACGGTGTTGCTTGATGATGTCTTTTATGTGCTGCTGGTTGGTATCCGAGCAGGTATAGAGGCTTGCCTCGGCGTGCTTGACATTCGGCATCCTTGCCGCCTCGCGGGCGACCTGCTCCACATCAACCACTGAAGCGATATTGTGCCCGCAATGACAGATGAATACGCCGATTCGAGGACGCTCGTCCGTCACATCGCGCTCCCACGGATACTCGTGATGACGGACCAGTGTGCCTCGGACTGCAGCCAACTGGTCCATAGCACAAGCAGCGGCGGCTGAGGCCTGTGCCACTGATTCCGGGATGTCCT
>JGI20214J51088_10001779_pt1 | contig 14612 bp, 9 predicted proteins | sample WetSurMetagenome_FD_51088 | JGI IMG/M metagenome (IMG submission 51088) | reverse complement strand
TTGCACCTCCTGAAAATAGTCCATGGGTATGGCAGTTCGGGTCGTGGTGGCTCCACGCGTACCCTCGTCCGGAATTGGGCTTTCAGAAATCGTTCCCGGTTCCGCTCCATCATCAGCGGTGAAGAATACACGCTATTCAATAACGCGACGCAGGACATGCGACGTGCTATTCCCTCATTTGACGATCCGGATATTGTCCATGGGAATCCGGGCATCCTCGTCATTTGGGTTCACTGAAGTCATGGACTCCTGAGTGTCCTCGAAAGCTGCCCCATGAAACTCACCCTCGGTCTCCTGTTCATGTTGTTTGCACCTGCCGCGAGCGGTCAGACTGATCCCTGGAAGACAGACTTTGAAGCAAGTGGCGGTACGAGAACACCTCGGTATGACAGCACCGTGACATGGTGCAGGCGGCTCGCAGAATCCTCTCCATGGGTGCATTATACCACATTTGGACAAAGTGCCCAGGGGCGCGCTCTTCCTCTGCTCATTGTGTCAAACGAACAGTCCTTTACCCCTGTGTCCGCACGAACAGCGGGGAAAGCCGTCATGCTCATTCAGGCAGGAATTCATGCCGGCGAAATCGATGGCAAGGACGCCGGTCTCATGTTGATCCGCGATCTTGTGATCAACAACAAGTTTCCCGGGTTGCTTGACAGCGTGGTGCTGCTTTTCATTCCCATCTTTAACGTCGACGGGCATGAGCGCTTCGGTCCATTCAACCGCATCAATCAGAATGGACCCGAGGAGATGGGGTGGCGTACCACAGCACAGAATCTGAACCTCAATCGCGACTACATGAAGGCGGACAGTCCGGAGATGCGCGCATTCTTGAAGCTCTTTGCGTCCTGGATGCCGGATCTGTTCATTGACTGTCACGTGACTGACGGTATCGATTGCCAATACGACGTTACGTACTCCATGGAATTGGGACCGAACATGGATCCAGGTGTTGCGCGCTGGTCATGCGAGAAGTTCCTCCCTTCCGTTCTGCCCGCAGTCGAACGATCCGGTCACAAAGTTTTCTGGTATGTAATGCCGAGGGAAGAGACCGATCTTTCCAAAGGCTTTCAAGGCGGCGGGGCGTCGGCACCCCGGTTTTCAACCGGCTACGCAGCATTGCTGAACAGGCCTGCCCTGCTCATCGAAACCCATATGTTGAAGCCATACAATGTGCGCGTGAGTGCGACGTACGAGTTTCTCAAGGCATCTCTTGCGGCAGTGCGAAGCTCTCTCTCGGACCTAAAACGCAGCGTTGCGGATGCCGATCGGAAGCTTGAAATGGGTGAGCCGGAGCACAGCGTCGTCGCGCTACGTTTCGGCAAGGGGACAGGATTTCACATGCTCCGGTTTCTTGGTATTCGCTGTCGTCTGGAGCCCAGCGCGCTAAGCGGAGGTACCCGTGTTGTCTATACCGGTGAGCCCTTCGAAGAAGAAGTTCCGTTCTACGATGAAACCACCATCCTTGATTCTGTGCGAATGCCTGCAGCCTATGTCGTTCCGCCCGAATGGACCTTTGTCCCGGAGGTTCTGCGAGTGCATGGCATCCACTTCTCCCAGCTTTCGTCGGGTGACACGCTGGAAGTTGATTCATACCGATTCTCAAACGTCAGGTTCAGCGCAAGTCCATACGAGGGTCGGCAAACGGTGACATACACTACAACACCCATCCACGGGCGGCGTCTGTATCCACCCGGGAGCTATTTCATCCCGACACAACAGCGAGCGGGAAATGTGATCGTTCACCTTCTCGAACCTGGCAGCCCCGACTCTTTTGTCGCATGGGGATTCCTGAATGCCATTTTTGAGCAAAAGGAGTATCCCGAAGACTACGTCATGGAAAAGGTTGGTCCCGGGATGCTCCAAGNCGATGCCATAGTAAAAGCATCGTATGAGGAGCGTGTGCGCACTGATTCAACTTTCGCAGCCGACCCATCAGCGCGACTTAACTGGTTGTACCAGCGCTCACCATGGGGTGATCGGTCTATGGGGGTCTATCCGGTGGGAAGAGTGGTGGAAAACTAGATTGATCTCAATCTCCCTGCGTCACTGTCGCAACGCGTGCGAACCTGCCAGGAGGCTCTGGTAAACCTCCTCCAACCTCTGCAGCTGTACATTACGATCAAACATCTCCAGCACCCTTGCGCGGCCGGCTTCACCCATTCGCTGACGCAATACGCCGTCGCCGATCAGTCTCTCCAATCCACCGGCAAACGCCAGCGCATCCTTTGGGGGAACCGAAATGCCGGTGACTCCATTCACCACAATGTCAACGACACCATCACAGTTGGTTGAGACTACAGGTTTCTGCATCGCCATCGCCTCGATGAGCACCACTCCAAATGCTTCGGCATGAGAGGGAAACGCTAGAATGTCGAATGAGGACATCACCGCTGGTATTTCGGTCTGATGACCTGTGAATACAACGATGCCATCCAGATGGAGCTGACGGGTGAGAGTGTGGATGGAATCGGCATAGGCCACTTCCCCACGGCTGGCGCCACCAGCAATCAGGTAGCGCACAGATGGATGGCGTTCGCGCAGCAAGTGTGCCGCCCGTAGAAGTTCCTCAAGTCCCTTGCCGGGAGAGAAGCGACCGACAAACCCGACAACAACTGCGTCGTCGGCCATCCCGGCTTCGCGCCTGAGGCGCCATCGGTCGAAGCGGTCAGGAGAATAGACTGTTGTATCGACAGCGTCATGCAATGTGATAACACGGTCGGAAGATACCGGTGTTGTTGCGAGCACGTTCCGATGTATCGCATCACTGATCGCAAGGACCATGTCAATCCGCCGGTGGGTGTACCGGTGAAACAGGTCCTTCTTCATGATGTATGAGCCCATGCGCTTGCTCAACACCAGAGGGATGGCCGAGCCTGACATCCCCAGGGCGGGAACAACCGTGGCAAGATCCCGGGAATGCTGGCAATGCACAATGTCAATTGAAGATGTCCGGAGGAATCGTTGCAGGCGCCAGGCAAAAACCGGGTGGACATATCCGGTGACGTCGAGGGGAAGAACCGGTAGGCCGCGTCCGGAGGCTTCGGCAGCCAGGCGACTCAAGGGGGGTGCCGCAAGTGTCACATGATGTTCTCGTCCGCGCAAGCCGGCGCTGAGTTCAAGCGCCTGCATTTCAAGACCACCCCACGAACGGGAGAAGCAGGTCTGGAGAATACGGAGTGGGCGAGGGGACATGGAAATGTCGCTGGGTGTACACTTTGCTCGGGCCGTCCCGCATCGCTGGGCGGCCCGAGCGGTGAGTATGCTTCTTACGATCGCTGAATAAGCAGAGGCACATCTCGTTTTGCGTGGCCTAGGTATATTTGCCGGGGCCGCGCGATTTTCTGCTCGCTGTCTGTAATCATCTCGGCCCATTGGGCTATCCAGCCGGACATTCTTCCCAGAGCAAACAACACTGGGAACATCGCCACCGGAAATTGCATAGCCTGGTAGATCAAGCCGGAATAGAAGTCCACGTTGGGATACAACTTCCGCTTGATAAAATAGTCGTCCTGAAGGGCGATGCGCTCCAATTCGAGGGCAATATCGAGCTTCGGATTGCGGCCGGTGATGGCGAAGACCTGATCGGCGAGGCGTTTGATGATGGACGCACGCGGGTCGTAGTTCTTGTACACCCGGTGGCCGAACCCCATGAGGCGACCTTTGCCTTCCTTGACGTCTTTGATGAACGCCGGGATTTTGTCCACCGAGCCCACCTCATCGAGCATGCGAAGGACGGCTTCATTTGCCCCTCCGTGAAGATTGCCGTACAAGGCGGCCGAGGCGCCCGCAGCGGCACTGTAAGGATCGACATGAGAGCTACCCACACCCCTCATGGTGCTCGTGCTGCAGTTCTGTTCATGATCGGCGTGGAGTATAAACAGCACATCAAGAGTCTTTTCCAGCACGGGGTGTGGCGCGTACTTGATCTCGCCGATCCGGTACATCATGTTCAGGAAATTCCCCGCGTAGGACAGACTGTTATCAGGATGAGCGTACGGGAACCCCATGCTGCGCCGGTAGATGAATGCGGCAAGAGTAGGCGCTTTGGCGATAAGGCGGTATGCCGCCAGCTCGCGTTCCTTGGGATCGCCAATCCGGTTTGCGCAGGGGTACAGCGTGGAGAGTGAAGCGAGTGCGCTTATGAACATCCCCATCGGGTGAGCGTCGTGCCTGAATCCCTCAAGGAGCTTCTTGAAGTTCTCATGAGCATACGTATGTGCGAAGATATGGGTAGTCCAGTCATCCAGTTGCTCTTTATTCGGCAATTCCCCTCTGATCAGGAGATACGCCACCTCAAGATAGGAGCAACGTTCAGCCAGCTGTTCAATCGGATAACCCCGGTAGTGGAGGATCCCTTTGTCACCGTCGATGTACGTGATCGTGCTTTTGCATGAGGCGGTGTTCATGAATGCCGGGTCATATGTCATGAGCCCGAAGTCGTCGGCGTTGACTTTGATTTGCCGGAGATCCGTCGCCTGGATCGTGTCATGCTCAATCTTCACCTCGTACGTCTTTCCTGTACGGTTATCCGTGATTGAGAGTGTGGGTTTGCCGGTTCCGCTGGGTGCATCCATGGGTCTCTCCTGGTTGGTGTTGAAAACCTCAACGACCTCGTCTGAGTTACCGATTGTAGTAAGATCACCCAACAAATTCAAGCCAGTACAATCACTTTTGGGGATACGGCGGTTGTGAAGGGAAGCTTGCCGGGTGCTCACGCAACTTCTTCATGACGATCTCAATGGCTTTGTCGAGCTGGGCATCCCTGCCGGCTGCCACGGAGGACGGGTCATTGTCAACAAGAACATCGGGATCCGCTCCGTGGTTCTCCACAAGCCATTCGCCCTTCCGGTTGTAGAAGGCATTGTTGGATTGCTCAACGCTGCCATTGTCGATTGTTGTCTGCCGGTTCAGGATTCCCACGAGCCCTCCCCACGATGGAACGCCGACAACCGTGCCAAGCTTGTTGGCCTTGAAATCCTCGATGAATGCCTCGCCATCCGAACCGTTGTACTCATTGGAAATCGCCACGTACTGCGCTGTTGAAGCGGTGCCCGGGTACCGGAAAGGGGTCATGTTCTTGAGGTTGTTGAGAGCCGTCACTTTTCGTTCAAGCTTATCGATGAGAAAATACTCGGTCCATCCTCCGGAATTGCGCCGCACGTCGATAATCAGCCCCTCCTTGTTTCGAAATGCCCGCCAGAATTTGTCGAACTCACCAATGCCATCGGAGCCCATAGCGGTGATGTGCATGTAGCCAACTTCACCCCCCGTGGCATTCAGAACATAGTTGACATTGTCCGAGACCCACCGGTGATAGCGGAGCGATGAATTGTAGGGGATGGGCTCAATAGAATACGTCTTCGCTCCTGCAGGCGTGGGCCGGGAGTTGACGGTGATGTCAATCCTCTGTCCTTTGGTGATNTGGAGCATACGGTGGTAGTCAGCGGGTGGATGCACTTCAACACCGTTGATCGAGATGAGATACCCACCTTCCGCGAGGTCGATATCCGGGCGGACAAGAGGGCCGGTGAGGTCGGTTGTGTATTCCGTTGGTCCGTAAATCCGCTCGAACCTGTAATACGCGGACGACGGCTCTGCGACCAGGTCGGCTCCCAGCCATCCGGTGAACGATGGAGAAGAGGGCGGTTTTAGAGTGACCAAGTCTCCGCCCCCGACATATGTATGCGATACGCANAACTCTCCGACCATTTGCTGAAGCACCCAATTGAGTTCGTCCCGCGACGAGAGTTCCGGAATATATGATCTGTATGCGTCCCCCATCTTCTTCCAGTCCCGCCCGTGCATGCCCGGGTCGTAGAAGAAATCGCGATACCATCGCCAGGCGTCATNGAAGATCTGCGTCCACTCTGACTGGGCGTCCACGGTATACGGAAGGACTCCANGAGAGACCTTTTCGCCGGCTGGTTTGGACTGGAATGCATCCTCAATCTTCATGGTGAAGTACTCGCCCTCCCTGCGAAGCAGGAGTTGATCTCCTCTCGACGATAGGCAGAAGTCCCGTATCTTGTCGGGAAGGACGGTCTCCTTCTTTTTTTCCACGTCGAAGACATGCAGATCCCATTTGGTTTCTCCACCGGGTTTGAATATCTCCTCGTATTCATCTTCGGTGAACCTTGGCACAGAGGCCCAGAGGATCTTTCCNTTTGACGCTTTAAGATAGAAGTAATTGCCGGCTGGTACCGGGACGGGAAACACCCTCTTCTGGATGCCCTTCANGTCGATCCGGAAACTATCCTGTGATGCCTTTGCCGGGGGGACTGTGANTGCCTCAGCAAAGGGCGGCTTTTCGCCATCAANCAACTGGACAGTCATTACCTGTTGAGGATTTGAATAGACATGNTTGTCTTCGTAGAAGTCCATCTGGACATCAAAGTTCCGGCTGGAGACAAAGTAGAGGTACTTTCCGGCCATGTCGAAGGCGGGGTAGAGGTTGTCAAAAAAATCAGTCGTTAGCGCGGTGCGCGTGCCGTGCTCCAGAGAATAGAGGAAGATCTGACTGTTCCGATTGAACTGCACGAGGCTGTACGCAATCCACTTGCTGTCCGGNGACCACGTATAGTCACTGATCTCCCAGAAGAACTCNTCGTTCTTTGCCTGGTGTGACTCCTCGACTNTGGTAAGCTTCCTCGTTGCCACTTCAAGGATGTAGATACAAAACTCCTTGTTGCCGAAGAGGATCTTCGTTCCGTCGGGTGACCAGAGCAGTCGGTAGGGGGTCTTGTCGAGAGTTGTGGTGAGTTGCACCCATGCACCGCCGTTCATGGATTGCGTGTAGATCTGATATTCCCCGGACCTATCGGAGAAGAATGCTACGGTCTGTCCGTCGGGCGACAGAGCAGGATNCATCTCGTGCGTTCCTGCGCTCATTGAGAGATTGGTGGAGGTTTTCGCAACGATCCCCGTGTGGAAAAGATCCCCACGGGCCTCGATCGCCAGGTGTTTGCCGTCGTTCGAGAGATCCGCGGAATGGATATATCCCTTGGCATCGATGGAGCGCGTCCGGACCATCCATCGGTCACTCGGCAACGTTACCGGAATTCGCGCATCNTTTCCNGTGGCGAGGGTGAGCACGTGCAGNTATCCATTCTGCGTATAGACAATACGCGAGCCATCTGTAGAGGGCGTCATGACATCGAAATCATCATACGTCGTGATTTGCGTGATGACGTTCGTTGCCATCTCCTGCGCAAAAATGTTGGTGATGCCATTGCCCCTGTCCGAGAGGAAGTACATGGTTCCACCGACCCACATCGGATAGGTATTTCTGCCAACGTAATCCGAGACGGGCGTGTAGCTGTTTGTGGCGAAGTCGTAGCGCCAGATATCGGGATATTCGCCGCCTTTGTAGCGCTTCCAATAATAGTCTTCTGAACCGCGGCGGTTGTACAGGAATGAGCGGCCGTCAGGCGAGAAACTGCATAGCGTTCCGCGGTCCGGGGGGAGCCTTTCGGGGAGGGAGCCGTTCAGATCCACCAGATACATTTTTGGCGTACGATAGATCGCGTTATCGAACATCGAACGAAAGACAACACGTTTGCCGTCGCGTGTCCAGCCGATTGTCTGTACGCTGCCGGGGAGATACGTCAGCCGGACAGGCGATCCTCCCTTCGTGCTCATGACATAGACGTTGGGGGCGGAGCCATCATAGGTGGCTGTAAATGCGAGTTGGGCCCCGTCGGGTGAAAAGCGTGCAGCATATTCGTTTCCCGGGTGACTCGTCAGGCGCGTTGCCATACCTCCCGCGTCGGATACCAGCCAGAGGTCGTTCTCATACGTGAAAACGATAGTTGAGCCGTTGATATCGGGATGACGTAAGAACCGTGCTTCACCCGCGCACAGGGTGGTTGCAGCAATAGTGAGGATACTGACGAGCGAGCCGAGAGACCGGAACATTGATCCTCCTGGGGTGTGGTGCCATAGGGACAGAGCGATGGATTCCGCATTCAGGGAGTCTGGAGTAGGCTGAGGTGGATCCTTTGCTACGGAAATATCTCACCTTTACGCATGAGATACAAGAAGCACCTGCCACACTGCCTTGACAATGTCCTGTATAGCTTGTATCATGCAACGTTCCACACTACACGGAGGTGCCATGTCAATCAAAACCTCTACGCTTCCAGATGGCGGCGTCGGCTTGATTGAGGCGAAAGGTTCACTGATGGGCGGCGAAGAGACCGTCGAATTGCGCAAGGCCGTAGCGGGATTTGTGGACCGTGGGTATGAGAAACTGATCATCGATCTCAGCGGGGTCACCTACCTGAACAGCACAGCGATCGGTGTCCTGGTGTCTGCACAAACAACCTATGCGCGTCGCAACTGGCAGGTCAAGCTCTGCGGTGTGAATAAGAATATCCAGAATATTTTCGTCATTACTAAGCTGACGCTCGTGTTCGACGTCCACGACACGCTGAAGGAGGCCGTCGCGAGCTTCAAGTAGGCGCGCCATGCAGTGCCCCACTTGCGCGCGGACTATCCCCGAGGATTCGCGATTCTGCTTGTATTGCGGAGCGACCCTTGAGGGCATTCCCGCTCCGCGTCGCCCATCGTTGGATGGGCTGGCGCTTCTTCGTAACTACATTCCCAGCGAGCTCGCCGAACGAATCCTTGCAGCAGGCAAGCAGATCGAGAGCGAGCGTCGCCTGGTGACCATTGTCTTCGCCGACGTCACCGGTTTCACGGCGCTCTCCGAAGGTATGGATCCGGAAGACGTCTCTGCGATCCTGAACGACTGCTTCACGAGTCTCGTCTCCACGATTCTCCGCTTCGAAGGAACCATCGACAAGTTCATTGGCGACGGTATCATGGCGATTTTTGGCGCTCCTCTCGCCCATGAAAATGATCCCGAACGAGCGGTACGGTGTGCCGTGGACATGATGGCGGATATTGAGCGCTTCAATGCCGTTCGGGGTCGACCTCTTGCTGTGCCATTCGGTCTCCATGTTGGACTGCACAGCGGGATGGTCATCGCCGGAAATGTCGGGAGCGATCTTCGCATGGAATACTCCGTGATTGGCGATACGGTCAATCTCGCCTCCCGGCTCGTCGATATCGCTCCCCGTGGCCAGATCTATATCTCCGCCGAGACCTACAAACTTGTGGCAGACGTTGTCACTGCTGAAGGTCCCGTGAGCACCACTCTCCGCGGCAAACCCACCCCTGTGCAGGTGTACCGTCTCCTGTCAATAAAGAATGAGGCGGACCGCCGTGTCTCTGTGGTGGGCCAGGATAATTTTGTGGGGCGGTCACAAGAGCTTCAGATTGTCGAGACAGCGCTCAATGCTGTTCTCCGCAACGAGCATGTAAGGCTTGGCGTCCATGGCGAACCGGGTGTTGGGAAGTCGCGCCTGAAGGCCGAATTGGTCAAGATGGCATACCAGAAAACCCTGCTCCCGGTCGAAGGTGCCTGTTCCAGCTTCGAAACAACAACGCCGTACTACCTCTGGACAGTGCTTCTCAGAAACCTCATCAAAGTCCGTGCTGACGCATCCGAGGTACTTCTCCGCGAACGGCTTGAGGCAACGCTCGCCCCTCTCGGCCTCCAACAGCACCGACCATACCTCGCGACGCTGCTTTCTGTGCGTTATGAAGAGATCATGCTTCTCGACGAAAAACTCCGGAAACAACGGATCTTTGAGGCTATGCATGCCCTCTTGAGCACGCTTGCAACACACCGGCCCATGGTGTTGATTCTCGAGGACCTCCATTGGATCGATCGCTTCTCGCAGGAGCTTCTTGAGTACGAGTTTTCCCACAAGGAAGATCCTGTCACATCGCTCTTCGTTCTCACCTTCAGAAACGAATACCAGCATCAGAAGCTGTTCGCCGATACGGGGACGGTGATCGATCTGAACCGGCTGAGCAGCGGCGATGCACGCCGTCTTATTCTCTACAGACTTGACATAGACAGCATTCCATTCGAAGTGGAAGAGTTCATACTCCGCCGTTCAGAAGGAAATCCGTTCTTCATCCAGGAGATCATCAAGACCCTACTGGACAAGCACATCGTCAGCGTGAAGAACCACAAGCTGACGTTGCTCACCGACAACATCGAGGCGGGTGTCCCGAGCACGATTCAAGGTGTCATCATGGCCCGGATCGACCGGCTTCAGGACCGCTTCAAAGACATTCTCTTCGGGGCATCGGCGATCGGCCGTGAGTTCTCCAGGCCATTGCTCGAACGCGTCGTCGGGAGTAAAGGTGATCTGACCCCTTCCCTGGTGGAACTCCGTGCGTTGGAATTGATTCTCGAGAAAGATGAGGCCCGTGAATTCGAGTACCTCTTCAAACATTTCCTGATCCAGGAAGTTGCGTACAACACCATGCTGGTGAACAAGCGGAAGGAGCTCCACGCATCGATTGCCCGGGCGATTGAACAACTCTATGCCGAACGTCTGATGGAGTACTACGAACTTCTCGCGTTTCATTATGAGAAGGCCGAGCTCTGGGACAAAGCCGCGGAGTATCTCAGCCGGTCCGGTCATAAAGTGCGGCAGATGTACTCGCGGGAGGAGGCGGAGAATTTCTTTGAACGGAAAGAGATCGCGGTCAAGGAGTTATATCAGTCGCGAAGCGCCCGTGCGAGCACGCTGGCCACATTCAAGGCGATTCTCCCCCCCCTTATTGCGATGCTCGTGCCGATCCTTCCAATCTTCGGATTGATCAGCATTGTGGGAAAGGCTCAGGGCGGAAATGAGGTCACCGAGATCATCATCGGGGCAGTGGCAAGCCTCCTCCTGGTCTGGTATGCGCTCACGCTGTGGTATCTGTGGGTGGTGCCGTTTCTCCGGGGCCGGCCGACGCTCTATGATCTCATGGAAGATCGGGTCCGTCTGATGTTTAAAGATGGGACCTCGCTCTCAGTGCATTTCTCGGAGATCGAGCGCCTTCGGTTGTGGGATGCGAAGGCAAACGCTCTACGTTCGCTCAANGATCGTTTATTGGACCCGCTGGGCCGCCTGGATCCCACGGANAAGCTCACGTGGCATACCTGGTTGAAGAGCGTGCTCGGGGAGATACTTCCTCCGTATGCATTCGGGGTCGGCGTCGGCGGGTCAGAGATCCATATCAGACTCAATGCCGGGGTCACCATCCTGAGGTTCTTCCTCCCGTGGCTCAACACGGCTGTGCGCAGCAGAACACTGGCGCTGCACCCCTCCGATACAAAGGAGTTTTATGTGCAATTCGAGGTTGCATTGATGAAATGGTGGAAACAGCAGATATGAGACGCAACCTCCGGCANGACCCCCNACTGTCACACGCCNGTGGTAGTNGCCGACCAGTACAGGCATCTCTGNTCTTCGCNTGCGCTGTACTGTTGATTGCTGCGCAGTGCCACACGCAGCCGGTACGTGATATCCGTCAGGCNAGAGNTCTTGTGGAAATCGTGCTTCTTGATTCGACAATACATCTGGACATCCGGTATGCGACGTCGAACAACTTCATGGGCAGGCAGATGTATGCCACTGCGCGCGCGTTCCTTCAACGGCCTGCCGCACAAGCGCTCGTGAGGGCACACCATGCACTACGGGAAGCCGGATACGGCCTGCTGATATTCGACGGCTATAGACCGTGGGCTGTGACGAAGAAATTCTGGGATGAAACGCCCCCGCACAAGCGCAAGTTCGTCGCTTCCCCCGTCAAAGGCTCGAAGCACAACCGGGGTTGCGCGGTGGATCTTTCGCTGTATGATCTGACGACGGGGAAGGAAGTGGAGATGCCCACGCCGTTTGATGAATTCTCAGAGCGCGCTGCGAGCAACTATGCGGGGGGAACACCGGAACAGCGAAGAGTGCGCACCCTTCTGCGCAACGCCATGCTAGCGGAAGGGTACACGATTGAGCCGACAGAGTGGTGGCACTTCGATTTCCGGCTGTGGCGTGACTATCCGGTGCTCGATATTTCCTTTGAACAGCTGTCTGTACTCCGGCAATGAGGTTCAGCCGGATCGACGAGCAAGTCCGATAACGAATTCAAGTGCGGCCGTCCCCGGAAACAAGTCAATGGGGACAGCAGCACGCACAGCGTATCCCTCCTTTTCCCACTGCTGCAATTCCTCAGGCATCTTTTCGACATTGCAGAACAGATGGACAACGCGTGACGGTTCTGCTGCTGCAAGGATGGAGACTATCCCTGTGGCGGTCCCGCCCCGGGGTGGATCCAACACGATGGAAACTGGCGGGCGACACCGGTGCAACAGTGCGTCAACCGAATCCTCATCAAGCGTACTGCGGACATATCTCGCATTTCTTGTGCCGTGTCTGGAGGCGTTGTCCTGGGCTGCGCTAATAGAGTCGGGAGAAATGTCTGCGCCCACAACGCGTGCAAATGATCCCGCCAGCAGCAATCCGAAGAGACCGTAACCGCAGTACAGGTCCAGCAACGTCCCGCCGGGATCGGGTTGAAGAAGCGTGTGCACCGTCCCCACAAGAACGTCAAGTGCTGAGTGATTCACCTGAGAGAACGCCGCGGCCGGATAAAAAAACCGTTTGCCGGCAACGTCATGCTTCAATCCCTGGATTCCGAACAGCTTCCGGAGAATCAGACGACCTGCCGGATCGGCGGAGCCAAGATAGTATCGTCCATCACTCTCATCATGATGGAGGTACACCGCACGGACGGCAGTCGGCGGGGTGGTGAGGAGCTTTGACAATGCGTTTGCCGGCTTCATGAGTGACCGGGTGGGTTCAGTGACGCTCAGAATGACAAGCGTGTTCTTTTCATCCCCACGCACAATGATGTAGCGCAATGCCTGAAAGAGAGGACGAAACGCAGGAGACGACGCGGCGCGCAAAACACGGTTGTAGACATCCTGATGTGATTCCGGCTCAATGGCACACGCGCTCACAGGCAGTATCCCGCCCGTCTCCGTTTCTTCTGGATCGATGAGNCCAAGGACAACAGCCCGGTCCAGCTGGAGGACCTTGCGTTTGGAAATTGAACGGTACTTGCGNCCGATCGGCGATGCCTGTAGTGGNTGGAGAAGATCTTCCGGAAAATACTGTGTCCAGAATTCACGAACAGNATTGCGTTTGGCGATCAGCTCGTTGTCGTAGGTGAAGGTGGACGCATTGCAGAGACGACAATGGCGTCCCGAAGGTGTTGTGCATGACGGGTGGGCCGGGGCGGGTCCCGCAGGGGCGGTGCGCAATGCGCGCGCAAGAAGTTCTTTGTATGTGAACATAGCCGGTTGTGAAACAGAAAAGGGAGCATCTTCTTGATGCTCCCTTCGTTGTCGTGAAGGAATGATCACTATCCCTTCAGAATTCGCTTGATCGCAAGATCAAGGTAGTTGAGGTCAAACGGTTTCGTGATGAATTCATCTGCACCGAGCTTCATACTCTCTGATCCAACAGAGTAGCCCAATCGCCCGGTCAGCATGATCACCCGGGTGGGGATGCTATTGTGACGGATGTGTTTGAGTACATCCAACCCGTCGATCTTGGGCATATTGATGTCNAGGAGAACGAGGTTGAACGGCCCGGATTTGAGCTTTTCGATGGCTTCCGCGCCATCANAGGCGAATTCCGTTTGGTAGCCCTGAGCAGTCAACTGTTCGCCCAGAAGTTCACGGAGAGCCTGTTCATCGTCAGCAATCAGGATGCGAGGTGGTGTCATTGGGTACCTTCCTGCATGGCTATATAGGGATTCTCTCGAAAAAAATCAACTTTGCAGCTAATAATGTGAGGAGGGNGAACGCATATGTGAATTCACACAGGAAAGCAGGCAATGCAGAATTCTCGAACCCCATGCATGATGTTGGCGCTGGCATTCCTGGTAGGGATCGTGGCTCCATCCCAGGGTCAGGAAACAACCACACTCTTCTTTGAATCCTTTGATACCACGGCAGTAGCATATCTACCGGCTTGGTGGCGATCTTCGCAGAAAAAGCTCCCAGGGACGAATGATTGGAGTACAACTGCATCCACCACCTATTCTCCACCAAGGGCGGTTCTGGCGACAAATGCAACTGTCGAGCAGTGGCTGTCCACACCGGTCGTTCCGTGCAGCGGAACCACCCCGGGGACCATCCAGATGATGGTGCGCAGGTCCGGGACGTTTAGCGCATCAGTGGCAGTCGAAGTCTCCATAGACAGCGGTAAAACCTACCCCATCCTGGCTGGCATTGTTTATCCGGAGACCGGCAATGGAAGCTACCAGTCTGTTCAGTTCACTTTCCCACCTGCCACGGCTGGTGTGGGCTCCGTCTGCGTCCGGTGGCGCATCGTCCCGGATTCGACGGGGACCAGTGGGACGTTTCGTATGGACGATATCAGACTTACTTCGACGAGGGCAGGGGATTTCCAGGGTGACTCGCTTATCATCAACGAGATTATGTACTCTCCCAGAAGCGGCGAGCCGGAATGGATCGAAATTCTGAACATCGGAGGGAACCCAGCCGACCTCCGCGGCTGGAGTATTAGCGATGCCAGCACGACAACACGGCACTCCATAACCGGCAGTTCCATGGTGGTGAGTCCGGGCGAGTACATCATTCTTACCTCCGACACCATTGCGCTTGCGGTCTCCCGCACTGTTACCCACGCTCGCGCAGTACAAACCAGCGGCTTCCCTTCATTGAATAACGGCGG
>JGI20214J51088_10001776_pt1 | contig 14628 bp, 13 predicted proteins | sample WetSurMetagenome_FD_51088 | JGI IMG/M metagenome (IMG submission 51088) | reverse complement strand
TTTGTTTTCATTTTTTGATTCCTTTTATTAATTCATTTTTTCTTTTCATCATATCGTAAAAACAATGATCTACTTCCCACACTCCATACATAGCCAGCCGCGTATGCAGTTTAATAACTGATATCGGACCCGGGTATTTACCTGCCATGTCATAAGATATAGCACGAGTCATGGCTTAAATCAATACATAATCAATCAAGATTTAATCAAGAAATAATCAAGATTATTAAAATATGATAATTATTCCTTTACATCAAAACGAAAGCCGGTGCGTCCCATGTTCACGATGCAATAATGCCTCCGGTCATTTTCGATCTTCTTACGTAAATTATACATGTGAGCATGCAGGTTATGAACCGTCTCCAGATGATTTGATCCCCATGTTTTTGTTAAAAGCTCTTCATATCCAAGACATTTACCGCGATTAATCACCAATTCCTGGAGTAAATCATATTCAATAGGTGTCAGGCTTATCTCTTTTCCGGCAACGGTCACCCGTCTTGCATTAATATTAATCTCAAGGTCGCCACACGTAAAAATTGGTTGAGCGGTTTCCCTGATAGTGACTCTTGCGCGTCTGAGTAGTGTCCTCACCCTGGCCGTCAGCTCTCGACTATCAAAGGGTTTGGTCACATAATCGTCCGCACCGATATCCAGGCACTCTATTTTGGCTTCACTGTTTGTCCGTGCACTTAGTACCAGTACCGGTATAGACGATTTTCCCCGGATATACCGGCATACATCCTCTCCGGAGATATCGGGCAGCATCAGGTCCAGGACTACCATGTCAGGAGCAACTTTATTATAAATATGTATTGCTTCTGCTCCGTCCAAAGCAGCAAATACCTGCCATTTTTCCGGCTCAAGAGTCTCTTTGAGCAGGGTGATAATATGTTTGTCGTCATCGACAACAAGGATCTTGCTCTCAGATTGATCCTCTGACATTCGTCATTTTCAACCTTCAGTGACCAGTTCAGGATACCGGTGTAGAACACGGCAGGTCGTGTCTTAAGGGGTTGGTAAAGAATATATTTATAGATAACCGGTAATATTTGCTGGAATAACAATTAACACGGCTCAATCGGTTGTGTTATCGGTTATACATATATAATATATAGCCCGAATATGCATGATACATGCATATTNNGNCNATGTCAAGACTTCAGGTGATTTCTTCGCTCACAGGCATGGAGGCCTGTGCCACTATAGAAGCGATGGGGCAGATACGGGTCTGGTCCCGCATGGCGGGATATCAATACAGGAAGGGGATAAGTTTACGAGTGCGGTTCATGTAGATGAGATATTCATGTCCGAATAAAGAGATCATTATCTGCTCTTCGGTGTTAATCCGTAAATTGAACGCAATAAACGGAAGAATTAATACTATAACCACGCCGATCCAATTTCCGAATCCCAGCCCAACTCCAAACAAAATTAATAACGAACCAAGGTATGATGGGTGGCGAATATATCTGTAAGGACCCTTATTGATGACTCTTTGATTATCCAGGACTGTAATGACTATGCGGAAGTATTTACCGAGTGTTTTTATTGCCCACCATCTAAGTAGCAGTCCGGCCCAGATGATAACCGTACCAGTCAGTAATCCAGCCGTCGCACTGAATCGCCAGAAAGGCAAATCGACTAGATGCAGAGCTATACACATGACGACTGCCGCTGATAGATGATAATATAAAGCCTGTCCGCCCGGGTTGCCTCCCAATGCCTTGATCTTTCTATCGCGCAGGAACAGCCGGAGTTCGACGGTTAGCCATATAATAAAAGTAATGATGAAAACAATATGAGCCAAATGAGCGCTCCTTTATATTCAATATTAATCTATATCCCCGGCTGGTTTGAATGAGACAAAAGTACTTTTTAGTAATAGGAATATCGTTTACCGGCCGGTAATTGTATTGGGACGAGCTTTCATGGGTGTTGCAGGGGCGGACTTCCGGAGCCTGCCCTGGAATCACGCGAGAGAAATCCCATAATAAAAAAAGAGGGTGGTTAGTCATCCACCCTCTTTTTCATAGACTCCATGGCGGGGTGCTTTATATATCTAAGGCTGCGTAATAGGCGGTGCGGGACGCTTCCATTACAGTTCCGGGCTTGATGCAGTCGCCTACCGGTATTACTTCTACGGCACTCTCTTGCATGGACAGGAACACATCATAGTTCGCCCGCATACCCACAGCCAGGACTACCGTGTCCGAGGGAATGTTTTCAGTTTTACCGTCTTTGAGCATGACGGTAATCCCCTTTTCTCCGATTGCGGTACACTTTGTATCGGTCAGGTACCTTACGTCCGTATTCATGTGGTCCTGAAGGCTCATCTGAATCATCATGTTGGCATCGGCACAGAGTTTATCGGTCATTTCCACCACCGTGACCTCTTTGCCCAGGCTGTTAATATAGAGAGCGGTCTCAAAACCACTCAGATTACCGCCGATCACCGCCACATGTTTGCCCAGCCTGGTCCCGGGTTTATGAGAATCCACGGCCGTAATGACGTTTTTACCTTTTACACCGGGAATATTGGGGATGATGTGGTTGGACCCGGCAGCAACGATAACAACGTCATAATTACCTTTGATCGTCTCTGGCGTCACTTCCGTGTTCAATTTGACAGTGATGGGGTGCTTTTTGACCTGGCGGACCAGGTAGTCTTTATATTTCTTGAGCATATATTTAACGGGATTGCCGTCTGTTATCTTCAGGATACCGCCGAGGGAATCGCTCTTTTCATAGAGTGTGACCTTGTGGCCGCGTTTCGCAGCGATTATCGCCGCCTGCATTCCGGCAGGGCCGCCGCCGACAACGACGACCTTCTTTTGTATCTTTGCAGGAGCAGGCTCTCCCAGACGGTGTTCCCGTCCGGAACGCGGGTTAACGCTGCAAACGACAGAATGGGTGTGATGCATGATGTCCAGGCATTTCCAGCAGCCGATGCAGGGGATGATATCTTCTTCCTGTCCCCGGCGGGCTTTATTGGGCAGCTCCGGGTCGGCGATCAGGCCGCGGGCCATGGCCACGAAATCGGCTTTGCCTTCAGCGATGATCTGTTCCGCCATCTCCGGGTCNGTGATATTGCCGACTACTATAATTGGGACATCGACACGNTTTTTCAGCGGGGCGGCGAGATCNATNTTGGTGCCCCGCGGATCCAGGTAAGTGGGGAAAGTATGTGCAAAGCCTCTGGTCCCTCCGGAACCGGAGGAAACATGGACCAGGTCAACCTTGTCCTGGAGAGCCTTCACATACGTTACCAGTTCTTCAAAAGCCTCCGGATCTTCTTTCGGGTCGACGCCACTGACCCTGTATTCGAGCATCATGTCTTTGCCGATAGCTTCGCGAACGGCACTCACTATCTCGAGCGGGAAGCGCATACGGTTTTCCAGGCTGCCGCCGTATTTGTCCGTGCGTTTATTAAGCACAGGCGACAGGAATTTCGTGGGCATCCAGCCGTGAGCACCGTGTATCATGCACATATTGAACCCGGCCTGCTTCAACCGTTTGGCGGACTCTGCATATTGATCGATGGTCTTCTTCATCTTTGCCTCGTCCATTTCGAGCATATATTGTCCACCCGGACCTCGCTCTCCCTTAATCGTAGAGGGGCCGTAAGGACCGCCGTAGTTCAACTGCAGTGAGGCATGAGTCCCATGCTGTTGTACGGCCATGGCGAATTCGGACAGGGCTGCAACACCCTGCCGGCTTCTCAGGTTGAAATACAGCCCGAAATCATCGGAATCTTCTGTCTCGGCATTGACTTCCGTATGCCCGACCGTAATCGACGCAGCACCGCCGAAAGCCTTCTGTTCGAACATGCTTATGGCATAGTCAAAAACGAAGTTGCGGGGCGAAAAAGTCCATACACCGACAGGTGCGGATACTATTCTGGTTTTAAAAATATAGTTCCTGATGCGGTAGGGCGAGAATAAATGAGGGTACTTTATTTCGGTCATAGTTTTCTCCATATGATATATTCCAGTATGTTTCATATAAAGCGACCTGATACTATTTTTAATACTGGTTGTCGTAAATTTTAAAGGTATTCGATTAACATGTCAATGTTGTAACAAGTTATCATTGTCATAACATCGACGCGGTACTGAAAGCACTCCTCATGACTTTTTGCACGTTGCCCGCTTTGTCGCAGTCGCCTATCATGTAGATTATTTCTCCGTCTAAAGCAGATGCTCGTATTTTTTAGCCATGAGTCCCTCCCTAAACTCCGTAATATGCATTGGGGGTGCGGTCTGCACCGCACCCCCTCATTCTCTTATTGTAAAGACTTATTTTTAGTTAACCGTATAATTTAATTGCTCTTCCAGAAACGTGAGAAGAACCATGATGGTACGAACCCGCCCAGGTTTTCACCGCTGTAACCCTTCATCTCGGGCTGGGCGGCGGAGAAGTATATGTTACCTGTAGTGATGATAGCCCAGTGCTGGCGGTAAATGAATTCTTCCATCTGGACAGCCAGCTTCTTAGCGGTAGCTTCATCTGGAGCGGCAGAAAACTGTGCATACATATCATCATAAGTTTTAGCGTCTGCAGCAGGAGCGTAGATTACGTTGGTCGGAGCTCGGGAAGTGCGGTTGTTATAGCAGACATCGACAGGGAAGACCTGGTTGGTGAAGAAGTTGGAGGTCATCTGGTCGTGCTTGGCTGCCTGTGTATAGGCCATCCACTGCGGACGGTCCATACTGTTGATTTCCATTTTCACCCCGATATCAGCAAGCATGGCTTTTATTACTTCGTAGAGTTCTTTGCTCTCGACTGTCTGGATAAGGATATTGGTTTCAAAGCCATCTGGATACCCGGCCTCGGCCAGTAGTTTTTTAGCTTCCGCGGGATTATAGGTATATTCCTGCTGAAGGTCAGCCGGCCAGTCTTTATACGGTCTGGTCCAGCCTTTTGCATCGGCGACTATGTAGCCGGGAGGATCGCTGCTGGCATAACCGCCATAAATACTCTTAGCGATAGCCGGTATGTTAATAGCGAGCTGTAATGCCTTCCTGACGCGAATATCGTCGAAGGGCTTTTTATCCAGCCTGGGATCGCAGGTCTGACCCATTGTGGAAAACATGGATAATAACAAATCAGGGTTAGTACTCTTTAGTTTATCGGCATTCTGCCATGTAATGTTATCCAGGAAGTCTACCTGTCCGCTGCGTATCGCCGCAAGCGCGGTAGCGGGGTCCATAATACTGATTTCCTTTAATGTATCTATATAAGGTAGGCTTTTGCCAGGATAACGTTCGTCTTTGAGGTAATAGTCCTGATTTTTAACCCAGGTGATAGAGCTTCCGGCAACAAAATCTTTCGGCATAAACGGTCCGGTACCGGCCGCGTTCTCCATGTCACTGGGATGCCCTGTCTCTACCTGTTCACGGGACTCTATCATGTTCGGGCAGGCCGGGTTGAGAGCTGTCCACCAGTTGATTAATTGATGAGCTGTCTTGAATTTCATGACAACGGTGTACTTGTCCGAAGCGCTGACACCTGCTATCTCTCCCAGCATTCCCATGGCAAACGGGCTGGGCTGAGTAAAGCCGTCACCAAGAGCCAGTGCCCGGTTATAGTGGTAGACCACGTCCTGAGCTACAAAATCCCTCCCGTTGGTCGGTGCTTTGTTTTGCCATTTTATACCCTGGTGGAGATGAATAACCAGAGTCTGGCCATCCGTGAACTCCCAACTTTCCGCGAGCAGCCCNTTTATTTTAGGAGGATAAAGATTGGTTTTATAACTGAATTCATTTCGATCTATGGTGATATCTCCCATNAATAATTGTTCACACATGAGAAAGTTGGCGGTGAAGAAGTTATAGGGATCAAAATTATCTCCCAATATATTCGTAACGTANGCTATCTCGCCGCCGTATTTTGGTGTTCCGAATTTGTCCCACCATTTTCCGGACGCCGCTGTNGTGGATGCGGAAGCNGTNNTGTTTGATACTTTNGTAGTTGAGGAAACCGACGTTGAAGTGGCAGATGATGTTTGTGGTTTGGCTGAAGATGTCGTAGTGCNTTTCTGGGAGCAGGCAGCCAGGAGCGAAATGATTGTTAAAATAGCAATAATGCAAAAAACGCATGCTTTCAGCTTAATCCCTCTATTTTTCATTGTTCCCTTCCCCTTATTTAAGATTTTAATACCGGATCTGATGNACTGCCTGTGAATATTAAATCAGTCTATTTCCCACCCCCCTGTTTTTGTGACTTACCATTGACATTTCAATATATTATTATGTCTGTCATAAACACTGACCGGAAGGAAGTCTGAACTAACAGGAAGCAAATTTAACAACTTACAGATCGGCGGGATGCTGATCTTCATGAGGGATACAATCAATCTTCTATCCAATATATTTTCTATTTGAAAGATGGTTGAAATTGTTGTTAATTTACAATATAATACAAAAAAATATTATACAATAATGAATTATTTATGATTATATTATTAAATTTCATTAGATGTCAATACCTGTCCGATGTATAACTTTTGTGGATCATTTGACTAATTAGAGCTGGTTTTAAGATAATAATGGATAAACGGAGACTTTAATGACACAAAATAAGATTGTAAAAGAGCCTCTTTTAGACGCGTGGGTTATGCTGCACCAGTTCGGTGACTCACTGGAGAAATGTGAACAAAAGGTATTCGATCAATTTGACTTTATGGTACAGGAATACCAGGTGCTTCGTTCTCTGGAATACCTGGAAGGTCATGTGACTCCCACGGCAATCACCAACTACCTGGACAAAAACCGTAATTATATCACCTTTATTCTGGACAGATTGGAAAAAAAAGGACTGGTGAAGAGGATAAGGGATATGGACGACCGGAGGTCTTTAAGGCTGGTTGTTACACCAAAAGGGGAAAAACAATACAGGTTATTAAGCGGACCGGCTGAAGAGCTTCCAAAAGAACTATTGTCGGTGTTATCCCCGAAAGAGATACAGTCCCTTGACAAGATATTGCGTAAGATCATAATAAAAACTTATAAGTACCGCAGCGTTAAAAATAAGGGAATCGCAGGTACTCTTTAATAGAAGTATTTACTCATCATTCCGTTTAATTATCCTCCAGTTGCACCTTAGAATCGGCGAAGTTAATCCGGCGGATCTTGCCNGTGAACGTCTGCTTTTCGCCGAACAGCGTTTCCACCTCGATCTCGCCGTCTTTGATATAAATCCGGGTAACGTTTTCCGCGACTGGTATTTTATCATCTCCTGGCAGGTATAATTTAGCTAAACACATTGAATTCACCTCTTTTCCAGTAAGTCCTTTGCTTTTTTCAGGTACCCATTGGACTCGGTCATTTTAGATACAGCCTGACGCAGCAGGTCGGCTACTTCCTTTTGGGAAACGGGGACCTTGTCTGCCCACTCGCGGAACTCCCCCGCGTGTTCTTCGTTATGCTCCAACCAGTATCCCAGAAGGGCATTCAATTGCTTAAGTTCGTCTTTCATGTCAACACTTCCTTAATTTACTTCAAACTGCCAGCTTCAAGCTCCTTATTCAGTCTACCAATCCATAACGATATTTTCCACTAAATGGGACAGCCCCTACTAAAGTACCATCATCGATTCTTCCTTCAGGCATGACTTTTAACCTCTGTTTTACCAGCTTCAACTGAAAGCTGAGAGCTAACTATTGACAGCTCTTTCAAAATATATTTTCAAAAAGCCTTCAAAGCTATTGACAAAAGAGTGATTTAGCTACTAGAATGAATGGTAAAAAGTGGTAAAAAGTGGTAAATATTGGATGTTTTCGGGAGAGTTCGAATATCGAATAGACGATAAGGGCAGGGTTCCCGTTCCTCCCAGGTTCCGTCGGGATTTGGAAGACGGGCTGGTACTGTCAATGGGACAGGACGGTTGTGTTGTGGCATATCCCACTGCGGAATGGGGAAAAATAGCGGATAAACTCAGCTCGAACGGCTCGCTGGAACCCGCGAAGATGCGGCGTTTGAAGCGGGCTATTTTTGCTACTGCTTTTCCTATGAACATGGACGGGCAGGGGCGAATTGCTTTGCCTGCAAAATTACGTGAATATGCCGGGATTGGGTCTGATATCGTGGTGGTAGGTGTTAATAATAATCTCGAATTGTGGAGTTCAGAGAACTGGAAGAAGGAATTATCAAGTGATCTGGAACAATCCTGGCAGATTATCGAAAGCATGGAGAATCGTTGATAATGGGGTTTTATAATGTCCGCTCATATTCCGGTTTTACTAGAAGAAGTTGTTGAGGGACTGGCTGTACAACCAGGCGGTCGCTATATTGATTGTACCCTCGGTGGCGGCGGCCATGCCGCGGCTATCCTTGAACATAGTTCGCCCGGCGGTCAACTGCTGGGTATAGATGCCGACCGGTCTGCTATAGGGCAAGCCGGAGCGGCATTGGCATCATATGGAGATTCAGTACTGCTGGTAAATGACAATTTTGTTAACCTGGAATCTATTGCCAGGGCAAATAGTTTTCAGCCGGTGCATGGAATTCTTTTTGATTTAGGTCTATCTTCACTCCAACTGGCCGCCGGCGAACGTGGTTTCAGTTTTCAAAAGGATGCCCCGCTTGATATGCGGTTCGATAATTCAAAGGGAAAGACTGCAGCTGATCTGGTCAATTCATTATCTGAAAACGGGCTGGCACGTATTCTCCTGGAATACGGAGAAGAGCGGCTGAGCCGCCAGATTGCCAGACAGATCGTACAAAACCGTCCGGTAAGTACTACTTTACAATTAGCCGCTATCGTCGAAAAGGCCGCCGGAGGGCGTCACGGTAAGATCCACCCGGCAACACGTACTTTTCAGGCTTTACGTATTGCCGTAAACGGGGAGCTGGATAATCTGAAATCAGCTCTGTTACAGGCTATCGGCTTATTAGGCTTTGAGGGCCGCCTGGCCGTTATTACCTATCATTCTCTGGAAGACCGTATCGTGAAACAGGTCCTTTCCGAAGAATCACGCGACTGTATTTGTCCTCCGGAGACACTTATCTGCGTTTGCGGGCATAAAGCAAAGCTTAAACTTATTAACCGTAAAGTCATCACGCCACAGGCGGCAGAGATAAAACGCAATCCCCGCTCCCGGAGTGCCAAATTAAGGATCGCTGAGCGCCTGATGAAGAGCAATGAGAAATTCGTCAGTATCGGCAGATATTATGTTTTAACTGAAGTGAAAAGCAGCGGATGGAGAAAAACTTCCGTGCGTAGAAATCTCCAGAAGGAGGTTTTAACGATGTGAAAAGACGGCCAGGTATCTCAATCAGTGTAAGTACAGGAGGATAGGATTAAATGAAGAAAAAAACGATAGCTGCTATTGATGTCGGGACTACTAAAGTATATTCCGCTATCGCAGAAGTGGGCGAAAACTCGAAGATCAACGTGATCGGTGTGGGTCTTACTCCATCCAGAGGTCTGCACAAGGGTATGGTGGTCAATATTCAGGAAGCCGCCGAATCGATACGCGAGTCAGTAAAAAAAGCCGAGCAATTCAGCGGTATTAAAATCGAATCAGCCTATATCGGTGTGACCGGCAGACATGTTACATCGTTGAATAATAAAGGGGCAGTTGCCATTACAAGAGGCGATCGGCTGGTACGGTCTGAAGACCTCAGAAGGGTGCTGCAGAGTGCATCGAGCGTCATTAAACTACCCAGCGACCGGAGACTGATCCATGTTATACCGCGTGGTTATGTGGTCGACGGTGAAACAGCGGTCAAGAATCCCGTGGGCATGCACGGCAACCGTCTGGATGTGGAAACACATGTTATTACGGCTGCCGTAACTTCTGTGCAGAATCTGGTTAAGTGCGTACGTAGTGTCGGTATCGATGTCGAAGACCTCGTTTTGGAACCTGTCGCCAGTAGTGAAGCGGTTTTAACCGAAGATGAAAAACGGGTTGGTGTAATTTTGGCCGACATCGGCGGCGGCACTACCGATATCTGTGTGTTCCGCGAAGGTTCCATCTGGCATACCGCAGTGGTACCGGTGGCCGGCTACCAGCTAACCAGGGACATTGCGATTGGTCTTGGTATACCTTTTGAGGTAGCCGAGGAAATGAAAAAGAGATACGGTACGGTATTACCGGTTTTCGAGCCGAAGAAACATGCCACAACCGAGGTATCGTCAGACAGCCACGGCGGAGTGAACCATGAGGACCTTTGTGAGATCCTGCGAGCTCGTATAGAGGAAGTATTGCGGCTGATAGTTCTTGAGCTTCCGCGGTCCGAATCCGAACAGCTGGTACCTGCCGGATTGGTTTTGACGGGAGGCAGTTCTAATCTTGCCGGCATCGATACTCTGGGCGAACAGATACTGGGTATTCCGGTCAGAGTCGGATCTCCGATGGACGTTCATGGGCAGGCGGATACACTTAATGATCCTGCATATGCTACAGGCCTTGGTTTGCTACTTTGGGGCGCCCGAAATCAGACCGTGCGCTCTACTTGGCGGGGGGGCGGGTTTAACCTGACAGAACGTATTTCAAAAATGGTAACACGTATTAGAGGTTTGTTCAAATAAACCTGGATTTCACATAAATTCGAAATTAATATTAAGGGACGTATTAATTAATAAAGTAAAAAAAGACGGAGATATTTAGGAGGAGATTATGTCAAAGCAAATATTCAATTCCAGTCCGGTTAAGATCAAGGTTATCGGCATTGGCGGAGGCGGCTGTAACGCCGTTACCCGTATGATCAGGGAGCAGGTCCGTGGTGTAGAGTTCGTCGCTATGAACACAGATGCCCAGGCATTACAGTTCACCGAGGCTCCTATTCAGATCCAGCTCGGTGAAAAATCGACCAGAGGTCTTGGAGCCGGTGGCGATAACAGGATGGGCGAAAAAGCCGCTGAAGAGAACCGTGACGAGATAAAGTCCGTGCTCAGTGGTTCGGACATGGTTTTCATCACCTGCGGTATGGGCGGCGGTACCGGCACCGGAGCAGCTCCTGTCGTAGCAGAGATCGCCAAGCAGATGGGAGCATTGACAATAGCAGTCGTGACGAAACCATTCACCTTCGAGGGGACTCACCGGCGCAAGACAGCCGAGGATGGTATTGCTAAAATGACACCTCGCTGCGATACACTTATTATGATACCCAACGATCGCTTGCTCGATATGTGTAATGACAAGACCGGCATCGATTCCGCATTCAAGATGGCGGATGATGTGCTGCGGCATGGCGTACAGGCGATTTCTGAAGTTGTTACGGTTCCCGGTCTCATCAACCTGGACTTCGCGGATGTCCGCGCGATCACCAAGGATGCTGGCCCGGCATGGATGTCTATCGGTACGGGCAGCGGCAAGAACCGGGCAATCGATGCTGCTAAAGAAGCCCTGGCCAGCCCTCTGCTGGATGTGGCTATTACCGGAGCCAGGGGCGTCCTGTTTAACGTCGTTGGCGGTGATACTCTTACACTGTATGAAGTGAATGAAGCTGCCGAGATTATCAAAAAGGCTGTTGATCCTGCGGCTAACATTATCTTCGGTGTGGCGAAGGACGAGCGTCTGGACAATGAAGTAAGAATTACGCTTATAGCTACCGGTTTCAACTCCGGATCGTCGGGAAATGTCCAGGATGACGCTCTTTCGAATATGCTGAAAGAGATAAAGACTGAAGATGAATTCGATGTACCTTCATTCCTGCGCCGCCCCGCGTATAACCAGCAGCGCAGCTCTATTCCCAAGACCAGGGAAGTTACACCGCAACAGGCTAAACAACCGGTAAAACAAAATAGCAAACGTCAATCGATTGAACAGTTGGTCAACGAAGGCGAAGAAGTAAGGTAAATATTATCGGGACCGGACAATAACAATTAAATAACTGATTCTCCTCCACAAGGCTGAATTAGCGAGTAATGCGTTGGCTGCCTTAAANATAGGAAGGCTGCGGAAGCATGAGTGTTTTCGCAGCCTCCTTTTTTAGGGAAAATTCGAAGCANTAAATACGAAATCCTAAACAAATCTCAAGTCACAATAATCAAATCCCCCTTAGTCCCCCTTTTTCAAAGGGGGAGAATCCCTCCCTTTGATAAAGGGAGGTCAGGAGGGATTTTCAATAGAGCGGAGTTGGTAGGGTGGGTTGCACTGTCTTAAAGAATCAATAGGGAATTATGCTCTTGCGGAAACAGGCATAAATAGAGTATAGTTTAGCTTTAGAAAAAGATTATCCTGATGGTCCACTCTGCATGGATTTTCGACGCTGTTGACAGAGGACCAAAGGGATCGGAAGAAGTCCCGGAGTTGTTAGTCACGCAAAAAGAAACACTGCTAGCCACGATCTGCCGTAACCTGAAAGAAAGTCAAACCTCTGCTTATCTTGTTGGCGGCGCGGTCCGCGATATGCTGCTGGGCCGTGATACCACCGATATAGACATAGCGGTAGACGGTAACGCCATTGAAGTCGCTCGGCGCATGGCCGATACTGGAGGTGGTGTGTATGTGCCTCTTGATGAAGAAAACCGGATCGGCCGTGTCGTTCTTATTGACCCGGACTCCGGCAAACGGTGGACATTTGATTTCTCAAAGCTGCGCGGCTCGATCACTGAAGACCTGGCGGAACGGGATTTCACTATCAATTCAATGGCCGTCGACCTGGGTCTTGTCGCCTCCAGGGATTTATGTTTCTACGGCTTATTGCAGGACATGGTAGATCTTCCGGTTATCGACCCTTACGGAGGCCAGTCCGATTTACACCAGGGATTGATTCGTAAGGTCAGTCAGCACATTTTCAATGACGATCCGGCACGTCTTATGAGAGCGGTGCGTTTTAAAGCGGAGCTCGATTTTGAAATAGACGGTGCAACGGAGGCACTTATTAATCGGCAGGCGGCACTATTGAAACATGTTGCCGGTGAGCGTATCCATGAGGAAATAGTCCGGTTGTTGAACGTTCCTGACTCCGGGAGCCTGCTGGGCTATCTGGATAAGCTGGGGATACTGACCGTGTTGATTCCCGAATTGGTACCTGCTCGGGAAACTACACAGCCGAAAGAACATCACTGGAATGTGCTGGAACATTCATTAAACACCGCGGTGGCATCCGATTTTCTATTACACCAGGGGAAGTGGTTATACAAAGGGGATGATATNCTGGCGGCGGTACCGTGGTCGCCTCAGCTCGCGGATTATTTCAGCTGTGAGATCGGATATGCCAGTAAACGGTCGTCTTTAATGAAAATTGCAGCCCTGCTGCATGATATTGCCAAACCGCAGACGAAAACAATCGATGACAACGGGAAAATGCGTTTTCTGGGGCACGACCGGCAGGGGGCGGAGGCTGTTGTACCTATTATGGAAAGGCTCAGGTTCAGTAACAGGGAGATCAAGACCGTCGAGTTGTGTATCCGTTACCACCTCCGTCCGACACAGCTTACTCATGAAGACCTCCCATCGAGGCGTGCTCTATACCGTTATTTCCGCGATACCGGAGAGACCGCGATCGACATTTTATTTTTTAGCCTGGCCGACCACCTGGCAACCAGAGGTCCGGAACTTGTATTTAATTTGTGGCAGGAACATGTAAAACTTGTAGAATATTCAATTTCCCAGTATTATAAGACAGAAGAAGTGGTCAGTCCCGTTAAATTAATCGATGGGAACGATCTGATTAATTTATTTAACTTGAGGCCGGGACCACGGATCGGTGAGATTCTTGAATCAGTTCGTGAAGCGCAGGCGTCCGGTGAAATAATCCGCCGTGACCAGGCTTTGGTCTATATTAGTAAAATTCTTAAAGACAGGACAGGAAAGCAGGCATGAATAGAAGAAACCTAATACTCCTTACGGTACTTGTCGCCGTTCTGGCATTCTGTATCGTATCTCTGGTGTATCCGTTATTCGGCAGGACCCAAATGCAGCTCGGTCTGGACTTGAAGGGCGGTGTCCGTCTGGTCTATCAGGCAAATTTCCCGGAAGGCAGCACCAAGGCACAGCAAGATCTGTTGCTAGATCAGGCAGTCACCGTAATTCAGACCCGTATCGACAAATTCGGGGTGGCATCTCCCACGATCCAGGCACAGAAAAGCAACGGGCGTATTGTTGTGGAGCTTCCTGGCTTCGCGGATTTGACCACGGCTAAAAAGCTCGTTGAGGAAACTGCTTTCCTTGAGTTTCGCGAAGTCGAATTAAACTCTAAAGGTAATGCGGTCTACCTGAGCGACTACCTGGATGAAACGGCTCTTGCTTTCTTTGATACCATCGATACCGGTCCGCGGTATTTTGTTGATTCTAATGGAGCTCTGGCTGCTGTTTTGCAGGCCGACAATGCCGGTAATCTGGGTTTTATAGATGCCAATGGTAAAGCTGTTGATGTTGCCACTCTGAAAGCGGGAGATGTCCAGGAGCTTTCCTGGATTGTTTCTCGTGGAGACAGCGGGGTCCAATTGACCGGAAGCCTGTTATCAAGTGCTAAAGCCGAGGTATCGACCCAGACTACGGGATCTAAAGCTGACATTGCTATAGAATGGAATAGTGAAGGGACAACCATCTTCGATCAGGTTGCCAAACGTCTTTATGCCCGGCCGGCCGATTCGGCACAGCGCGACCTCGGAATTTTCCTGGATAGGAATTTGATATCTGCTCCGCAAATTCAGGTACAGTCTTATGGCGGG
>JGI20214J51088_10001775_pt1 | contig 14633 bp, 14 predicted proteins | sample WetSurMetagenome_FD_51088 | JGI IMG/M metagenome (IMG submission 51088) | reverse complement strand
GATGAATTCCTGGCTCCCAGGTTTGATCCGTTAGCAAATCCGCCATTTACTTTATTAAAGATAAAACGGAATTGAGGATACCGTTTTTCAACTTCATAGATTGCCTCATCTTCAGAATTATTATCAACAACAATTACCTCTGTTTTGAAGTATTCACCCTTGAATGATGCAAGTGAGTCGAGACATTTATACAGACGCTGCCATCCTCTGAAACTGACTATGATAATTGAGAGATCTGTCATAATCCGAAATGTAACAATTCTTCATTAAAAGTAACCACTAGCACATTTTTTTAATATCATTGTTTTGTCTCTTCGTCCCTCTGTCCCTGAGTCTCCCCTCCCTGTCTTCCCCCCTTCTCCTCTTCAGTCTCTCCCTCATTCCCCTCCGCACCGTCCTCCTCTTCCATCCATTCATAGACCGGTTGCTGCGGACCCTTATTTTTGAAAATAACAGCCAGGAGAACTCCGGAAAAGAAGCCAAGCATATGTGATTCCCATGATACATTTTTATAAATACCCGGGAACAGACCCCATACCATCGACCCATAAAGGAATACGATGAGCAGTGACAAAGCGATTAATCTTAAATGCCTCCTGATGATCCCGCTGAAAAAGAGGAAGGATGTCAGTCCATAGATCAGTCCGCTGGCTCCAATATGCCACGCATCCCTGCCTGCGATCCAGACCATTAACCCTGTTAATAAGTACGTAAGTGTATAAATGGTTATAGCAACCTCCGAGTAGAAGTAAAAGAGAGCAACCGACAAAAAGAAAAGCGGTAATGTGTTGTTGAAAAGATGGGTAAAGTCGGCGTGAATAAAAGGGGAAAAAAGTATCCCGCGTAGTCCTTTTGCCGACAGGGGAAAAATCCCGAAACGATAAAGATCGAGATCAAAGAGAACTTCAACAATTTTAACCATCCACATAATAAAAACGACAATCCCTGGGATGATTATGCTGAGAAGAAGCTTCTTCCTGTAAAATCCGCTTTCGCTTAATCCCTCTTCATTGAATTTTGACATGGTACTGAATTTTTGGAATGTCCCTTTGCCTCTAAGTCCCTAAGCATCTTCGTCCCCTCTTCATTCTTCGTCAGTCCCTTCCCGGAAAGACAATACCTGCTGCCTCCCTGATTCTGTCAAGTGTCTTGATTAGGTCGAGACTGAATGTAAGAGGTACAATATCGCTCTGAATCTTTCCTTCATCAAGGCATCTCATAACTTCCAAAGCTTCAAACTGGTAACCCATACCGTCGGGAAGGAGGGAATAATCCTCCTTTTCCTTTCCGTTAAGGGCAACTGTCAGGCATTGTGACATATCGCGTGCCCTTGAGAATAACAGGTTCCCGTTTTCGCAAAGCAGGTCAACACCGATCCCTCCTGCAGTTCTGAACGAGCTGTATAGCGTTGCCATTCTCCCGTCCATATATCTGAAAATGATGCTTATAGTATTCTCTGAACCTGTTTCAGAAAATGCAGCTTTTGCCGATATTTCAGAAGGGACACCCATAAAATAAAGTGCATCGATCACAGGATAAATCCCGATATCAAGAAGTGAACCGCCACCAAGTTCCAGGTTAAATTTGCGGTCGGTAGGATCATAGGGTGCCTGGAAAGAAAACCTGGCATTCAGGTGAATGATCTTACCCGGAGCTCCGCTCTGAAGTATCTCTTTTGTTTTTATATAAACAGGCTGGAAAGGAGGCCACAATGCTTCCATAAGGAAAACATTTTGCTTACCCGCCTCATCTACCATAGTCCTTACTTCCTTGGTGTTAAGGCCAAATGCCTTCTCGCAAATCACTGCTTTTTTGTTCCGCAGACATAGCAGGGCATGTTCAAGATGATGTGAATGAGGTGAAGCTATATAAATTATGTCTACATCTTTATCTTCAGCAAGCTCTTCATAACTCCCGTAGGACTTTTTATATCCCAATTCGGCAGCAAACTTTTCAGCTCTCATTTTGTCTCTTGACCCAACTGCATACAGTTCCGCATTATCAAGAAGTTTTAATCCTTTCGTGAATTTCGCTGACATCTTCCCGGGAGCGAGTATTCCCCATTTGTATTTCTTTTTCATCAATAAAATATTTTGATAAATATAGGAAATTGTTGAGGATGAAAAATATTCAGGGGCTATTGCGATCCCGCCAAGCGGGAGAAGCAATCTCAAAGACCATCTGTGATATTAATTGACAATGAACCATTGAATCCAAATCAAAAATATTTCTCAGTTTTATTCAATTGATTATCTGACATTTAAAAAATAACATTAAAATTTATTGAATATTTTTAGTACTATGTATTGCATAGTATATATTTTTTTATATATCTTTGTATTGTCATGTTACATGTATTAAACAGTAGTAAATTTTAAAAAGCACTATGAAAATCACAGTAAGCATTAATCTCGGCGGTTATTCTTTCAATATTGATGAAGATGCATATGCCGAATTAAAAAGATACCTCAGGAATCTGGAGCTTCATTTTGCCGGAGAAGAAAGCTCCGCGGAGATCCTTTCCGACATCGAATCAAGAATGGCAGAGCTATTCAGAACAAAACTGACCAACTACAAACAGGTAATTGATATAGGTGATGTTCAACAGGTAATATCGGTTCTTGGAACACCTGAAGATATTTCCGATGGTGAAGGGCCAACTGCCAGAGAAAAATTCTCATCTCCGGGCTATCACAGGATGTACCGGGATACTGACCACAGGGCAATCGGTGGGGTATGCGCCGGAATTGCAGCTTACTGGAACCTGGAAGTATGGGTTGTAAGATTGGTCTTCTTCGCACTGGCAATGATGGGCGTCGGCATTCTCATTTATCTCATTTTGTATATAGTTCTGCCGGAAGCCAGAACAACAGCCGAGAAGATTGCAATGAAAGGTAATCCTGTAAATATTCACAATATAAAAGATTCCGTAAAACAGGAATTTGATACAGTCAGAAAGAACATGAAACTCTGATAAATCATGCGAAAAAATAATTTTAAAATTTTAAAAATCTGATATCATGGATTTAGAAAACAATAAAGCGCAAATGCGTAAAGGGATACTGGAATATTGCATTCTCTCGGTATTATCCAGGAATTCGTGTTATGCCAGTGACATCATAAAGGAACTTAAAGAGGCTGAGGTTATCGTAGTTGAAGGCACTCTCTATCCTCTGCTCACCAGGCAAAAAAATGCGGGGCTTTTAAGCTACAGGTGGGAAGAATCACAACAGGGACCACCGCGTAAATACTATGAACTCACCGATGATGGCCGGAAATACCTTGCCGAACTAGATAAATCGTGGAAGGAGCTTGTCGAATCAGTTAATCTGATCAGAACCAGATAACCTATTACTAACTATTAAAACTGAAACTAATGGACAAGACAATTAATATCAATCTCGGCGGGACTCTCTTTAACATAGATGAGGATGCTTTCCGGATTCTTCGTGATTATCTCCAGGCATTGAACAGCCGCTTTGCCAATGTTCAGGGCGGTCATGAAACTGTTGAAGACATCGAATTACGAATTGCTGAAATATTTCAGTCACAAAAAGGATTAGCCGGTGCCGTAACGAAAGAAAACGTTGAATCGATGATAGCTATAATAGGCAAACCTGAAGATTTCGACACAAGCGGATCCGAATCAGACGCGCCTGTTTACACCTCACAGAAAAAGAGGCTATACCGCAATCCTGATGACAAAATAATTGGAGGCGTTTCAAGCGGGCTTGCAGCTTATCTCGACACTGATCCTGTTCTCTTCAGAATACTGTTTGTCCTCTCAACTATATTTTTCGGAGTTGGATTTTTTGTATATATAGGCTTATGGATCGCTCTTCCGGAAGCTAAAACCGAATCCCGGAAAAGGGCAATGTACGGAAATGCTTATAACAGACAGGGAACCGGCACTTACGCAGGTAATCTCACACTGGACGGAGCTGCAATAACTAACACCGGCAGTTATAATAATACCTCAAAATTAGGCAATGCTCTCAACGAAGTTTTCAGAGCGCTCGGAAGAGTATTCTATATCTTCCTGAGGGTCTTCGCGATTATCATCGGTGTATCGTTTGTTCTGACAGGATTCCTTTTCATCTTATGCTTTGTAATGATCTTTGTTTTTAAATTCCCCGGGATCTTTTCAATAAATGAAACAGGAATAAATCTGGTTTATTTTGCTGATTTTCTTAAATATATCGTGAGTCCGGCATCGGTGCCATGGCTAATGATACTGGTATCTGTTGTGGTACTTCTCCCAATGATCGCTCTCATTTACTGGGGAGTAAAAATGATATTCTGGTTCAGGGCAAGGGACGGTGTTGTAAGTCTCGTAGCACTGGTAGTATGGGTAATGTGCCTGGCAGCCCTGGCAATAATCGGTTTCAATGAAGGGGTCAGCTTTGCAGAGACAGGTAAGTCATCAATTGAAACAGTTCTGCCACAAACGCCCGATACAATTTATATCATTACCGATCATAAGATCGCTGATCTGAAATACGAAAAACAGATATCATTACCTCATGAGGAATATTCGGTTTTTCTTAATGAAGAAAAGAAAGAATTATATGTCCGTCCATATTTGTCAGTCGACCCTTCCGAAGACAAGGTAACACGTCTTGAAGTAAGAAAACGCTCGACCGGTCGTAATGAATTCGAAGCAGTAAAAAAGACAGAAGCCCTTATATATAATTACAGATTTATAAAAGATTCCCTGAATCTTGACGAATATTTTACCATTCCTGAGGGCCGTAAATGGTCAGCTGATGAAATAGGGCTACATCTTTATATACCTGCAGGCACAATTCTGAAATTTGACAATACCTCCAGAATTCTGGTTCATACTCATTTTCATGATGAGAACGAAGATTACCTGATGTCGAGATGGGAATCTGAGACCGGAAACTGGATTATGACATCAGACGGACTGGAGCCTCTATCTTCAAAAGCCTCCTCCAGAAAATAATTCCTTGTTTTTTCATTCCTGAATCTTCAATGTCCTCCGGCATCCTTATGGGTGCCGGATTTTTTTAATCCCTTTCACACAATAGTTTACGGTCTGCACACTAAAAAATAAAGCTTCTGCGTTCAATAACGGCCTAATCTTTGTTAAACAACATTTATTAATTGCTATTCTCATTCCTGATCGATAATTTAGCTATACAATTCGCAATGTCTGATAAACAACCTTAATCCTGATGAAGAAGTCAATCCTTATCTTATCCTTTATTGTACTTGCTGTATCCGTTTTTGGACAGCCCACAGCAACTAAATCTGACACTTTACGAAAAGATGCCCTGAATATTTTTATGGATGCATCTGACTATACCCGCAAAGAAATCCCCTATGTGAACTATGTCAGGGATGTCAAAGATGCCGGAGTTTATATTATCTCAACCTATCAGAGAACCGGATCAGGAGGAACAGAGTACACGTATTTCCTGGTAGGGCAGAATGAGAATGCCGGCATGCGCGACACACTCAGGTTTGTAAGTTCTCCTGATGAAACTGAGGATGAGATAAGGATTAAAGAGGTACGAACTCTTAAAATGGGACTGATGAGATATGTGGCAAAGACCCCGCTTTCAAAATACATGACAATTGGATTTTCGGAACCTCTTTCAGAAACGGTTTCATCTGATAAATGGAACAGTTGGGTTTTCAGCTCTTCAATTTATGGTTATCTCCAGGGACAGAAGACTTATAATCAGCACTATTTATCGGGTAATATCACAGCAAGCAGGGTAACTAAGGACTGGAAACTCAATTTAAGATCAAATCTGAGTCAGAGCAATGATAAATATGTGATAGACGATACAACAACAGTACGGAGTTCAAGTTCCTCAAAAAATGTAAGTGCTCTCATTGTAAGAAGCATTTCCGAACACTGGTCAATAGGAGGTACGTCACGGGTAGGCGCTTCAAAATACCTTAATGACAAGTTCATTTTTTCACTTATGCCAGGAATTGAATATGACTTGTTTCCGTATTCTGAATCGACACGTCGCCAGTTAAGAATATTGTATTCCGCAGGTTACAGCTTTGTACATTATACCGACACCACAATCTATAATAAAATTAAAGAGACCTTATGGAGTCATTCGCTGACTGCATCATATGAGGTTGTTCAGAAATGGGGGAACATTGATATCAGTGTTGGTTATAGCAATTATCTTAAGGACTGGACAAAGAACAACCTCTCTGTAGGAGGTTACCTTACACTGCGTATCGCAAAAGGACTTAATATAAATCTCGGAGGAAGTGCATCACTTATCCACGACCAGCTTGGCCTGGTTAAGGGAGAATTAGCTCTCGACCAAATTCTTCTTCAGCGAAAAGAAATGGCCACACAGTATTCTTTCTTCACCAGTTTTGGATTATCGTATACTTTCGGATCAATTTACAATAATGTGGTAAACCCGCGTTTTGGGAATAACGGAGGTGGTGGTATGAGTTTTTCATTTAACTATTGATAAATACTGTTATATCCTTAAGATAAAGATCACTTTAGCATTATCAGAAAAAAATAATATATTTATATTTGGGTATAAACTAAAACCTGACATATGAAAAAGATTGCTCTCTCTCTTCTGGTAATCTCTCTTTTTTTAGGCATTCCTGTTAATGGCCAGGTTGGCCGGTTACTTAACAAGGTTTCAAAATCCGTTGCTGATAAAGTTGATGGCAAACAGGATTCCGGATCTAACGTAACAAATAAAGAACCTGAACCGAAATGTGCTTGCGACCAACCCGAAATGATCCTCGATCTTGGCGGCAAACTTAAACTGATGTATTCCGAGATAAACATCAGTGTCAGGGACGACGGTGCTATTCTCGTCAAAGACAGGAATTCGAATGATCTGTATATTGTTAAGGACGGAAATCCTGAAGGTCCGGTAAAAGAAGGAGATCCGCGACTTGCCGGGTTTGAGAGCGCCACAGAAAACAAATCATCAGAGGGTTCAAAAGGCTGGGCTAATAACCCTTATATAACATCTGCGGGGGATAAATACACACTTAAATTTAACGGGAAAACATATGGCCCGTATGGAATGATCAATGAGTTTAAAGTTTCAAAGTCAAAAGATAAATTTGCAGCAATAGTAGTTGAGAATGTACCTTTTTCCGAAGCCGATGGCAAGAAGATGGAAGCTGCTATAAAGGCCGCCAAGACTGACCAGGAAAAGATGGATCTTTCCATGCAATACTCTCAGCTGATGATGCAGAAGATGCAGCAGGGAGGCGGGCCCGAAGCCATGATGGCCAAGCTTGTTACCAATATCCCAGGGGCAAAATATGATCCTCTGAAATCAGTCGGCGGTTCATTGAACAACGATGTTAAATATGATGATATCCTGTTTTCCACCTACGATAAAGTTATTGACCTTTCGAATAAAGTGTTACTGAATCTTAAACCGGAGGCTCAGGGTGCCGAAGCCCTGTTTGTTAATACTGCAAATACAAAATATGCCTGGTATAAATTCGGAACACTCACTTTCAGTGACGGGACAACCATGTCAGAAATGTTCAATCTACACCTGGTAAAAGTGAATGGTCAGATTTATATCGCTTACATGTATTATTCACCAAAGAGAAATGCAATAATGCAGTGCAAGATTGCATTCTGAAAAAGACGTGAAGAATCTGATTCTTATTTTCCTGTTTTTCTGGCTATTCTATTCAGGATGGTCGCAGACGCCTGATTACCCCGTGATTTTTGGAGAAGACTGGAAAAAAGCAGAAGCATTCGAGAAGGAAAACAGGCCATGGATTGAGCCTCTTCTCGTTAAAAATCATATCTCGTATCCGCTTGCAATGTCGGTGGTTTTTCCCGAAATCCTACGTTACTCGGCATTAAGAGATAAAATGGAAGTCTCCCTGTTAAAGACTTTATATGTCAACCTGGGTGAAGAGTATGCCGATTTTTCAATAGGCGTTTTTCAGATGAAGCCTTCTTTTGCAGAAACTATCAGGGAAGAGTCCTCAGCATTTCTGGGTAACAGGGCAGCAATTAAGTTTAAGACAACAGCTTCTTACGAAGATATTAAAGATTTCAGGAAATCGATAATCAAAGATCTTGAGGATCCTGAAAGTCAGGTAATTTATCTTATTACATTCATCAGGTTATGTGAAAAGAAATTTGATTTAACCAGGTTCACTGAGGTGAGCCGTATTAAATTTATCTCAAGCGCCTATAACTCTGGTATTGATAAAACCATGTCACAAATCATGAACATGGCTGACAAAAAGTTCTTCAGCACTAAAATAATCAAAGCAGAAACTTATTCATATTCCGAAATTTCGATATTCTGGTATAAACAATTTTCACAGGGCAAGTAACTTAATAATGGATGAATTATTCCATAAAGTTCATGATTCGCTTCCTGTCTTCAAAATAGATGACGGGAAAGACGTTATCCTTTATACTCCCGGATATCATAAAAGACTCAGTTCATTACAGACCGATCTCCTTCAGTTTTATCTCGAAAACCAGGATCTTATTTTGGATAAAAAACTTAGAACAGGTTTTTCAGAGGTTGTTAAAAAAGCACAGGAAACAAAAGAGATATGGGAAGTCAGGAAAAGCGTTCCCTTTTCACCGGAATGCCTCACAATCCATGTTGGTCAGGAATTCAATCTGGACAGTGGTTGTTGTTATTCAGAAAAAGTGCCGGCAGGCAATTCCATGATTTCCGGTTTTCCCGATCTGAATTCTGTTGAGACTGTATTCAATCATATTGTCCGTAATGTTAAAAGAACACGGCACAAAATAACCGTGGTCTATCATGCATCAGAGGAACCAGCTTTTAGCTGGCAAGACCTTGTTAAAACATTCAGTGCCCTGTCAATCTTAGCCGCAGAAAACCAGGTACAACTATTCAGCTATATCACAACCAATGGATTCCTGTCGTCGGAGCAGGCGGACTGGATCGCCGAAAACATGGACTTAATCGGTATAACGTGCGATGGCGTCCCGGGAATACAAAAACTTAAGAGTACCGCTAATTCCAATGGATTTATTTCAGCGAAAGAGTTAACCTCAAGGATTATTGATAAAAAAGGCAAGTTTCAGATCAGGGTAACTATAACCAGAGAAACGATCAATCAACAGAAAAAGATTGTTAAATATCTTTTTGAAAAGCTTGGTGCAAATCACATCATTATAGAACCTTGCTATCTGGCCGGAGAAAATGGATTTCGTGAAGAAGACGCCTCAGTTTTTTTCAGGAGTTTCAAGGAAGCCCTGAGCTATTCTGACAAAAACGGAGTCACCCTCGAATATGACGGAGTCAGGCTTAATGAATTGCACGGTACATATTGCGATGTACTCAGGAATACTCTCAGGCTTACACCGGATAGATTAATCAGAAACTGCTTTTGTTACATGAATAACAATATTGGCCATATAACAGGTAGTCTCTCGGGTGAGAAGCCGGAACTTTACCTGATTCCTGAAATAAAAAAACTTAAAACAGCAACTTCAGAGATTCCTGAAGCATGTTATGAGTGTATAAATATTTACCACTGCTCGCGCGGATGTCCTGATTATTGCATACTTCATGTCGATAATAGGCCACAGGAATTAAATTCCTTCAGGTGCCGGCTTCATAAACTTCTGGCAGTTGACAGGATTGTAATGCAAAGCAGAAAATCCCCTGATGTGATTTCCTTCCGATGATTCAAGTGAGAATTCAATTAGCGAATAACAGCCGTTTTTTTACTTTTCCCTGCTCTGTCGCAAACAGATTTATTGAACCTAATTAATAATGGCGTACCCTATTTAGCACTATATTTGAATGATAAATTTGACAGGAATAAAAGGAATAATCATGACAAGAATTTTCATTTTCAAAATATTTGCCCTGATTGTACTTATCTCCGGATGTTCAGATAATAAGAAGAGTGGGAAGCCTTCGCATTTAAATTCAGCTGGTCAGATCGAGGCAATAAACTATTCAGTTATAAAAACCTGGCCTCACGACAGGGGTTCATATACTGAGGGTTTTTTGTTTCATGATAATCAGCTCTTTGAAAGTACAGGATCACCTGAAAACTATCCTGATACACGATCACTCTTTGGAATTGTTGATCTGAAAACCGGGAAGATTGAGGTAAAGGCAGAGCTTGACAGGAATAAATATTTCGGCGAAGGGATTGTATTTTTTGGCGATAAACTCATCCAGCTGACTTACCAGACTCAAACAGGGTTCATCTACGATGCGAAAACATTTAAGCAAACCGGGACTTTTACATATGCGAATAAGGAAGGATGGGGGCTGACAACCGACGGTAAGTTTATAATCATGAGCGATGGTACAAGTACAATTACCTATCTCGATCCCGGGAGTTTAAAACCTATCAAGAAGTTTGAAGTCACTTTCAATGGTTCTCCGGCACTTTATATAAACGAACTCGAATTTATAAACGGCTATATTTATGCAAACATCTGGACAACAAGCAACATTGCAAAGATTGATCCGGGAAATGGAAAAGTAACCGGGATAATAGACCTGTCGAAATTACTGTCAGAAGCAAAAAAAGAAAATCCTGAATCTGAGGCTACAAACGGAATTGCTTATGACCGGACTACAGACAGAATTTTTGTGACAGGCAAGTTCTGGCCCTATATTTATCAGATTAAATTTCCTCACAGCCAGTAGAAATCACAATAAAGAGTCACATGAGATTCGCTCCTTTATCTTTCTTAATTGCTATTCTGCTTACTTTTCATGTGGCAGCCACTGGTATTATACCCGGGCTTCAGGAGAGAGGGAAATTAATCGACACTATTCGCTGCAAAGCCAATTCAAAATTCAGTTATGCCCTTTACCTGCCTGCGAATTATTCCGATGAATCAAAATGGCCTGTGATATTTGTATTTGACCCTGCCGCCAGAGGAAGTCTGGCTGCTTCCTGTTTTGTTAATGCCGCAGCTAAATACGGATACATAATAGCTTGCTCCAATAATTCAAAGAACCAGTTACCCTGGAACGAAATTTCTGATGCAGTAAACAGTATGTTCACAGATGTTCAACAGAAGTTTTCAATCAACAACAGGAGAATATATACCTCCGGATTTTCTGGTGGTTCAAGAGTCGCTTCAATGATCGCTTTGCAGAATAATCTTATAACCGGGGTAATTGCCTGTGGTGCCGGGCTGCCAAATGACGGCGGTTTAGATAAGATACCTCCATTCAGCTACTTCGGCATCGTGGGAAACCATGATATGAACTACATTGAAATGTATGACCTGGGGAAAAAGCTTGATAGTCTGGGCATTAATTCTGAAATAAGGGTATTTGAAGGAGGACATGACTGGCCTTCATCCGATCTTCTTCAGGAGGCAGTGGAGTGGATGGAAATTCAGGCTATGAATGCAGGGGTGAAAGAGAAAAACACAGGGTTTATCAACTCCCGCCTTGCAATTAAAAAACTAAATGCAGAGACGCTTTGGAAAAAGGGGAAACTGATTGAGTCAGTACTTCAATACGTATATATAATCAAAGATTTTCCTGGGGATCCATCTGCAGCAAAAATCAAAGAAACTCTCGACAGTCTGAAAAAAACAGCGGAATATTTAAAGGCAGTAAAGAGCTTCAATAAGAACAGAACACTGGAGCTGGAAACCCAGTCTGATATTGTTACAATTCTTTACGCTCAGATTAGAGCGGAAGCTCTGCCTGATACCGTCCGCTACCTGCTGGCGAATAAAATCAGGTTACTGAAAAATATGGAGTCGGGTAAAGATTCAAGCCGTCAGGTGATTGCGTCAAGAGTAAGGATGTTAGTGAGCACAATCTGTTATGAGACAGGGAAAAACCTTCTTAATGTAAAAAAGTATAAGGGAGCGACAATCAGTTATCAGGTTGGTGTTATGATCGACCCGCCGAATAAATTTATGTTGTATCAGCTGGCAAAAGCGTATGCGTATAACAATGAAACCGATAAGTCACTTGTTTCCCTTGAAAAGGCAATCAGGATGGGAATTGACAACAGAAAATTAATAGAAACTGAGCCGGCTTTTGTAATTCTGAAAAATCAGAAGCGTTACATGGAATTACAGAAACTTCTCAGGTAAAGAATCGTGCCTATTTCATAACTTTATAAGAAATTTTCAGAACCTATGGCATATTATTTTTCTGCCCAGATCAGGATCCATGATCCTCAGGTATACGAAAAATATCTTGAAAATTTCGATGAAATTTTCTCACGATACAACGGTGAATACCTGGCAATTGATGAATCCCCTGCCCTTCTGGAGGGAGTATGGGATTATACAAAATCTGTGCTGATCAGATTTAACAGCAAACAGGAATTTGAGGACTGGTATTATTCCGAAGACTATCAGAAGATCCTGATATACAGGTTGAATGCAGCAAAATGTGATACCATTCTTCTCGAGGGACTTGATTAGGTCGATTATTTCTTGTTCAGGGAACTCAGATAGAGCTATTCCAGAATAAGAAAGTCAGTTGCGTTTTGGTTAAAACATTTGTTTATAATTCAATTCGGAGAGAAAAAATGAAATTTACATTAATGGCTTTGCCCGGGAATTATTCAATCTGTAAGTTCCAGACAGATTCTATTCTTCCTGACTGGATCTACCAGTCTGATTTCTACTCAATAATTAAAACCACCGATGAGCTCTCTGTGGTAACGTATCAGAATGAGACTGCATCTGAGGATATACCCTGCAGCAAGGATTGGCGGATATTAAAGGTTATCGGTCCTCTGGACTTTACACTGGTGGGCGTAATTGCAGACCTTTCAGTAATCCTGAAAGATAATGACATATCCATTTTCACAGTTTCAACATATGACACTGACTACATTATGGTTAAGGAAAAAGATCTCAGAAGATCAATTGAAGCATTAATTGAAAATAATTACAATATTAAGGAATCTGACACGAAACATTAGTCTGAGTTAAATTGTTCCATTTTCATACTTTCCGATAAATTGTTACTATTAGGATCACTTTAAAAACAACATCTATCAGCTATGAAACGTCGTGATTTTATTAAAACAACAGCAATCATGGCTCCAATGGCGGGCCTGTTCCCTGCTGATCTGTCTTCCATAAGAAGAGAATCAGAAAAGGGGAAAATTGAAAAGCGATCACTTGGAAGGACCGGGGCAATGCTTTCAGTGCTGGGGTTCGGAGGAATTGTTGTCATGAATGTATCTCCGGAAGAGGCTTCTGCATCCGTCAGGGCGGCAATTGACGCAGGTGTTAATTATTTTGATGTATCCCCTTCATATGGTGATGCCGAAATAAAACTCGGACAGGCGCTTGAGCCATATCGTAAAGACGTATTTCTGGCCTGCAAAACAGATGGTCGCAGAAAAGAAGACTCACGTAAAGAACTTGAACAGTCACTGAAGAACCTGCGGACAAGCTATTTTGATCTGTACCAGCTGCATGCTGTAACAACTCTCGATGATGTAAAAACAATACTTGGGAAAGGAGGAGCCATTGAGACCTTTCTGGATGCCAGGAAGGAGGGGAAAGTGAAATTTATAGGATTCTCAGCACATTCNGTTGAAGCAGCAACTGCTTTAATGAACGGATTCGATTTCGATGCGATATTATTTCCTTTCAACATGTATACCTGGTATGCCGGGAGCTTCGGACCTCAGGTTCTGGCCCTTGCACAGGAAAAGAAAATGGGTATTCTTGCCCTGAAAGCTATGGCAAAAGGACACTGGCCGGGTGATGTTTCCCATCAGAATTATGAGAAATGCTGGTATGAGCCGCTCAAAAATGAAGAAGATATTCTTACAGGACTTCGTTTTACCCTGTCGCATCCTATAACTGCAGCAATACCACCCGGGGAACCAGCACTTTTTAAGACAGCACTTGCATTGAACAACCGGATCACGCCTCTGAAAAATGAAGAGTTGGAAATTATCAAAGAAAGAAGCCTGAAAGGAAGTCCGCTCTTCAGGTATCCATCAGAACAACCAGTATGAACAGCGATTTAAATGATGCGGTTTCATGAATTAATTATCTTTTATGTTGAGTATAAATACGATATTTTTTGATTTTGATGGTGTAGTTATCGATTCGGAACCGCTTCATGCAAAGGCAAAAAAAATTGTGCTAGACAAATATCAGATCCCTTACCCTGAAACGATCTTTGATGATTTCAAGGGCAGGACAGATAAGGTATTTTTCGATTATGTTTCAAGCTCGCTTGATAAGGGACAACGTAGTTCAGACTTCTATCAGGATTATAAAAAGTCAGTTTTTGTGGAAATCATCAATGAACTGAAGCTGATAGATGGTTTTTTACCATTTCTTGAGAAGATAAAAAAGATAGGGCTCCGGACTGCATTAGTCAGCTCGACTTCAAAACACAGTCTTGCACTGGTTGATAATCTTTATCACATTTCAGAGTTATTTGATCTTGTGATTACTGAAGTCGACACAAAACTCCATAAACCCTATCCTGACCCGTATCTGAAAGCACTTGAAATGATGGCCACAACAACTGAACAATCGATAGTTATTGAAGACTCTCCCAATGGAATTATCTCAGCTAAAAAAGCCGGTTGTTTTGTATATGGAATAACGAGCTCGTTCCCTCCGGGTGTTTTATTGGAAGCAGGAGCCGATATTGTCATCAGGA
>JGI20214J51088_10001773_pt1 | contig 14635 bp, 38 predicted proteins | sample WetSurMetagenome_FD_51088 | JGI IMG/M metagenome (IMG submission 51088) | reverse complement strand
CCCCCCCAAAATAGATTATAAAAATAACGAAGAACGATATAAAGAAGAAAAAACCAATCATCCAATTAAACCAGTGCACATCAAAATCTGGTTCTCTAGTTTCATAAAGCGGAGCTTCAATATTCGGATTAGGTTTACAATAAGGCCAACTTTTCCCAAGACACCGTAATCTACTTTCACATTGAGCACATGTTATAGATTCAGGGTATATTGGTTTTATTTTCCACATCTTTCTTTAGAAGGTAAATATGGTGCAGGGGTTATTTCTTCTTCTAGCCGAGAAGAAGATCCGAGCTAGGAGCCCCCGCGATGCCACTCGATTAGCACCTGATCAGGCAATATGGTGGGTAGAGAAGGATTTGAACCTCCGCGCTCTTAGCGACTTCGGGGTTACAGCCCGATGCCTTACCAAACTCGGCCATCTACCCACTTGCACGTTTTATAACCCTATTTAAAATTCCATCTTTCCAATTTTGATCTAACTCCCAACCAAACTTTGCTAAGATACCAGGATTAAACTGGCAGACAAATCTAAATTCTTCCCAACGCTTTTTCCAAGGTATCATTACTTTCTTTAAATCAATTTGATCTGCTGCTACGCTATTCATAATACTAATGAGTTCGAGCGTGACCCGGGCTAATAATTTTTCATCAATTCCAACAATTACTTGAGTGCTTTTCATATTATCCTATTAATAAACACACAAAGCAAAATGTTATTACAACTGCTACAATCCAAAATGTAAAAAATATTTTATCCTGCCTTTTTCTTTCAAGCCGATTATACTTCCATTCGATATATTGAGGCCAATAATTACAACCGGGTTTGGTTAAACATTCAAGCTTACGTCCACATAAACCACAATACTCCTTATCATTCGGCTTGCACGGCTCTCCAAAACTTTTCATATGGTACCCGAGGAGGGATTTGAACCCTCACGAGATTGCTCCCACAAGGCCCTCAACCTTGCGTGTCTGCCATTCCACCACCCGGGCACATGTCTTTGTGTTTAAACCACTTACCAGACTTATCACACAAATGAGAATAATTTCTAGTAGACTCACAAGAGTCTTCCGCCTTACCTGTTACTAAGTTCATCCTTCCCGGAGCTCTACACCTATATCTATTAGTTGCAGAAACAAATCCTTTAAGCCAACCAACATCAACCTGCCAGACACATAAGTTACAAGAACGTATTACACAGTGACCGGCTAAACAAGAAGTTGCCCTCTCAGGGCATGCTTCACAAGCTGATTTTTTCTTTTTCCAGAACACTATTCCAGAGGCCCTCTATATTTAATCTTACAAGACTCACAATAATATCCAACGACTCGTTGACTATATTGATCCTTTGATCCAGGTCCGTAAATCGGAGGATCCCATGAATTAATCTTAACCGTTTGAATATCTTCAATAATATTTCCACCACATACTTTACAAGTTCCTACGACAGCCATGATAACTCCTTTAAGAATTGGTGGGAGAGGGGGGACTTGAACCCCCACGGATTGCTCCACTAGCTCCTAAGGCTAGCGTGTCTGCCATTCCACCACACTCCCACATTTAAAATGGATCCCCCAAAAAGTCTAATGTTAAAAAATACATTACAAGACAAAAGAGTGTTACCCAGTAGCCATGACGTTGATAAATCTCTTTGAAAGTATAATGTTCTGCACTCATTTTGATTTCTGGCCTTCTGTAAGTTGTTGGGTTTGACCGGCTTTTTCCTGCGCTGCTTTTACTTTATCTATTTGAGCTCCAATGATTACAACAGTTGATACAACCGCAATTATACTACCAGTTATCGCCAGTAAAGCTACGCGACGAGTTTTTTGAACTTTTTGAACTCTACAAGGATCTCCATTACCAATACATTCTGCATCTCTTTTAATACAAGTATCACAAGCGGGTAGCCACAAGTAAACAACACCAGAAGTTAAAGCTCTAAAAATAATACACATTCCATTTAAAAATATCTCCTTTAAAAAAACGGGGAAGCTAGAATTATAGATAGAGTAATTACTCATTTAAATTTCCATTGGTAGCTCGGAAGGGAATTGAACCCTTGACTTCTTCCTTGTAAGAGAAGCACTCTACCTCTGAGTTACCGAGCTATATGTGTAAGGCAGGCACTCTCCCGCTGAGTTAACGAGCCACATCTTTCCAAAAATAAAAAGGTTCAGGTTGAGCAATTGGCTTTGATAAGCACTCCACTTTATAATCACAATTAGGTAACGGACACTTATTAACTATTAAATGTATTTCATGACATTTTGAACACGCGGCCCAACAAGTATTCGTCGCAAAGAATGACTGTAGAAAGAGTTTACTACCACACTGAATGCAAACCCTATTTCGAAACTCAGGCATCTTCCCAGCGATTCCAAAACAACGTATTGCGACACTCTTCTGAAGAGCATCCCAAACAAATAACAGGATTAAAAATAATCCTGAAAGGTTCGCTGCAACTAGTACATAAAACTCTAAACGCGGAAGTCTTTCGCGCGGAAGAGCTAAGCTCTTCCCAACATTGAATAGCTACAACACCTTTAATCTTAAAGCATTTCGGGCACTTAAACCTTACTGATGACAATTGAGTGAAGTCTCGCTTAGTCATGCACCTCTTGTAACGTACTTCAAATCTCTGTTTGGCTGGAGTGGAAGGATTTGAACCTCCGACATCCTGGGTCAAAGCCAGGCGCTCTACCAATTGAGCTACACTCCAGTATATTAAATAAAATAAATCTCTGCTTGTTTTAAGCGGATGCATGATATAGCCGACTCGAAACCACAAAGCCAAGAGATTGCGACTTCCGGAGTATCAAAAGTATATAGCGTCGAATACCTATCCGGATGCTTCCGCTGTATAAAAATATGTCCATTTTGACCGTGAGGGATCCGCGAGTTCTGCATCACTCGTAATGAGATCCTCGTGGCGCTGAAAATATTAGAAGTCAACATACTGACTTCCCTATCAAAAAATTCAGACCAGCCCTTAGGCATTTCATCCATTGGTTTTGTCATAAGTTCCTCTAAACGTACATACTCATCTGATCGATACCTGCCCTGATACTCTCGATCCCTTCTTCAATGTCAGTGATTCCTGAATCGAAGGACTCAGCGATATCTTCAAGGGATTCAATAAGTTCACGGAGCTCGTCACGAACTTCAGCCGCCCTTTCTTTTTTACCTTCAATCCGTTCAAGGATAACTTTAATACTTTCGAAATCTTCCTGAGTAAATTCCAATTTTCCACTCATGACTCTCTCCCTAAAAGCTCGCGTGCCAATTTAACCGGACAGCTTTCTTGATGGGGTTTATAAGAAAGTTGCATACAGTAGCCACATACTCCAACTTCATCCTCTTCATGCTGAAATACGTCAATACCGTTTGCCATTTCCTCAAGAATAAAATCGACTATTGCTTTCCTCTTTTTAGATTTCATGGCAGGCCTGAAGAGATTCGAACTCCCGTCCTCTCGGTTCGTAGCCGAGCGCTCTCATCCACTGAGCTACAGGCCCGCAGCTGGCATTACGCCAACACAACTTGGCTCATAATCAGAACACGAATTACATTCACTTTCATCAAGAACAAATGTCGTACTACATACTACACACTTAATCTGGCATAGTTTATCTTTTGGCCCTCTAACGGGAACCCAAGTTAAAGCAGTTTTACATTGAGGACAATTGAAATTCTTAATAAATAATTCTTCAGTCTCAACTTCTGATTCATCTGATAGTTCGTACTCGCCCTCTTCATATCGAGCTATAAACTCCTTTACGGTTTCAGTTTGACCATACGAGAAGTAACTCAAACGACCTGACGCCGACATGACAAAATTATAAAGTTTTCCCATTAGGGTAAAAGGGGAGGGGCTAGCCCCTCCCCTCAGCCTCCTTACGGCTGGCGCTGATAGTTGATCTCGACGCCGTGGAAGGATGCCTTGATGGCGTCTTCCATGCCGCGGGTGGGATACTTCTTCATCATGGATTCCACGGAACCGTGGCCGGTGATCTTGGCGACTTCTTCGGCAGACAATTGGATTTGAACCTCTCTTTTCTTTTTAAAGGCCGTTACCTTCATTGATGAAACCTCCTGAGGTTATATTTTCCCCTACATACGTAGGGGCTGTACAGCTGAAATTGCGGGACCCATAAAATATTTTACGTAACATATAGTGCATATATCTTCACAGGCAGGTCTTTCTGAACCAAGGCAAGAAAGACATTGTAAACAATTATCACACTGTCGTTGAACATCTAAAGAGGAACGATGATGTATATGGCAAATAGCACATACACTACTTTCTTTAATCCTAATTCTTGGCATTATTAATATCGTTTCATTAATGCGTCTTGAAAGGAAATTGTTTTATCCATAAAGAATCTTACATAACATAAAGTACATACTCGAGCGCACAAGATCTCAGGAGCTCCTAAACATTTTATCTGCTTTCTACACTCCGAACAATCTCGGATGACGACTGAGGGTTGCTGATGTTTATCTTCGCAATAAGGACAATGGTGTTGAATATATAAATTAATCTTAACTGTCGACATTGGCGAACCCAGTAGGAATCGAACCTACCACATAAGGTTTTGGAGACCTCATCGCCGAGACCTTGGAACATGTGGGCTCAAATTAATATGGTAGCGCGTATGGGATTCGAACCCATGTCACCAAGCTTGAAGGGCTTGCATCCTAATCCAGTAGACGAACGCGCCTTAACATTTTCAATAACTATAATTCCCTTCCATTAATTATTTCATCCGCAATTAGCACTGGGCAACGGCTATCATGCTCGCGCGGGAAGAGTACTTCACTTCGTTGATCTCTACCACAAAAAGGACATGCATCCCAATTATTAACATCTACTAAAGCTTGTAAACACTTAGATAAATTCTTTTCGTAATTTAATCCTTTATAATAACGTTTAATATTGCGTTGAATATAGTCTTCTTTAGTTTTATCCTTAGGTCCTTCCCAGACTTCACGCATGTATGGGGTAGTCATATCCCATAACATCCCATAATAGTTACGCAAAGTCTTTTCGGACTTAGGTGTTTTCATTTTCTAATCCACCCTCTGCATTACAAGTTAGGGCGTAAACCCTAGCTTTCTTTCCATCATACTTATTTGTTTTAGTAGGTCCGTCATCGCCAACAGTCATCCAGTAAAGTCGTTGCATCTCATCATAGTCTTCACAAACAATAACAGCAACACCGTCCAATATGTGTTGACCATGAACATCCCACTTAAGATAAGGAGCGGCTTTAATAATATCACCAAAGTTAGAATCATCAGTTATCATCTGAAAGCTGAGAAAGATACAAGGTTTACCTAATGTTTTAGCAACCAGTTGCATTAACTCAGTGACGGTAAGAATGTTATACTTACCTGTATCTAATCTTTTTTTAGCCTTCACTGTACCGGCCTGCCTAAGCAAGTCAATTTTAATGGACATTTTTTACACCGTTTTGAAATACAATGTTCATGTTCTCCTAGTTGCGGACCGCACTCTTTGCAATAGTAATTAATCTTATCCTCGNGTGTCATGACGTATCGTGAAGAATATAAACTCTTTACGCGCCACCCCCATTCTCTAATAAATAAACACTTACACGTTCTACAAATTCTTCCTTTAAGAATTGGTAAATAACGTGAAACACTAGCCGCACCATCGTGAAGTCTCATACTCTTGCTATCCTTTCGCGAATCATCTCAGATACGATTCGATGAAGATCATTAGCTAACTCCTTAATATAAAACGAATACCCATCGACCGCTTCTTTTTCATACTCTGATTCTGTATATCTAAAATAGATTTTTAAATTTCCATTACAATTACAACTTAAAACCGCATCAGCTAATACTGCACTTAATTTCTTCTTCTTATAGCGTGGCATAATTTAAATGGTTGCCCTGAACAGATTTGAACTGTTGACCTTTCGATTATCGGTCGAATGCTCTACCAGCTGAGCTACAGGGCATTAATTTTAATTAATACTTGAAACGGTATTTCAAGTATATGGAACGCATGTAAAATATGCGATTCAGGTATCCGTTTTCTTTGATCACATCTCATATAATCGCAATTTGCTTTTTTCTTTTTAAACCATTTAAAAATCCCGCCTAGCTTAGGACATATATTATAGGTTAATGTAAACTCTCTTCCACAACTTTTACATTTCACTATTAAACACGTGGCTTTAAAATGCTGATAATTTAAGGGAATCTCATTACTCCTTAATGAGCTACGTGCCCAACCTACCTCAAGTAAATTATAATTAAATATTTTACCATATGACTTACAAGTACAATAATTCCTATCACTTGAAAAAGCTTTCCCTTGTACAACTCTATTAATAAACGTGTGTGATACTATTACTCCATATAACTCCTGCAAAAGTATTAAACAAACTGGGCTGGATAAACACTCAATCTTCTGAGCGCAATTTTCACAATGTTTCAAGCTCATAATTTATATGGCGGACATGAAGGGATTTGAACCCTCGGTCTTCTGATTGACAATCAGATGCGTTAGGCCTGACTACGCTACATGTCCGCGCAAGTTAAAAGTGGTGGAGACGAAAGGATTTGAACCTTCAACGCGCGACTTGCAACACCGCTGCTCTTCCAGATTGAGCTACGTCCCCGTAACCAGTTAAATTGACGTTAGAAATCATCGCTGGAACCTCCGCCACCGAAGTCTCCACCGCCACTTGAACTTCCCGAATCTCCCCCACCTCCTAGTAAGAAGAGAATCCATAATCCAGGGCAGCCAGCGATAATCCAAATAACGAAGATGACAGCAAGGATTACTGTTACCGCTAGGCCAGTCCAAAAATCAGAGTAGGCCCAAGTGATAAGACTCCAGATTAATGATGGTTTAGTCGTCTCCGCCGCCACCACTATCTCCAAAATCCCCGCTGGAGCCGCCGCCGCCGAAGTCACCGTCGCCAAAACTACTGCCAGAATCTTCGGACTCATGGCTGCTTTCATGATCATTGCCGAGCATGCTACCGACCACAGCACCAGCAATGAAAGCGGAACCTAAACCCGGGCCATCATCGTCATCATGATGACGATGCATAGGAGGGCCGACAGGATTCATTACCTTCTTTACTGCCATCGGTTTTGGAGGAGCGTCGGGTCGTTTCGGACAGTACTTCTCATGCTCTTCCAAATCCGTAGGCAAGCAGAAGAACTCCTTACACCAATCACAGCAAGTCTTAATTATTCCCATACGCTACTCCTTTTGACCGAGCTCAGCCAGGATCGCAGTAACTCCAGCCTGAACTCCGCCATTGTAGTCATCTTTATGATCTCTAAGGAAGGGCGCGATCGTCTTCCGGATAATCTGGTTGGAGGCAACATCTGTAAGCTTGCCCTCATTTCCATATCCGACCTCGATGCGTATCTTCCGCTCCTTTACTGCGATAAGGAGGATAGTCCCATTATCCGATTTTTTATCTCCGACTCCCCACTTCTTTCCAAGCTGAATAGTGAAGTCGGCTACGTCGAGCCCTTGCAAATTGGGGACAATGACAACAGCCATCTTCGTCTTACCAGCCTTATCAGCGGCTCGGAGTTGGTTATTTAACATCATGATCACGTTTGGTCTCAGGACGCCCGCAAAGTCATGGACATAACCTTGACGTGGTTCGGGGAACCTAACCTCTTGCTTAGGTCCCCCGCACGCCAAAATCCCGAGCACCGCGATTACGCTAAGCGCGATGCGTTTCATGCCGCCACCTAGTTAAACTTAATTTTGGGAGCGACTTTNGCACCTTCATCGGCTTCAAAGAATGCTGCCGTCTTGAAGCCGAACATGCCGGCAATAATGTTGCTTGGGAAGCGCTGGCATTTGACGTTATACTGTTGCACCGCCAGTTGCCACATCCGGCGCTCTTGAGCGATCCGATTCTCCGTACCTTCCACTTGCTTCTGCAAGGCTAGGAAGTTCTCGTTCGCCTTTAAGTTCGGGTAAGCTTCTTTCAGCATCATTAACTTGCCGAGGGCCTGACTCAGTTCCCCTTGAGCCGCCTGCCACTTCTTCAGATCTTCAGGCGTTGTATTAGGAGATAACTTAATCTGAGTCGCGGAGGCCCGGGCTTGAATGACACCTTCCAGGGTTCCTTTCTCATGGCTGGCATACCCTTTGACGACTTCGACCAGGTTGGGGATCAAGTCAGCACGACGTTGATAGACGTTCTGCACTTGCGCGATCCGCTGATCGACCTCGACTTTACTGTTCACCAAGCCGTTGTAACTGCCGATAACCCAGAAAAGCAAGATTACAGCGATGCCAATCCAGATGTAAGAACCGGGAACATTCGTGTCACCAAACTTCATAGATTGTACCTCCTTGGGGTTAGGGTTTATTCTTCATGATCGTCACCTCTTATCATTTTTATATACGCCTTCTCAATCGCGAGTTGATCTTTAAAGTCCTCACCGATTAACTTCCAGGCGTCAATTATTCTTTGCATATCATATTTTACGAACTTTTCAAAACTTGATTCTTCTTGTAATATATAACTCTTACCACCACACCAATCGCAACGGGAAGACTTATTTCCTTCCCATTCATGATGACAATCTTTACAGTGCAATAATGGCATCAAGCATCCTCAGGCTTAGGATCATGTACTTTACCATGAAACTTACCGTGAGTTTCACCAAATAAAAATTGTTTCTTTAAAAAGTATTTACGATAACATTTTTTATGAGCATAGAAGTATTCACCATCCGCTTTAACTCTACCCTCAGTCTTGATACCATCTTCAACGATATCGATACGCACCTCTGGTACATGTCGTGGATCATTTGAATAGTACATTGGTTTCTTGCAAAAATGGCATTTAACGGGACGATTCATTTAAAAGTCTAATAAAATATCTGGTATAACATGTGGGATTGGGACTGGTACTTTTATAAACTTCATACATGATTGATTACCAATCGCGATACAATGACCACTCATACATGCGACTGGATTGAAAACGACTGCAACCCATTGTTTGCAAACTTCGCAACGGAGTTCCATGCATGTAGCTTTTAAACAAGTATCTGATACTACATGATAAGAAAGCTTTAANCACGCAGGACATTGAAATCTAAAAGATGGCATATTATGGTACCCGAGATCGGACTTGAACCGATACGAGAGTTTACCTCAACGGATTTTGAGTCCGTCGCGTCTGCCATTCCGCCACTCGGGCTAGTATCGCGTTATGCTATAATACCTAGCGCTACACGCATCAAACGGTATCTTAATCGTAGCGTAGGTACGTTCATCGCAAATTCTACACGCTAAACATTCTAAAGGTTGATATACTATTTGTACTTTCACATGACACCAAACGCAAGTTGTATCTAAACACCTACATTCTTCAGGAGTAGATGTCGCTACTCTACGCTGATTACCACTTCCACATCTAGGACATTGCCAATTAAAGACAATCATTTGGAGCTACCGACTGGACTCGAACCAGCATATCTAGATTTGCAGTCTAGCACCAGGCCTATTTGGTTACGGTAGCTTATTATTTTGGCCAATGAAAGTAAATCTCAATTAATGCTATGACAACAGTGACCAAATTTAAAGGTATTAAATACGGAGCATTAGCCCGTTTATTAACAGGTATCAGAATGATACTCGTAACTAAAATGATTATCCAGATTATAATCATCACACTTTAGGTTTAACAAATAAAACTCGATCTAACCCAACTTCATATAAGTCATTTAAAGTTAATCCTAATGTCTCTGACTCAAGAAGTCCAGGCCAAAAACCAGTCCATCTTGCAAACGCCGGATCATGATCGGGACAGTTACATTGAAGACGCTGNCCACCGCAGNCGGAACAACGCTCAACATCACAACTTGGNCCATGNATNTCTCCCGGCAATGCGTTACAATCATGACAACGATATGACATTAATAGTTCGCTAAGTTTCATCGACGATCCTTTAAATTAGGAATTCTGGCTCCGGCGGTAGGATTTGAACCTACAACCTTACGGTTAACAGCCGCCTGCTCCGCCATTGAGCTACACCGGAGTGTAAATTATTTTAACCAAATACAATCGCCGCCCGTGTTATATAAATCATAAGCCCAATAACATTTCCTTGCTCTACCACAAGTATCACACGTGAAAAAATCATCTCCGAAACTTCCGAGGTATTTTTTATCTCTCTCTAATTCTAAATAAGCCGCTTCTCTTATTCTATTCAACATCTTTTTCTTACGACAGAGAATCATTTATAAGGGCTGAGTATGTCTTTAATAATTCTTCTAACTGTTTCAGGGGGATATATTTTATGTAACTCATTCAAATCATATTGAGTTACTGTACATGGAGCTACTTCTAATGCAAGGCAGGTCATCTTCCACACACAACCTTCACACTCAGGACTTCCTTTTAATTTCTTTACTCTATGCAACGGCGCCAACTTTCATCCTTATTATACATATCTTCAGTTAATTCTCCTATATATAATACTCCTGAAGGCGCGCCAAGGCATTTCAACTTATTTTCACAGTCAACACAATTCTCATTTGGAATAATATAGCTTGTACATCCCTTCTTACACCAATACCAAAAATCGCAGAAGGCAGTTATTGTTGAATTTACTGCACCNCATCTAGGGCAAATTGCAGGGGGNTTAAACCCTTGCCCATATGTACGACGGCCGCGCTTTTTCATTTTAAATTGGAGCTTCCGGAGGGAATCGAACCCCCGACCCTTCGCTTACAAGGCGAACGCTCTGGCCTGCTGAGCTACGGAAGCTTATTGTTTCTTCTCGATCATGGCGTACATAAATGTTGACATGATCTTCTTCGCTTCTGATCCGCACTTGGGACATAAATCACTTTCACAATCCTTGCTGAAGTATCTCTCAAAAGTATGATTACATTTTGAACACTTGAACTCAAACATTGGCATTGCAATACTCCTTAAAAAATTGGTAGGCCCGGAAGGTCTCGAACCTTCGACTCCGTGATTAAAAGTCACGTACTCTACCAGCTGAGTTACGAGCCCGTTTCTTTTTTATTTGTTTTAATGTTCCTTTAAATGGAAATGTTTTCTCCACAACGCACGTTAAACTTTCTTTACAACTTAAACATCGTATAACATCAACAACTACTCGAATTCCTTTATTTCGCATACCGCATGAACAATAGGTGAAGATGCAAGGCCAACCAATAACTACTTGACCTTCCCAGTCCTTAGTAACCTGTTCAACTCTACCGCAATGAGGGCAAATAAATCTGAGTTGCATTAAATTTCTTCTACTATTACTTTCGATTCTATGCAGCCATATCTACTACAATATAAGCACTTAGCTGGATCATAAATAACGAAGTAATAACTTCCTGATCTTTGGCAGCGAAAACACCTACAAACATCTCTTACGTACCAACCAATTGATTGTAAACTCTTTTCTATTTGTTTTGAATGGTACTCATTACAAACAGGACAAATCCAAGTAAACATTATATTAAAAGTTTCTTCTTCCCATTACATCCAACATTATCACAACAACCCAAACACTTTGCAGGGTTCGTAACGATCATGAAACGCTTCTTAGTGACTGGGCATTTAACTACACTACAAACGTGAGTATACATTACCGCGGTCGTTATTTCTAACTCGTGATATATTCCACAATGGGGGCAACTACCAACACATTCTTTGAAAAAAACGTTTAGTAGTTTTGATAGCTTCTCTAATATTTTCAAAGAACGATTTTTCCTTTCTTACCCCAAATGGCTTTTTAGGAAAGGTGTTATTCAATTCATTTATACAACCTTTACAAAGGCGATATAAACCTGATGCACATCTCCAATCAAAAAAGAATTCAACAACTTCTTTCTCTTGGAAACATCTGCCGCACCTATTGATTGCTGGCTTTAAAACTTTGGAGCGGATGGAGGGATTCGAACCCACGACGCCCTGCTTGGAAGGCAGGCACTCTCCCGCTGAGCTACACCCGCTCATTTTAATGACACCGCAATATCGTAAACTTTAAACTGATGAAATACTTTACAAAATGGGCATTTAAATTCCACGAGTATCGTAACGACACCAATGCTGTTGTCGAAGTAGAACTTCACATTATCTAAACAAACTTGATGCAACTTTGCTGAGCGAGAATCGCTCGGGCAGTTGAACAAGAACCCCTTTATTTTATCAGTAGCCAAACTTATCTAATTCCTTTCTTTGCCTTCTTAGAGGCCTTCAAGGGATTAACTTTCTTAGTTTCAGCTACCTTAATCACAGTATGTGTAGCCACAGGGCAACCACCTCGCTTTTCCCACCAGATAGAAGGCTTAACATAAACTGAACACTTCTGTTCAGCGGTCACCTTTTTGCAGCCATTACATTTTTCATGAACTTCATTCATGCACGTTCTCCTACTCCGTCTGAAAATAACATCTTGGTATTGGCAGGGAAAATCCTATAATAATCAATATGTTCAAACTTTGACTTTTTGGTACCGTTATCGGTTTTCTCGTTCCAGACTTTCTGAGCTACTTCTTCCGAAACTGGACCAGTAATATCTATCCATTGATTATCAAATCCATCATAGAGTCGTACGATAAATAATTCAGGCATTTAAATTCCTAGTGGAGCGGGCAGAGAGATTCGAACTCAAGACCTCCATCCGGGAAGGATAGCGCTCTACCGCTGAGCTATGCCCGCTCATAGTTACTGCGGTAATTCTCGCGGGCCTAATCTTTGATCAAGGACTTTCTCCTGTAACTCCATGACTTTTATTTGAGATGCGATCGACGCCGGACGAGTTGCAACATTTGGAAATTCTCTCTCCATCTGCCATTTTCTTTCACGTAGAAGGCGTAAATGATCACTATCTACTTTATCTTGAACTGTTTGTTTTAATAACTGGTGATCTTGCGCTTTCGCATAGCGACAATCAAACCATGAACCCGCACCCCAGAGTGCTCCTAAAACAGTTAATGTAGCCGCCACACCTGCAATCCATTTAAACATGACTTACTCCTTCATGGTCGGGCCGGGGAATTTCGAAATCCCGACTTCAGGTTCCCAAAACCTGCACTCTGCCTCTGAGCTACGGCCCGACATTCTTATCTCTATAATAAATTAAACAGTCACCTTCACGATGAGAATAGTAATAAAAGTCCCCATAAACTTCTACGAATAAGTGAAGTTTATCTCTGCAACACTTACAAATAGGTATTGGAAACCGGTAGATACCCTTCTCTTTATTATTATAATATGTCATCTCTCTCCATCACCAGTTCCCGATTTCTTTCCCAAAGATGATGTATCAGTACCAGGTGTAATATACATGTAAGGACCTTTATTATATGCTAAAGTAACTCTGCGTGACTTTTGGAATCTTTCTTCTTTAGCGATTCGCTCTCCGCATTCGAAACAATAATGATACCCTACATCCCATCTCGCGGGTAATACATCATTACCACAAATACATTTATACTTGCTCGGGTGTTGTGTCATATAATGGATCTGCCTCTTTTTCTCGTTTAATTAAAACTAAACCTTCTGCTAAACATTTCATTTTAAATTTACATGAAGCACATGTATCATGATTTCTAATCACCCTAAATTTTGAACCGCACTTACAATTTACTGCACCACAAATTAAATTGTCTTGTTCGATTAATTGCCGTTGCTTGTAGCAATAAGGACATTTAAAAATAAATATGCGCCGTTTATATGTGAACCTTTTACTTAAAGGTATATCACTGCCAAATTGTTGTGAATAGTAATCATCCCACTCTGTTTTAGGCTTACGTTCTTTTAATACTTTCTTTTCAGCTATTCCTATATCTATTTTATATAACTTCTCTACCTTTATTTTCCCATCATTCATCTTGAACAGAGTTGTAATGTACTGGTCTATCAAGTGGCACCCCCGGCAGGATTTGAACCTGCGGCCCCGAGATTAGAAGTCACGTGCTCTATCCACTGAGCTACGGGGGCGTTATGATAATAGGTAGTCAGCATCGACAAGAGCTATACCTATTGCTAAGCACTTTAACTTACATTCACATTGATCATTTTTATCGCAGCTCATACTAATGGTAAAAAGATGATGGCATGAGCTACATCTTACAACGCCGCATTTCTTTCTACCCCTAAAAGCTATGAACGTACCAGCCGCCATTGGATAAATAATGACGATCTTCTTACCCGATCTATTGCAGTGAGGGCATGTAACAAGTACACCCACCCTCTTTGTATGTAATGGAATGGACGGAGGATTTATTTCCTTCGACCAAACCTTTTCAAAGGTTGTGGTTAACTTTGGAGGCATTACTCGGCTTTCTTTGGTTTAGGCACCTTAATGAAAACCCGAGAGTATGCGCACGATCCACATCGAATCAACCACCCTGCACGAGCTGGTTTACTTCCAATTTCAAAAAGTCCTGCGATATGAGGTTCATTCTTTGTAACCTCAACAATTGCATCACATCGCGGACACCTTTCACGAAGCCCAACAGGAGGAGGTCCACCCGGACCTTGCAATCCCATCGCGACAACTTTCGACATATGTTTCTCCTTAGCTGTTGTTTCTTGCAATGATTAAAATAATTTTAACTGGTATCATTGGATTA
>JGI20214J51088_10001772_pt1 | contig 14641 bp, 10 predicted proteins | sample WetSurMetagenome_FD_51088 | JGI IMG/M metagenome (IMG submission 51088) | reverse complement strand
GAAGAAGTGGATGAGGTCATGATTCACTACACCGTGACCCAGGAGTGCCCGTTTAATTGCAGGGGGTGCATCAATGCACTCACCGCAGGCAAAGGCAACAGNGGTCGCTCGGAGTTCTTCCCTGGNAAAGACAAAGGGCAGGATCTTGAGAGAGACCTTCTGGGGATTGGCCGCTTGATCAAAGACAGCGGCAAGAACACGGCCGTGATCGTNTACTACGGGGGTGAGCCCATGCTCCGNCTTGAGCCCATGGNCCGTCTCTACCGGGCNCTGCCCGGGATCGTGGGCGAGTCCACGNGCCTCAAGCACATGGTGATCACNAGCGGGCATTACTTGGAGAAAGCGATCAGGAGCTGTCCNGATCTCGTCTCCAGGATGTGGCTCACAGCCCTTTCGATTGACGGAAACGAAGAACAGCACGATGCGATGCGCAGGGGGACGTCGCTCAAGAAAATCAGGCGGCAGGTGGAGGCCCTGAATCAGGTGCGGCAGGGGGAGGTGCTCGTCTGGGCGACCCTGCGGCCTGAGATGTCGCTCTGGGACTGCTTCGACTCCTATATGTATTTTCGGAAGCGTGGGGAGGCGGAGCACTTTTTCTGGCACTGCGATGAAGGGGATGGGATGATCCCTAATTTGTCCGGGTATCTTGAGAACTATCGCCGCGACCTCGAAAGAATCATGGGGGTCTACCTCGAACACATGAGCCGGGGTGATCTCCTTTCGCTTATCCACGTGAACGACCTCCTCCTTTATCTGTTCAAAAAGAAGAGGAGAGGGACCACGGCCTGCGCAGTGGAAAGAATGGAGAACTTTGACATCATCGGCGACGGAAAAGTGCATGCCTGTGCAGACCTCCCAGAAACCATGAGCATCGGCCGGGTTCTGGATTCGGGCGAAATTGTCTTTGAAGCGGATGCGAAAGCAAGGCTCCAGAAGATCGTGAGCTACAAAGAAGACCTCGGGTGCAGCGCCTGCGGCGTTGAGCCTTACTGCGGGGGACGGTGTCCCGTGCAGGCGAACACAGGCGGCATCGGCAGGGCGCGTCAGTACTGCTTCATGATGCGGGAGTACGTCAAGACGGTCAAGCAGCTCGCCGNATCCATTGCGGATCTCATGGCCGAAAAAGGGATTACCCCGGGAGACCTTTACCGCTCAGCCCACCTCACCAAGTTCGCCGATGTCACGCCATGAGAAAACNGGATTACTGGAGTAGTGGAGTGATGGAGTAATGGCCAATCATCCCTTGGGAAAGAACGTGCTCATCATTGGGGCCTGCGGTGGTGTGGGGAGAGCCTTTCTCCGAACCCTCCACGGGGAGCGTGGACGGCTGGGGAAGCTCGTGCTGGTGGATAAAAAAGAGCCATGGGCTGATGACGGAAGTGTATCTTTTCGAGAACTGAAAGGCGAATTTATTAAGGCGAGCGTCGATGTGGACAAAGGACGGGAGGATTATCATCGTTTGCTGAAAACTTATCGGATCGACATCGTCATCGACCTCAGCGTCAACGAAACCAGAGCCATGCTCGCCGCATCGGACAGGGCAGGGGTCAGCTACATCAACACAGGGGTGGCGAACAGGCCGGATGAGAACTTTTCCGAAGTTGTTCTCGACCTGGTCCATCGCCAGACCGAGTCCTGGAAAGCTCCTCACGTCCTTTGCAGCGGAATGAACCCCGGGGTCGTCAACATGTGGGTCAGAATGGCAATTGCAGCATCCGGGGTGCCGAAGAACATTGTTCACTTCGAATATGACACAGGAGAACCCGTGGCCGGCGGCATGCCGATCATTGCCTGGAGCCGGGAGACGCTCCTGGACGAGATCGTCAATGACCCGGCAGGATATGTTGTGGGAAAGAACAGAATCGAGTTTGCCCCCCCCAACCCTCTCAAGAACCGGGTTTCCATGGAGGAAGTCCTTCGGCCGATCATGAGCCTTCGCGTTTACCCTAGAGGCTTTCTCCTTCTCCACGAAGAAAACATCACCCTGGGCCAGAAATACGATGTGCCCTCTCGCTTCCTTTTTTCCCTCAAAACCGAAACCATGGATTACCTCGAAAAGGTCTATGACAAGAGAAAGGAGATCCCTCTGGATACGCTGGCGCTGGGAGACAACGGGAAAATCCCGCTGAAGGGGAAAGCGACCGTGGGGGTGTGTCTCGAATATGAGAACACACGGGAGTACTTCTTCAACACCACACCGCAGGGGGAGGTCCCTGGGGTGAGCGGGAGTTGCCGGCAGGTCGCAGCCGGGCTTCATGCCGCTTTCCGGACGGTCGTTGAGGACCCCTTGGAAAAACGGGTGTACTTCGTTGAAGACCTGCTCGGAACAACCTGCGAGCGCCTCATGCTCAACAACCTGCCCACGCAGCACGTCGTTGTTCACCACAGAGGCACAGAGGGCACAGAGAAGTTTTTCGCCTTTCGGGAGGTACCGAAAGGCGAAAAGAGCCTCTGATAGATTGCGTATAACTCAACGCTGTTTGATAGAATAGTTTGGAGCGGAACCTTTCTGTTTGTCGGTATCTCCCGACAAACAGAAACATTCCTCTGTGCCCTCTGTGCCTCTGTGGTGAATCCCCTAGGTCTTGGTTTGGGGGGCAGGCGGGAAGTAGAGAGAAAATACGGTTCCTGCCGATTGATGACAGTCCTGAGTTCCCGAGCAAAAGGGGCACTGGCTGATCCTGCCGGGACACACATCCGTTTCCTTCGTCAGGTGCTTGCACCTCACAGAGGCCATGTCGATCTGGAAATGGTAGCGCTCGGAGAAGATCTTCATCCTGAGAAGATCGGCTCCTTTTCCGCCGGCATTGAAATCAAAGGGTCTCTTGGAAGAATAGGCCATGGTGTCCTGGGTGTGAAAGAAACCTTCGAAGATCCTTTTCTGCGCCTCCTCGCGGATGCCGACCCCAAAGTCGTGAACCAGGAGCAGAGCGCCCTCCCCCTTGGGCTGAACCGCCATCTCTATTTTCCCTTCATCCGGAGTGTTTTCAACGGCATTTTTGATCAGCCCGTCGATCACCTTGTGAATAACCTCTTGAGGGATGAAGATAGGAGGTGCAGGATCAATTTGCGTCAGGATTTCCACCTGGCGGTGAGAAAAAGACGGGCGCAGGGCTTGCAGCCTGTCCTTCACCACCTGATCCAGCTGAAGGTTCACAGAGACCGACTCCTTGGGACCGAAAAGGGCTTCAATTTTCTTCCGAAGCCGTTCGACTGCGGCTCCGTTCCCGGTCTCCTGGGCCACGAGAACAGCCAGTTCGTCGGAGCACTGATCGAGCAGGAGAGACAGCACGGCATAGGGTCTATACTGGCGATCCTCCATGATGTCTTCCACCTCGATCTGAATGGCTTCCATGCGATCCAGGTTTCTCTGAGCCATTTCCACAAAGGGCTTCCAGGTCGCTTCAGGCAGTGGCGCCATCTTCCTGCTGAGCACGGTAAGAGCGCCTGCGAGGACGGAGATAGGGGTCCTCAGTTCGTGGGACAGATGGTTGATCGCCTTGTCCTTGGCGCGGTTGAGGCTCGTCACCTCGGTGTAGGCTTTCTTGAGCTCAGCGGAAACCCGGGCGTTCTCAATGGAGAGGGCTACTGTTCCTGCGATCATTTCGAGCAGCTCGACGTCGGTCTGGACAAAGTCTCCCTCTTTTTTGTTGATCGCGCAAAGCACCCCTCTGATTTGCTCATGGCCGCTGAGAGGCACCAGAGCGAGGTTTCGTGTTCTGAACCCGAGCCTCTGGTCTCTCTGTTCATGAATTTGTCGGTCTGTCGAGGTGTCCGACACAATCATGGGTTTCCCTGTCTTGATCACTCTGCCGGCCAGAAGCTGATCCATAGGGAACCGAGCCTCTTTGGCTTTTCTCTCCATGTCGGACTTATCGTAGGCCGCTCCCAGGATGAAGAATTCCTTCTTCTCTTCGTCGAGCAGGATGGTCACACACCCTTCGGTGTTGAGAAGCCTTTTCACTCCCCCGTTGACGTAGTCCAGAAGGTCTTCGAGATTGGGATACCTTGGCAGAGCCAGGCTGAGGTGAAGCATGGCTTCGTTGATACGGGCGATTCGTTTCTCCTGGGTGATATCGCTGAAGATGGCGATCACGCCGGAGGGTCCTTCCTCTGATTCTGAAAAGACCGCGGCCCTGATTTTTACGTCGAGTATCCGGCCTTCCTTGGTCAGCCTTCTGGATTCATGTCGCACCAGAATCCTGTCCTTATAAAGGCGTTTCAAATTCTCGATCGTCTCCTTCTTAGCCTCTTCAGGCACAAAGGGAATCTTCTTTCCCTCCAGTTCATCAAGCTTCCATCCAAAAACCTTGGTGAAGCTTGGGTTCAGGTAGATCGGAAACCCTTCCATCGTGAAGACGCCCATAGGGTAAGGGACAAAGTCCAGGAGGATTCTGTAACGCCTTTCGGACTTGCGCAAAGCCTCGTCGGCCAGCCTTCGGTCAGAAACGTCCTGGAACGTCTCGATGGCACCTACGATCTCGCCTGTTTCATCGATCAAAGGGGCTGCGGTGAAGAACAGCCACTGTCCTTTTTCTCCGAGACTCGGGAAAAAGAGCTCCGCCTCGTATCCTCCTTCAGCGAGCTCGGACTTTCGACAGAGCTTACCGAAATGCTCGAGAATTTCTTCTGCCGGAGCACGATCCACAATGAAATCAACCACGGCGGGGGTGGGCTTTTTGTAAAAGGTCATCCACTGGTTGCATGTGCCCACCATTTTGTCGGCAGGAATTCCCCTCAGCTTTTCGTAAGCCTTGTTGCAGTGGGTGATGACGTGGTTCTTGTCGATCACAAGAGCCGGAATGGCGCTGCTCTGGATGATGAGGGAAAGCCTTTTCTCGATCTGCTTCAGAGTGCCCAAAGCCTCGCGGCATTCGGAGAGTTCCCTTTCCAGACGGCTCACTCTGCTTTCAAGATCCTCAGGGGGTTGTTTGGTCGTCATGGCGATGAGAATCCTTTCGGCGTTTGTGCCTACTGCTTACTGCTCACTTCTTGTTTCTTCACCCCTCCCGGCTCGGCGAGCGTAGCGGGCGGGAAAAAGATCGTGAAGGTGGTCCCGCCGGACGCGTGGCAGTTCTCGATCCTGGAGCAATGAGGACATTGACTGATCCTGCCCGGGCACACGTCGGTGTCCTTGGCAAGGAATCGGCACCTGGAGGAGACCATGTCCATCTTGAAGTTGTATCTCTCGGAAAAAATTTTCATGCGCAAAAGGTCTGCGCCTTTACCGCCGGCATTGAAGTCGAAGGGCCTCTTGGAAGAATAGGCCATGGTGTCCTGGGTTGTGAAGAATCCCTCGAAGATCCTTCTCTGGGCATCTTCCGTGATGCCGACCCCATAGTCCCTGACGATGAGTTCCGCCCCCTCGGTTTTCTTCCTCACATGGATTTCGATTTTCCCTTCATCCGGTGTGTTCTCGATGGCATTCCTCACCAAACCGTCGATCACTTTATTCAACACATCGGGGGGAAGAAAGATTGCGGGTGTCGGCTCAAAATGGGTGGTCAGGTCCAAGTCCCTGTGAGCGAAGTGAGGCTTAAGCTGCTCGATCCTTTCCTTGACCTCCTGTTCCAGCCTGAGCTCTTTTGAAGCCGTTTCTTTCACCGTGAACAGGTCATCCACCCGCTTTCGGATTTTCTGAATGACCTCTCTTTCCCCGCACTCCTCTGCCAGGAGGGTCTCCAGTTCGTCGCCGCACTGGTCGATCATGGAGGTGAGAAGCCCCCGTGTTCTGTACTGTTTGTTCTCCATGATGTCCTGCACCTGATACTGGATGTCCACGACGCGGTCGAGATTTCTCTGGAGCCTTTCAAGGGTGGGTTTCCAGGTCTCCTCGGGAAGGGCAGCGAGCCTGCGGGTCAGGATGTTCAGGGATCCGGACAGAATGGCCACCGGGGTACGCAATTCGTGGGACAAATGATTGATCACCTTGTCCTTGGCCCGGTTGAGGCTCGTCACTTCCCGGTAGGCCTTTTTCAGCTCTTCGGAAAACCTCGCGTTCTCCAAAGAAAGCGCCACGGTTCCGGCTATCATGCTCAGCATCTCGATGTCGGTTTGATCAAAGAGCCCCTGCTTTTTGTTGATCGCGCAAAGAGCCCCAATCGTCCGATCGCTGCTTTTCAAGGGAACAACCGCAAGGTTCCTGGTCTTGTACCCCAGCCTTCTGTCCCTCTCTTTGTGGAGCGATCGGTGGGTGGAGGTGTCATTGACGATCGTGGGTTCCCCAGTGCGGATGACCTGTCCGGCCACGAGTTCGTTCATGGAGAACCGGATCTCCCGGGCCCTTTTTTCGGTGTCCATGTCGTCGTAGGCGGCGCCGAGGATGAAGAGATCCCCTTTGAACTCGTCATGGAGAATCGTGAGGGAGCCTTCGGTGCCGAGAAGACTCTTGACCTCGCTGTTGATGTAATAGAGGAGATCCTGCAGATCCGGGTGCTCGGGCAAGGCCATGCTGATCCGGAGCATGGCCTCGTTGTTCCGAGCAATTCTTTTTTCCTGTGTCACATCCCGGAGGATCACCAGTTCGCCCTCGGGCTCTCCCTGGGTCACGGAGAAGAGAACCGCTCTCAGCATGACGTCGAGAATGCGGCCGTCCTTGGTCATCCGTTTGGTTTCTTCCCGGAGGATCACCTTGTTCTCAAAAAGTCGCTTGATCTCCCGGGTCGTCTCACGCTCCATGCCGGGTGGAACGTAAGGAATCGTTCGACCTTCCAGTTCGCCCAGGCTCCAGCCGAAAACCTCTGTGAAGGCCGGGTTCAGATAAGAAACCCTGCCGTCCAGGGTAAACACCACAATCGGATAAGGAGCGAAATCAAGGAGGGTTCTGTATTTCTTTTCGGATTCTCTGAGGGCCTCTTCCGCCCGCCTCCGTTCGGTGACGTCCTGCAGGGTTTCGATGGCGCCGGTGATTTTCTTGTCGTCATCCATCAAGGGCGCAGCGGTAAAGAAAAGCCACTTTCCTCCGCTCCCCAGGTCCGGGAAGAAATCCTCCACTTCGTAGGCTCCATCGATGACGCGAGACTTTCTGCCCCTGTCGCCATAGTATTGTTTCATGTCCTCTTCGGAGGCTCCGTCCACAATGAAGTCCGCTATCACAGGCCTTTCCGAAGAGTAAAACGCCATCCACTGGGCTTTCGTTCCGATAATCTGGCCGGCGCGGATTCCCGTCAGGTTTTCGAAAGCTCTGTTGCAGAGGATCATCGTGTGGTCGGCGTTGATGACAAAGGTGGGGATGGAGGTTCCGTGAACCATTTGAGAGAGCCGTTTTTCGCTCTCCATGAGAGCCGCTTCCGTGGCTCTGCTCTCCGTGATGTCCTGCAGGGTTTCGATGGCACCGATGAGCTTCGCTTCCGCATCCCGAAGGGGCGCGGCCGTGATGAACAGCCACTTGCCTTTTTCTCCCATCCTTGGAAAAAAGGCTTCGGCTTCGTAAGCCCCTTCAATGGCCTTGGACTTTCGGCATTTCCTGCCGTAGTACCAGACCATTTCTTCTTCAGGAGCCTGGTCCACGATGAAGTCGGCCATGTACGGACGGGCCGTGGCAGCGGCCTCCAGCCACTTCTTGCTCCCCAGGATCTGGTCGGCCGAGATCCCGATGAGGTTCTCAAAAGCCTTGTTGGAGTAAGTGATGGCGTGGTCCATGTTGATGACGAAAGTGGGAATAGGGCTCCCCTGGATCATTTGGGGCAAGAACCGCTCTTTTTCTCTAAGGGCCTGTTCTGCGACTCTTAACCTGGCCGTCTCTCTTTCAAGCTCTTTGATCCTTTGTTCCAATTCCTCATCGGTCGGCTTGCTGGCCATGAAGAAAACCCTCCGCGTGCCAGAAAATGCAAGAAACCCCGAAGGGCGCCTTTTAGCTCACCCAATGGGAACCCCAAGATATTACAGGGGGATGGAAATCTCAATCAGGAATTGATCCGGCCCCGCTCTGAATGCAGCCACGGCCCTGCCTGCCGGGGAGGTGAACCGGATTTCTCTCTTGAATCCTGACCGGTGTTTGGTGGTATAATTACGATGTGTTCCCAAGGAGATATGACCGGATGATATCGACAGAAACAGACAGGGTGCTCATTGGGTTGGCGAAGATCGAAACAGGCCTCTCCAGGATCTACGAAAAGCTCGCAGGGAAACCTCACTTCAGACCGCAAGTGAAAAGCTTCTGGTCGGAGCTCGCGAAAGAGGAGATGGTACACGCACAGGTCTTCAACAAGATCCGGGAAAGAATCGTTTCCGATGACTCTCTTCAGGTGAGCATCGGCTCGAATATGGATTTCCTGAAGGGGTTCGTGAACAAGGCCAAGGAATTGGTCAAGAAGGTGGACACGGACATTTCGGAAGCGGACGCCTACAACCTGTGTGCTCAGATCGAGGGAGAGTTGGATGAGGCAAGCTTTATCGATCGCATTCAGATGAAGGATGAAGTGCTGAACCGAAAACTCGCGAGGGTCAAAGCCGATACCCGGAAGCACAAGATGGTCTTGATCAACTACGCAAGAGGAATTAAGTAGTCTTCTCGGCCGAAGGGTTGACAGAGCAACCGGATGATTTTAGTTTAAGCCCCGCATTCTTGGGTTCACAGCTTAACCCTGCGACAAAAAACGATAACTCAAAAGGAGGTCAGCCATGAAAGTTGCATTGAGGGTTGTTCTTGCACTGCTGTTTATTGTTTCGCTCCTCCCCGCAGCGGCATGGGCAGGCGCGGAGTTGGGCCAGGTCCCGTCCAAAGTGGAATTGAAAGACCCTTTAGGCGGCCGTCTTGACGGCAAACCCTGGAGCAGCGATGAACTCAAAGGGAAGGTTCATGTGCTCTTCTATGTGGACCCGGATGAAAAGGACACGAACAACGACGCGAGCGAAGCCATTGACAAGGAGAAGTTCCCNGCAGAGAAGTTTCAGTCCGTGGCGATCATCAACATGGCCGCAACCTTCATGCCCAATTTCCTGATTTCCTCCTCTGTCAAGGAAAAGCAGGAGAAGTACCCCAGGACCCTGTACTTGCGCGACTACAAGAAAGTGCTTGTTCAGGAATGGAAGCTGGCGGATGACAGCAGCGATATTCTTGCTTTTGACAAGTCAGGCAAAATCATCTTCCGAAAAGACGGCAAGCTGTCCCCGGAGGAGATTCAGAAACTCATCAAGGCGATCAAGGATAACTTGTAGCCGGAAGCCGCTTTCGCCAAACGCAGAACCGGTCCAACTGGGTGACCTTGTTGGCAACGCATTCCCTTGCCGNCAAGGCTCACTCCAGGATTTCCAGGACCAGATTCCTCTTCTCCTTTGTGGCNGCGGCCCCGAGGATCCGCCTCATGGCGTTCGCGTTCCTTCCCTGCTTTCCGATCACCTTTCCCAGGTCTTCTTTGGCTACCTTCAATTGGAGCACAGAGGACCTTTCTCCCCAGACTTCGTTGACGACGACTTTTTCGGGGCTGTCCACCAGAGCTTTCGCCAGATTTTCAACAAGTTCCTTTGCATCCATGTCCGCCTCCCTCCATCATTTGCGCTTGGTTGATCGGGTTCAACGCGCGTTTTTGTGGCTGAGTGAGATCGCAACCTGCTTTATCATGACAATGAGCAGGGTCCTTGAACAATGGGTTCAAACCCGTATTTTCGTCCTGGGAGGGCTGTATTTTTTCAAAAAGCGCTGGTCTCAAGTCGCCGCTTGAAGTTTGACAGGAGGGGAATTCGTAATTAGGTTTCCGACAAATGGATCGGAATGGAGGTGATGACCATGCTGGCATGTGAACGTCCAACGATCAAAATGCTGCCAACCCCGGTTCATCTGCTGATTGATGGAAATCTTGACTTCATGAAGGCACAAACCATCGCGAAGGACCAGGCTAGGGCCTATTACAGCGACTCCATGCTCCTGAGCTGGTTTGACAAAAAGAGCGGACGCTATTCGCCGCACGAAGCCGAGTGCTGCAAGGAAGGAAAACCGAGTTGGGTAGAGTATGCGAAATCGCGAGGCGGGAACCTCACGATCGACATTAATGATGAGGATTTCGTCTTTGTGTTTATGGGCAAACCGGGTCTCTCCTGAACAAGGGGAGTCTTCGATAAAAGAGGGAAGGGCGGCCAAGGCCGCCCTTCCTGTTTCTATTCCAGGATTTCCGCTGTAGCCTTTTGCAGCGTCCGATACTCTATGCTGTCGAAGGAATAAAAAGGTTTGACGGTGGTCAAGGCTTTTTGCTCCAGGATCTGTCCGTTTTCGGTATCCAGCAGAGTATACCCATAGAGGGAGAACCTGTATCTTCTCTCGTTTCTGGATGTGCAGACAAAGTCCTCTTCCATCACGGCTACAATCACCTTGCGACCTTTGAAGGAGCCGAGACCTCTTACCGCATAACCGATTCTTTCCTTTGGAGGAGAACACTGCGGAGCGCCCCACAGATGCTCATAAGCCTGGACAGCAGCGCTCATATCTGTCTCCAAAAGAAGACCACCCTCTTGGACCGGGGCGGCAGGGAGCACTGCGGAAAAGCTCCTGAACTGTGACACGACCATGACCCTTATCTGCTCAAAGAGACGCTTGTCTTCCGGGGAACTGATTTTCATCCCCACAGGTGCGATTTCAAAGTCTTTGGTGGCCCCCTGCTTGTCCCTGCGAGCCCTGAATTCCATAAGCGAGGAACTGCCGGGGCTGATTTTCTCTTCTCCGATGACGGCGTTTTCAAGTTTGAATTCCCACAAAAGGGAGTCTCCCGCAGGCAACACCCTGAGCCGGCCGTAGAGCTCCCCGGAGAACAACTCATCCCTGTCCCTCACGTTCTTATAGATCCCGAACTGGCCGGCAAGCTTCATCTCGACAGGGCGATATTCGAGACGCAGAGGGGTTTCAATCGGGGAAAAGCGCCCTTCGTACACGGGCATGGTCTTGCTCGAAAGTTCCTCCTGCATGGGCGGGATCGGTGGGGCACAGGCATTGAGAAGCAAGAAAACAAGAAGAGGAAAAAAGGTTTTACCGATCATGGATCCTCCAAGGGCCGTTATCTCATTTGGGTTCAGCGCTCGACATCAGGGTCCTCAAGACATCCTCTTTGCCGATAATCCCTACAAGCCTTTTCCCTTCCACCACAGGAAGGGTGTGGAAATTCTTGTCCACCATGAGAGCCGCGATCTCTTCGATACTGGTGTCTGGTTGAACGCTGACCGGGTCAGGAGTCATCGAATCGGCGACCGTAGTCGCTGCGATCTTCTGAAACGCTTTTTCGAAGTGCTTAGCCGATCGCAAAGAAATAAAACCATCCAGGAGAGTGAACAGAGAGGGAATGGGAAGGTTTTTTTGTTGGGCAATCAGATCACTCTGGCAAAGGATCCCCACAAGCCGTCCTGAGTCCACGACTGGAACCCCATTGATCCCTTTTTCAAGAAGGATTTCTGCCGCTTTGGTGATCTCCGTCTTCGGGGAGACCGTAATGAGCTCTTTGGTCATGATATCCTTAGCCTTGATCATATCTCTGTCCCCCTGCCCTGATGAGCAAATGAAAGAAAAAATAGGACCCGGACTGAAGGTGCCATCGGCCGGTGCTATTATTATGCGATAGGTGCAGAAATTTCACAAGACTTGATTAGCGCTCACACCCCTGATAAAAATGGAGAAGGGCAGGGGATACCGTAGCGCCATGGAGAAGAGGGATGACCAAGATCGGAATCGCCCTTGGCGGGGGAGGTGCGAAAGGGTTGGCCCATATTCCCATTCTTGAAGTGTTTGAGGAATTGGGTATTCGACCGGTGTGTGTGGCGGGCACCAGCATCGGTGCCATTCTCGGGGTGCTTTACTGCTCCGGCATTCCGCCGAGCCAAACCCGTCGCGAACTGACCGAGGTCAGCCTCTCCGGGGAGGAGAGGCTGAGAGATCTGTTGGGCAAGCGGGAGATTTTCAAATGGCTCGACTTCGCCCGGTTTCAGTTTGATCGAAGCGCGTTGTTGAGAAGTGACAGGGTCATGGATATCCTCTTCAGTGATCTGGGGCCCCGCCGATTCGAGGATCTTCACACGCCCTTGAAGGTCGTCGCAACGGATTTCTGGGCCCGTGAACCCGTGGTCCTGGATCGGGGCGAATTGATTCCAGCGCTGAAAGCGTCAATGGCTGTGCCAGGGGTTTTTCCCCCTGTAGAGATCGAAGGCCGGCTGCTGGTAGACGGCGGCATGGTCAACCCCATCCCTTATGATCTGCTCCCTCGGGACTGTGACATCACCATCGCCGTTGATGTAGCCGGAAGACGGACGTCTTCTTCGGACGAGATCCCATCCATGGTGGACCTCGTTTTCAATGCTTTCCAAATCGCCGCCCGAAGCATCGTGCAGGAGAAATTGTGCCGCGTAAAGCCGGACATCTATGTTGAGCCGGACATTGAGGACATCCGGCTCCTTGAGTTCTACAAAGCGGCGCAAGTGTTTCGTCAGGCTCAGCCGGCGAAAGAGCAGTTCAAGCGCGAACTGGAATTGAAGTTCGCGAGGTTTTGATCATGAAACCCTTGGCTTTGGAAGATAGCGAAGTTCTTTTTGGGGCCGATCCCCTTCAGGGGATCGTGGCGGTCGAACCTTCAGGGGACAAGACCATGCGCCTTTTTTTGAGGCGCGGGAAAAAACTGGTCACCCAGGAGGAGCCGTTCGTCTCCTTCATCCTGGTGGAGGATGAAAAGCTCATGACGGGTTTCAAGAACCCTTACAGGGTAGAACGCCTTTCCACGGTCAACGAATACAAGGTTCTCGTGGTTTTCGAAGGCTGGGATGCGTGTCAGAAGGCGAGAGACCATCTTCACAAGCGAACCGGGGAGAGTGCCTCATCGCCTCACGCACCCTACCTTTATGTTTCCGATCCGGTCCACCAGTTCCTGCTCCTCACCGGCAAAACGCTTTTCAAGGGGCTTGCCTTCAAAGACCTTCACCGGCTCGCTCTCGATATTGAAACGGCCTGCGCTCCGGGATTCGAATTCTCCAACCCGGAAAGAGAGGAGGACAGGATCCTCTCCATTGCTCTGATGGACAATCAGGGCTATTCCGAAGTGATCTTCGGAAAGGACATGGAAGAGAAGGAAATGCTTGCCTCCCTTGGCGAGAGGATCACCCGGCTCGACCCGGACGTGATCGAAGGGCACAATCTCTTCAACTTCGATCTCGAGTACCTCAGAGCAAGGGCGAAAAAGCATAGGCTTTCTCTCGCCTGGGGCAGGGATGGGAGCCCTCCGCAGACCCGGCGGTCCCGGTTCACGGTAGCGGAGAGGATCATCGATTTCACGCGCATGGACATTTTCGGCAGGCACGTGGTGGACACTTACTTTCTTCTCCAGTACTACGATGTCACGGCAAGGGAGATGGAAAGCTACGGTTTGAAGGCTGCCGCCCAGCACTTCGGTCTCGCGGAAGAAGGACGCACTTACATTGAAGGGAAGGACATCCAGTGGTTTTTCGACCATGACCCGGAATCCCTGAAGAAATACAACCTCGAAGACGTGAAGGAAACCCTCGCCCTATCGGAACTGCTGGGCTATCCCTTTTTCCTGCAAGCCAGGATCTTCCCTTACTCTTACCAGAACATTTTTGTTCGGGGAAACGCCACCAAGATCAATGCTCTTTTCCTGAGGGAGTACTTGAGACAGCGTGCCTCTGTTCCTAAGCCGAAAGGGGGAGGGGAGTTTGAAGGAGGCTACACCGACGTGTTTGTGACAGGGGTGGTGCCTCACGTGGTCCACTGCGATGTGGCTTCTCTGTATCCCTCGATTCTGCTTTCCTACAGCCTCAAGCCCGCGGGCGACACCCTCAATATTTTTCTTCCTCTGCTGCGAGACCTCAGGGACTTCCGCCTTGAAGCAAAGCGTCGAGCCAAGGGGGCCAAGGACCCTCATGACCACGACTATTACGAGGCTTTGCAGCAGACCTTCAAGATTCTGATCAATTCCTTTTACGGTTACCTCGGCACAAATCTTCATCACTTTGCGGACCAGGCCCTGGCCGCAGAGGTCACTCGCAAGGGAAGGGAGATCATTCACAAAATGATCGAATGGCTTCGAAAAGAGGGGGCCACCCCCGTGGAGATCGATACAGACGGCATTTATTTTGTTCCGCCGGAGGGAGTGAAAACGGAAAAGCAGGAGAAGGAACTGGTGGAACGCCTCAATGGGAGCCTGGCGGAAGGGATTGAAGTCAGTATGGACGGCCGGTACAAGGCCATGTTCTCCTACAAAAGGAAGAATTATGCCCTTCTGGACGAGAAGGGTGACCTGATGATCAAGGGGAGCGCACTTCGATCAAGGGGGATGGAGAAATACCTGCGGGAGTTCCTCTCACAAATGATTCGTTTGCTTCTGGAAGGAAGGGCAGGGGAGATCGAAGGCTTGCTGAAGAAGACCATGGACAACCTCGAACACCATCAGGTCCCTATTTCCGGGTTAGCGAAAACAGAGGCCCTCAGTGAATCGCCGGGCATTTACAGGGAGAAAGTGAAGCAAGGGAAACGAAACCCTGCTGCCCTTTATGAACTGGCCCTTGCCTCGGGGCGTTCGTACCGGGCAGGCGACCAGCTGTCTTATTATGTCACAGGGGAGACCAAGAAGGTGAAGGTCTATGAGAACAGCAAGCTGGCTTCCCTGTATGATCCCGTGAGCCCGGATGAAAACGTCCCCTACTACCAGGACAAGCT
>JGI20214J51088_10001771_pt1 | contig 14642 bp, 6 predicted proteins | sample WetSurMetagenome_FD_51088 | JGI IMG/M metagenome (IMG submission 51088) | reverse complement strand
AAAATACGATTGAGCCAGTATATCCCTTCATTGCCTGTATTAACACCTGCTGAAAAGTTCATGTCCAATAAGATCACATCAAACTCCTCCTTGTTAATGTAACTGATGATTTGATTAGGATTTGATATGCCTGAAATGCTTTCAAATTCAGGTTCAAGCAATTGAATCAATGCTTTCAAAACCTGTTTATGATCGTCAACAATCAATAATTTGCCATTCATTTTATATACTGAAATATAATATTATGCCTATATTATGGACATTTAATGCCCCTATATTAGACAAATATAGATAATATATTTTAATTGATTTACTTAAATAGCTAATTTTCAGAAAGTAAAAAATACTGGTATGATAATTGAAAATTACCTCTGAAATTCTTAAATTCATAATAATATTAGGTAAATATGATTAAGAACTACTTTAAAATAGCCCTCCGGAATATCAAAAGGAATTCCATATTCTCAATTCTGAATATAAGCGGGATGGCCATAGGCATGGCAGGTGCACTTTTGCTACTCTTATGGGTACAATATGAAATAAGTTGGGACAGATTCCATAAAAATGGTGATCGTTTATATCGCGTGCTAGTAAATCATACTTATAACGATGGACGATTGGTCCAGGAAGCTTTTACACCCGTTCCGCTGGCGGCTGCTTTGAAAGAAGAATATCCTGAAATCATAAGGTCTTCCAGATACATAAAAATTAAAATGGCATTACCAAAGGGAAATGAATTAATAAATGAAGAGATTTCCTTTGTTGATAAGGACTTTTTTGAAATGTTCAATATTGCATTTATCCGAGGAGATAGAAATAGCGCTACCGGACCTCACGATCTTATTATTACAGAAAAAATGGCACTCAAATACTTCGCTGACGAAGATCCGGTTGGTAAAACATTAAAATGTATGGGTACTGTATTAACAGTCACTGGTGTTGCAAAGAGTATGCCGCAAAATAGTCTCGTCCAATTTGGTTTTTTGCTTCCTTTTGAGTTTTTAATGAAACCGGAATCGCAAACAGGACTAAAAAATGATTGGATATATGTTTCTGGTCCCTCCTTTATTGAACTTAAAGAAGGAGCAGATAATAAATTAGTTGAAGAAAAAATTAAAGGTATTATACAAAGAAATAAGAAAGGAATAAATGCTGAAATTTTCCTTCAAAATATCAAAAAAATTCATTTGTATTCTGCCAGAAAATATGCCGGCGAATCTTTCTACCTTGGCAGTATTACCTATATCAGACTTGCGAGTCTGGTTGCTGTATTAATTCTCACTATTGCCTGTATCAACTTTATGAATCTTTCCACCGCACAATCATCCGGGAGGGCAAAGGAAATCGGGGTACGTAAAGTAGCAGGGGCAAACAAACGAAAAATAATCTTCCAGTTTTTAGGGGAATCTTTGTTGATTATATTTGTGGCCCATGTAATTGCCATGATTCTTGTTGAATTGCTGTTGCCCGGCTTTAATAATATTATGTATCATGGAAATACGAAGGTGGAAGTCAACTACCAAAGTGCAGGTTTATATATTGGATTAATCACCGTTGTATTGTTTTGCGGATTATTGGCCGGAAGTTACCCGGCATTCTATTTGTCTTCTTTAAAACCATTGGATACCATTAAGGGTGTTATTAATAAAAATCCCGGTAACGCACGATTCAGAAGAATTCTGGTCATTTCCCAGTTCACACTGTCTTTCCTGTTTATCATATGCACTTTAATTGTCAGAAGCCAGATCAACTATATACAAAACAAAAACGTTGGCTTCAATATTGATAATATAGGTTATTTTGGATTCACTAATGGTATACAACGGGAAACCTTAAAAAATGAACTCAACAACAATCCTGATATTGTGAGTGTAACAATTACGGGTCAACAATATGTTCTCAATAATTGGTCAGCTGTAAGGGGTGTAAATTGGAGAGGGAAAAAGGATGACGTTTTGTTTAGTGTTCTGAATACTGACAAGGATTATGCCAAAACCTTTCAGCTTGAGCTTAAGGAGGGGAGTTTTTTATCCAATAATGAATTTTCAACTGATACTACTGTAGTTGTGATCAATGAAAAAGCAGCAGAAATCATGGGTTTTAAAAATCCCATCGGGGAAGTGATATCAGATATAAATGGATTGAAATTCAGCATAATTGGAGTAGTGAGAAATTTTCACTTTAAACCGTTACAATTTGCAGTTGAGCCTCTTGTAATAATACCAATACCTACATCTACACCAGGTGGTACCTGTTATGTCAGAATGAAACCTGATCATATCACTTCAACAGTAAGTTATATCAGAAATATTTTTAAACCATATAATCTTGATAACACTCTGGAAATTGGATTTCTCAAAGATGATTATGATAGCATGTACATAGTAGAACAAACAGCAGGCATTCTCCTGGGTTATTTAACTTTCCTGGCAATTATTATTTCATGTTTAGGGCTTATAGGATTATCCACCTTTATGATTGTGCGCAGGACAAAAGAGATCGGGATAAGGAAAGCGCACGGGGCAAAATCTATTGAAATATTCTTTATGTTGTCAAAAGAATATTTCATAATGGTGATTATCTCATTTATTATTGCAGGTCCGATTGCCTGGTATGTCGTGAATATATGGCTGCGAAATTTTGCATACCGGACAAACATAGGTTGGTGGGTATTTGCACTGACAGGTGTTATGGGAATGGTTATAGCGATGCTGGTTGTAGGTTTTCAAACGTATAAAGCAGCAAGCAGAAATCCGGTTGAAGCTCTGAGGTATGAGTAGGAAAGCTAGAGGTGTCAGGCATGAGAAAGGCTCAGGGCACAGGGGAAGAAGGAGATGGGTATGAGGAGTGAGGAGTGAGGGGAGAAAGGGAGAAGAGGAGAATGGGAGAAGAGGAGAATGGGAGACAAAGCGACTATAAACTCCGTGAAATTCCGTGGATTTTAACTCTGTGTTACTCCGTGGTAAAAAGGCCAATATGATCACAAAACATCATTTTGGCACTTGATTAAAAGACAGTTTTAGCAAAACGCACGATCACTAATAACAGACAAAATGAAACTAAAATCGACATTAGTACTTCTGTTACTTGTTCAATTTGCATTTGGACAAAACAGAATTCAAAAAATTGACAGTTTGCTTAATTCTCTTTACTCAGCAGAGACATTCAACGGAAACGTGTTGATTGCGGAAAAAGGGGAGATTATTTATCAACATAGTTTTGGTAATTCTAACGAAATGACAAAAGAAAAACTAAATGAAAATTCCATTTTTGAGCTGGCTTCTTGTTCCAAACAGTTTACTGCACTGGCAATTATGATTTTAAAAGAGAAAGGAAAACTGAAATTAGATGACCCAATCACAAAATATATTCCGGAACTTAAAACTTATAAAAATGTATCAATCAGGAACTTGCTTAACCATACAGGGGGACTTCCTGACTATATTGAATTAATGGACCGTGTATTCGATAAAAGTAAAATTGCTACAAATAAAGACATTATTACAATTTTCACTAAATACCAGCCAAAAGTATTATTTAAGCCAAATTCCAAATTCGAATACTGCAATACCGGATATGCACTTTTAGCAAGTATTATTGAGAAGATTTCAGGGCTGACTTATGCCGGCTATCTTACCGAGAATATTTTCAAACCGATGAAAATGAATAACACATTTGTATATAACCGTAGATTAGCTCCAAAGAATATTAAAAATTACGCATTTGGATATGTCTATTCAGATAGTTTGAAAAAATATGTTTTACCAGATGAAACAGAAAAATACAAAGGAGTTATATGGCATGATGGCATTGTTGGTGACGGCTCTGTAAACTCTACGGTAATTGATTTATTGAGATGGGACAGAGTATTATATACAAACAAACTAATTTCAGAGGAAGGGATGAAAGAAGTTTTTGAAGCAGCAACCTTAACAGATGGTTCAAAAACAAATTATAGTTTTGGTTGGTTTTTAGATGCTGAATATGCTGAGTTTGGGAAAATTATATATGCTGCCGGAAATTGGCCCGGGTATGCTTCATTCATTATAAGAAACATCAGTAATGACCAAACAATTATCATACTTCAAAACCATTCAAATGTAGTTTCACCAGTAAAAACATTACTAAATATTTTTTACAACAAACAGTTACCTGTCCAAAAAGTCAGAAAAGAAATTACATTAACTACTGGACAGTTACAAAAATTAGTTGGAACTTATGAAATAAAAGAAGGGGTGGAATTGAAAATCTCATTATCGAATGAACAGCTTTTTGTACAATTGACAGGGCAACCCCCATTTCAATTATTTGCAGAAAGTGAATTGATCTTTTTTCCTAAAGTAGCTGACGCTCAAATACAATTTGTAAAAGATGATAATGGAGAAATAACGCATTTGCTTTTATTGCAAGGCGGAAATAAAACAGAAGCAAGACGCAAAAAATAATATTAACTGCCACCAGCGAGGCGTGATACGTGAGGCATGAAAGGGTGAAAGGGTGATAAATAGCAGTGAAACTCCGTGTTATAAAGGACAGCAAGACTGCAAGACAACAAGACAACAAATGTTTAAGAACTACTTCAAAATAGCCCTTCGGAATATCAAAAGGTATTCAACATATTCGATTCTGAATATAACCGGAATGGCTATAGGCATGGCCACTTCAATTTTAATTCTTTTATGGGTACAGGATGAATGGAGCTACGACAGACATTTTGAAAATGCCGATGATCTGTATCGTGTGATTGAAAATCAAAATCTTTCCGGAGGATCAAGCTCAATGATAGTGCCAACTCCAGGAGCATTAGCACCTGCTCTGAAAGAAGAATATCCGGAAATAATCAGAGCAGTAAGATTCTGTCCTAATCCCCTGACTCTTCAAAAGAAAGGTGAATTCATAGAAGAGACTGTAATCTCCACGGATAAGGACTTCCTAAAAATGTTCGGTATCAGGTTTGTCCGTGGTGATATAAACACAGCTTTAGATGACCCGCATAGTATTGTAATTACTGAAGAAACAGCGAAAAAATATTTTGGTAACGAAGAAGCATTGGGCAAAACGGTGGCATCACGTGGGTTCAATGTAACTGTAACAGGTGTTGTTAAGAGTATGCCTGAAAACAGCCATATCCAATTTAATATTTTGATCCCTGTTGAATGGTTATCTTTATTAGCAGCTCATACAGATGGTTGGAATGAGAGGTTTAATACTTACATTGAACTTAAGAAAGGGACAGAAAGCAAGATAGTTGAGGCAAAAATTCATGACTTTATTAAGAGACATATTAAGGAATCGAATTCGGAGATTTTTCTTCAAAACATCAAAAAAGTTCATTTNTATTCTTTAGGGAAATATTTTGCAGATAGCTACGGAACAGGTGATATTACTTATGTTCGGACTCTTAGCCTGATAGCTATTTTCATCCTAATTATTGCATGTATAAACTTTCTAAACCTTTCAACAGCGCAATCATCCAGGAGGAGCAGGGAGATTGGAGTACGTAAAGTGGCAGGAGCAAACAAACGAAAAATAGTCTTCCAGTTCCTGGGAGAATCTCTTCTGATTGTACTGGTGGCTCATGTAATTGCAATGATTTTGGTTGAATTGTTGCTGCCCGGCTTCAATAATCTTATAGGGAAGCAGTTGTCTGTAAACTATCAGAGTGCCGGATTATATATCGGGTTAATCACTGTTGTATTGTTTTGCGGTTTACTGGCCGGAAGTTATCCGGCATTCTATCTGTCTTCTTTAAAACCACTGGATGTAATTAAGGGTGTTATTAATAAAAATCCCGGGAACACTGGCTTCAGAAGAGTCCTGGTAATTTTTCAGTTTTCCCTTTCTATCCTGCTTATTATATGCACTTTAATAGTTGAGACGCAGCTTAAGTATATACAAAATAAGAACCTTGGTTTTAATAAAGACAACATAGGGTATTTTATGTTCCCCACACGTCCTTCAGATCCTAAACTGGAATCATTAAAAAAAGAACTTAGCAACAATCCTGACATACTTAGTGTGACAAGGGCTTGGAATCCTTTCTACAATGAAGGTACCAGGAACGGTTTTACCTGGGCAGGAAAAAAGGAAGATGATGATGTTTATTTTCACATGATTGGTACTGACGTGGATTATGCCAAAACCTATAAACTTGAGTTAAAGGAGGGGCGTTTCTTTTCTTCTGAATTTTCAACTGATAATACTGCAATAATGATAAATGAAGAGGCAGCAAAAGTCCTGGATTTCAGGGATCCCATCGGGAAAGAAATAACAACTCCTCAGGGATCTAAATTAAATATTATCGGAGTGGTTAAAGATTTTCACATACAATCGTTGCATTACAAAATCGGGCCGCTCATTATGCAAATGAGTGAGTCTAACAATTTCTATATCAAAATGAAACCAGATAAAATAATTTCAACTGTAGAATTTATTAAGAAGTCTTTTAAATCATTTGATCCCGGATTACCAATTGATTTTCATTTTCTTGATGATGATTATGACAACCTGTACCGGAGGGAGCAAAGAATGGGTAAGATATTTGGTTATTTCTCTATCCTGGCAATAATAATTTCATGTCTGGGGCTAATTGGATTATCCTCATTTATGACAGAGCGCAGGACGAAAGAGATAGGCATAAGGAAAATAAACGGGGCAAAGTCGACAGAGATTTTTTCCCTGCTGTCAGGAGAATATATCATTTGGGTAATAGTCTCAATAATAATAGCATGTCCGATTGCCTGGTATGTCATGAATAAATGGTTGCAAAACTTTGCTTACCGGATTGAAATAAGCTGGTGGGTATTTGTGCTGGCTGGCGTCGTTGCTTTAGTTATTGCATTGCTGACAGTAAGTATTCAATCGTATAAAGCAGCGAGTAAAAATCCGGTTGAGGCCCTGCGATACGAATAATCGAGGGCAGAGACATTGATCGCAGCGCCAGTGTTGTAGCGATGGGCTATGAGTAAGGAGATGGAAGGCCGCGTGACTCTGATTATTTGGGAGGCAGCCCGGAGCCAAAACCACCATCAACTACAACTGAAGCCCCTGTCATAAATGAGGCATCATCACCGGATAAGAAAACAGCCACGCGTGCTACCTCTTCAGGTTTGCCAATACGCCACAGGGCATGCAGCCTCCCAGCTTCCACTCTGGCTTTTTCAGGATCAGCCTGACTCTGAAAATATCCTTCAGCAAGGCCGGCATCAATATACCCGGGACAGATGCAATTGACCCGTACACCTTCATGCCCATGATCAATAGCCATCGCTTTTGTCAATCCAATAATGGCGGCTTTGGTGGTGCAATAACCTGCGCACATCGGCTCAACAAAAAATCCATTTACTGACGACATGTTAACAATACTGCCTTTCGTAACACGTAAATAAGGCAGAAAATATTTGGAGCACAAAAATATGCCACCAACGTTGATCGACATCTGCAGATTCCATTCTTCGAACGTAATATCTTCAATGGTTTTATTAATCTGGATGGCTGCATTATTTATCAACGCATCAATTTTTGTAAAGGATTTAATTGTAAAATCAACCAATTGTTTTACTGATTCCGGTTTCGAAACATCGGTTTTAAAAACAATAGCCTTACCTCTATCTGTCACTATTTGCCTGAAGGTTTCATCTGCTCCCTCCGGATTAATATCGGCTACAATAACCCGGGCTCCTTCTTTTGCGCATTCAATGGCACAAGCCCGTCCTATTCCTGAGCCCGCACCTGTTACTACAACAACTCGGTCTTTAAGTTTCATGTTTTTTACTTTATTATGGTGCTTTAATATTTTACTACAATTGAATGTTTTATCCCTGGTTTAACAGTTACAAAGGCATAGTNTGAGCCTTTTACTGCTCTGGTTATAAACATGGCATCGATACCATCCAGACTAATTTTCTTAACTCTGACTCCTCCGTATTCAGCAGGAACCATAAACGTCAGACCATTGCTGTTTTTTAAAGATGAGATTACGTCAAAAGCCAGTTTATAGTTCCCCCATCTAAGGCGGGTAAAAGAAGCTTCATCTTTCATTTTAATAAAATCAAGCAGTTTCAGTTCTGTCCAGACGGGTATATTGTTGAGATTGGCATAGGTTAGCATCTTCATTAACGGGGATCTGGAAAAATAATATTCGTCGTTGTGCGACTTAACGCTGATAAATGAATACACTTCATTATGCAGGCTCCTGTCCATTAAGCCCTTAAAGCAATTAAAAAATCCTTCGGGGTCATGACTTTCATTGTATTCCTGATCATATACTGCATTCATGTGTTGATACACATTTATTGTTTTTCCCCTGCTATCAGCAAATTTCATTACAAGCCCGCTTCCTGTAAAATTTCCCTGTTTTGTTCCAGGAGGACCAAGAAAATGNTCTCCCTGATTCGATTTGATATCATAATGGGCATAATTTACATCCATCTCTATGCCATTCTTTTCTTCCAGCTTCGCCTCTGCTGCAAATTCCTGTCTCCCATCAGGATCCTTACCGCACCATACAAACCAGTGATTCACATTGGTACGCATTGGCAAACCATAACCGGATGCTATTTCTTTTTTCCTGATACTTATTGCACTGTCCATCCTGTTCCAGGTCGAATTAACGGCTTCCTTTGTGTCATCGGGATGGCCTGCAATTTCAAAACCTTTTGCCGTCCATTTTTCAACCCATCCTCTGGAAACCTTTTCAACTCCAAGAACATAAAGTGACATTTTTGCATCCATTGAATCAACATCACGGAACTGGGGCTCAAAATCGTTTTCACTTTTGTATTCGCCATCGTTGGTGAGTGTTACAAGACATTTTAATGTATCCGGAAAATACCAGAATCGCGGTAAAGGCCTGGTATCCGCCATCATCTTTTCGATACAATGCGAAAGTAATGCCATTTGCTCATCTGCTTGATTTATAGTACTATTCGACGTATCCAACCAACTGTCGGTAAACAGATCTATGCCCCTGAGTCCGGGAATACCATCCTTTTCAACTCCTCCGTACAATGGATTTCCCTGCCGGCTAAAGACTATACTCTGCGGCAGGTTATATAGAAATGCGACTGTCTTTCCCTTCAGGTAACTATTGGTTACAACAGCCGGATAGCTTTCCCCTGACTCTTTATCAGAGAACAAGGTGGCTATGGATCCGGCTCCGTTCAGATTATAATAATCGGCATTTCCATGAAACTGTAATAACCTGGAAGATAAACCTTTTCCCTGTTCCATTGTGGTATCAATCCGAATATATCCACCTGATATACTCTTACCCAGCGGTACAACGCCAAATAATTCTGCAAGTTCCGGATCAGGATGTAAAGCAATCAGCTTTCCGCCGTTTTTTACATATTCCCGGACCATATTAAGCTTCACGTGATTAATCTTTGATTCAGCCAGAATCACCAGATCAAAATGTGAAAGGTATGATAAGGTTACTTTTTTACCCGCAAGGGAATCAACTGCAACCTCATTAAATCCTTCTGCTTTCAGAATTTCTACCGTGTAAGCGCCAAATCCGGTATCTGCTAATAACAAAAGTGGAGCAATCTGGATTTTCCCTGAACAACTGATTACTCCCGATAAAATGATAAAAACTGCAAGATGGAGTAATTTCCGTGTCATATTTTTGATTGGTAATATTACGGTTGGTGTCACTTTGTGGTTTCCAGGGCTATTTCTTCATAAATTTTCCGTGCCTGGCGATACCTGTTCTGAACAACATTCAGATCGTGGGTGAAATATTTGTTCCAGGGGCCCCCCGGGGCCGTGTTGATAAGTGTCTTGTCAATCCACTTAATAAAATACCTTGCGTCTTCAGCGTTTGCCCGTACAGGGGCATTCTTCAGAGTAACATAAACGGGAGATGTATGTGATCTGTGACCCTTTTCGTCCATCCTGCGTGCACATAACCAGCTGCTCTCCAGTACTGGCACACTGGCTTTAAGGATTACAGGTTCACCAGGTTTGGCACTTCCTTCCTTTGTTGCAACTACTTTGCCATTTAAAACAAGTTCTATTCTGCCTGTTTGCTCCAAATCTGATGTCCATTTGACTTCTGCACTCAGTGTTCGTTTGTCATTTAATCTGAGCTCATCACCCGGAGTAGCAGTTCCGTTTACTTTAAGATCGAGGAATTCATGGTGTCCGTTTGTTGTTACTACCGTTCTGCCATTTTTGATACCTTCAACCCATTGACTGTAACTGAAGGGTTTGTTTTTTACCTGTACATAGGTTAATAGAGAGCCAAAAGGCTGACTGTTATTACATGGGAAATCTGTTCCGGCTGCCCAACCCAGCCTGAATCCGCAATTCAGCAACCTGTAATAAGCATTGACCGATGCATCGTTTAGCCAGACATCTTCTGACAGAAAATCAATTGTACCAAGTGCAGCTTCTACAGGATAATCAATTGGTGTGCAACAATCAAGAGTTATAGGCATGGAATCCTTCAGATATTGCATATGACAGAAACCGACTGTTGCATGCTGTGATCTTCCATATGCGAGAATTTTATAAGGAGATTCATCCCAGATAGTATGTGCTTCTGAAAGTCCAAGTAACACAATATGACCGCCAAGAGCTTTGTTCTCAAACGTGGTGCCGGCAGGGTCGAAGTGCCATTCTGCATCCCAGTGTACTGTACGACCGGGTGCGGACTGAACAGCATCAGAACCGTTTACTTTAGGCAGGTCTGTCTTACTGTCTTTCACTTCACCGTCTCCCATATCTGCGAGTACTGAAATGACAGCCAGGTCATTAGGTTCCATCATGGCAGTAAATTCACTTTCCGGTAATATCGGGGTTCCTTCCCCACAATTGCGGTGAACATGCATATCACCGGCAAACCAGTCATTAGGTTCAGGTCTGGCTGCTTTCGCTATCTCTATTACTGAATCTGCCTTCCCTGTTATTGTAAAAACAGATTCTGCGGGAATATTAGCCTTAAAACTTTCGGGGCTAACAGTGATATTGCTACTTTCAATAAGGTTATGAGATGAATCCGTATAAATTAATTTCAGGTTTTTCAGTTCCGGAAGGTTAGCAAAAGTTCCAACAAGTACACATTCCTGTTTGTTGTTATTCCTGCCTGTAATAACCAGATTCCCATCCGGGTTGATAAAGGCAGATGTGACAAGGCTGTTGTCATTTCCCTCTATACCAATCCGCACTGTTCCTGGCTTTAAGAACTTCATAACCTGGGAAAATTGATAGAACTGCTTCCTTGGCTTCCAGCTATTTTCAGATGCAATATATCCGATAAGGGGTTTCCCCTCTTCGGGGCCAAACCAGAAGACCCAGTCATTGGGAGGCTGATTGCCATAACCGTTTCTCCTTGCGTGCTGATAAACACAGTCAAATCCATCCCAGAAAATATAAGCCTTTGCATTATCATTCAGCTGTCCCAGCAGATTGCCGATACCAGCAGTTTCTGTGACCCAGAATGATTTATTCGGATTATCAGGCTGACTAACATTTTTAAGATAATTTGCTGCATCGTTGCCGTATTGATGTACACCCCAGCATGCCAGCTTGCCCATAAGCCAGGGGTCCTTTACCATTTCGGCAAGGCAATCGCCAAACAACCGGTCGCCAGCAGCATCAGGTGCCACGAACCTGATATCGTCCATACCAATAGCATCGAGTTTCCCGGCAAGTTTTCTGACCACCCGCACATACTGGACCGCATCGGGTATATTCGGACCTTCGACAATACCTTCCGGATGTTCGGAACTTTTGCTCATAGCTATAACATCCGTTTCATTCATTGGTGATACAAGTTTAAACTGAATTCCGACAGTGTGCCTCATATAATACAGCAGAGCAGCTATTGACTCGACCAGTTCATCTTCCATGGCGGTGGCAATGGTATAATCTGCACCACCCATCCAGCTTTTTTTCAGGTCCGGCTTTGACATAGGTTGTGATGCGGGTGGTGCTCCCATAAAACTGATAACCAGGCCGTCTGTTATTCCCTTTTTATTCAGGTAACGCAAGGTGTTCCAAACACCCTGAAACCTTTCATTTGTGAAGATGCTATTGTAATAGGTCCAGTTAAAGTTATCCGGATCATTATTATCATTGACTTCTTCCCAATCCATCTCCTCTATAACCGCACGGAAAATGGTGGCTCCCAATGAATCAACGAGCAGATCAATTGCCGGTTGCACCACTTTTCCATCTTCATACTCTCCATTGTACCACCATGCAGTGTTAATGTTGACTCCAAAGCCATCCAGAGTCTGGTATTTTGATGCCCCATCTATCTTAATCTTAATTTCAGAAGGTTGTGCAGAGATACATATATCGCATTGTTTGCTATGTTTAATAGTCAGAGCAAAATCACCATTGTCAAGCATTTTAAGGAGATATGAATCTGTCATCAGCATCTTACTTTCCGGGATATCAATTCCGTTAAGGATTACCCTGTCAGGTTTAAAGGATAACCTGAGATACTCAACACCGTTACCAGATGCAGCAGTATACTTTACCTGTTTTTCAGCGTAGTTTACATTTTTAAGGATACCTTCCGAATAAAGAATATGGTTTTCATGTGGAGGTGCCCATTCAGGCACAGCTGCAAAAGCATGATAGAACATCCTTGGACATTCACCATAACAATCGGACCACCAGCTTGAGATACCTTTGCTAACCGGACTTTCAAAAGCCATTCCCGTGGAATCGTTGCAATAGGTAACCCAGTTCAAAGAACGGAATGCCTTTTCCTTGTATGATTCATCGCCTGAAACAGCATACCATCTTGCACATTCAGCCGCATAACGTGCTGTTTGATAATCCATTTTAAAGATAAAGGAATCCTGTTCACCAACAATATTTGCTCCCCACATTGTTGCTGGTTCTCCGGGCGCAGTCCGGAATACAAAATTGTCCTCTGTCCATTTGATCAGCTTTGGGATATCTGATTTCCAATCAGGGTCGAGCTCAGGGTAATCAAAAAGACACAAAGCTGTATTGCTTGCACTCAGGTTACTTTTGTATGTATTGCTCTTTATATCGGTATCGGAATGTCCGTCGGTCCAGTATCCGGTTTTCATNGGATANTGCNNAATAAAATCACGTGCTTTATCACGGGCATCCTTAAATGCCTGCACATTACCGGTATTCGCCNTTATTAAATTATCCAGTAGCATATAACAGCCTGTCCAGTTTGCTCCGTATGGTGCAGTCACCCTTCCGTCATCCATAATGATCCTGTAAGGCCAGACTGATNGGTCCTTATTACCTATATGGGCATTTTTTGCCAGAACATCAGCAACATTAAGAGCAGCAGAAAGATATTTCTTAACACCGGTATAAAGATACATCCTGTAATAAGTTAACCCCATTTCGCCAGCATGGTCAACCTGAATCTCATTCAGGACAAACCGACCGGCACTNGTAAATCCATGNAATAATGTATCACCTGCATTCGTGGTTGTATAAGGGAAACCGGGCCATGCAAATTCACCNGGACTGGTTCCATGTTCAATAGTGTAATCGACGAAATCACGAATAATTTTCATTACAGATGTGTCGCCGGTATACGCGGAATAGAGTCTGGCATTTTCGAACCAGTTCGGGATTTTTTCGCCAATGTCGTTCATCCAGGTGTCAGGTTGCAGCACACCATTACTATCTCTGAAAGCACAATAAAAGTAATACTGAGGATAAGATGATCGGGGAGCCGGCCCCGGACTATATGGCACCCTGGTCCTGATGAAGTTCCAGCGCATGTGAAGAAACTGATCATAAGCACAGGACTGAGGTGTCATCCATGATAGAATTTTTCGTTCGTTATCTAAAACTACTTTATGATTATTAAAAAGTATTTTCTGCACTGTATCCTGATTAGGATTTATTTGTGCAAACAGAAGTGATGAGAACCAGGTTGCAATGATTAATAATTTAAGCCCTATCATCTTTTAAAATTGGAATATTGTAAAAATCAAACCCAGGGAATGTTCTCAGGATATTTTGTGTTTTATTCAAATTTAATAATTTTTTGGTTCCTGATCAGATTTCCAACTTATATGCATAGACCTTGTAATTTTTTTATTTTACCCGGTCTTCATCTTTATTCAATCGTGGTGAATAGATTGCTGTTTGGCTTCGGGTACTCAGCTCAAACGGTGGAATTCCAGTGGCTGATCTAAATGAAAAAGCCTGGCATTCGCTGCTGAGAATCCATTTCGGGACTTTGTGAGAAGATTGACGTTTTCCCTTCATATGTTCAGGTAAAACGTCGGACTTCCAGGGGGGGGCTAAAATGAAAAAGCCTGGCATTCGCTGCTGAGAATCCAATTCATGACTTTGTGAGAAGATTGACGTTTTCCCTTCATATGTTCAGGTAAAACGTCGGACTTCCAGGGGGGGCTAAAATGAAAAAGCCTGGCATTCGCTGCGCTCATTTACGGGCTTTATTTTTCCTTATGCTTATGAAAACAAGTTTTCAACGCAACAGAAAAATAAAACCCGGCACTTTCGTGCCAGGCTTTTTCATTTGTCGGGGTGAGAAGACTCGAACTTCCGGCCCCTACGTCCCGAACGTAGTACGCTACCAACTGCGCCACACCCCGATATTACTCAATTCCAATTTTAATTCTAATCAACTTCCGACCCCGGAGCCTATCCCGCCTCTGCGG
>JGI20214J51088_10001769_pt1 | contig 14658 bp, 11 predicted proteins | sample WetSurMetagenome_FD_51088 | JGI IMG/M metagenome (IMG submission 51088) | reverse complement strand
TGACCCCCATTTACCAATGAAGAGTGGTTAATTCGCTGGCATAGAGAAAAGCTAAGTCAAATTCACGGAATGGCGGCGAACCAACCTGGAGGCAGAAAAGTAAAAATTTATTTATTATAAAATATATGTTTGAAAATTTAAGTGAACGGCTGGAGAAGTCCTTTAAACTTCTGAAAGGGCAGGGTCGGATATCTGAAATAAACATTGCGGAAACACTTAAGGAAGTTCGGAGAGCTTTGCTTGATGCCGATGTCAATTTTAAAATAGCAAAGCAATTTACCGACACTGTTAAGCAGAAAGCTTTAGGACAGGAGGTTCTTAAATCAGTCAATCCATCACAAATGATGGTAAAGATAGTTCATGATGAACTTGTCGGGCTGATGGGAGGCGACAAGACCGAAATTAATATTAAGATAAATCCATCAATAATTCTGATTGCAGGTCTTCAGGGGTCGGGGAAAACAACATTTAGTGGAAAACTTGCTAAATGGGTCAAAACTAAAAGAGGAAAAAACCCGTTGCTAGTTGCATGTGATGTTTACAGACCTGCAGCTATTGAGCAGTTAAAGATAATAGGAGCCCAGGTAGAAGTACCGGTTTATACAGAAGATGGAAACATGAATCCGGTTGTTATTGCCAGGAATGCTGTTAAAGAGGCAAAAAAGAATGGAAACGATCTGGTAATTATTGATACTGCCGGCCGACTGGCAATTGATGAAGAGATGATGAATGAGATTTCATCTGTTAAAGCCGCAGTAAACCCTCATGAAATACTTTTCGTTGTCGATTCCATGACAGGTCAGGACGCAGTTAATACTGCCAGGGAATTCAATGAAAGACTAGATTTTGACGGAGTAGTATTGACCAAACTCGATGGTGATACCAGGGGAGGAGCAGCTCTTTCAATTAAATCGGTTGTCAGCAAACCTATAAAATTTGTGAGTTCAGGAGAGAAAATGGATGCTATTGACATTTTCTACCCTGAGAGAATGGCCGACAGGATTTTGGGTATGGGAGATATTGTGTCTCTGGTTGAAAAAGCACAGGAACAATTTAACGCCGAAGAAGCAAGGCAGCTGCAAAAGCGAATCGCCAAAGACCAGTTCGATTTCAACGATTTTATTTCCCAGATACAGCAGATAAAAAAAATGGGTAATGTAAAAGATCTGATGGCAATGATTCCTGGCGTTGGAAAAGCTGTTAAGGATCTTGATATTGATGATAATGCGTTCAAAGGGATAGAAGCAATTATAAAAAGTATGACTCCTGAAGAGAGAGTTAATCCGGTTGTTCTTAATGGAAGCCGTCGTAAAAGAATAGCCAGTGGAAGTGGTACCAGTGTTCAGGAAGTAAATAAACTGCTGAAGCAGTTCGATGAGACCAGGCGTATGATGAAAATGATGACAAAAGGTGGTAACGTGGCAAGACTTATGGGGAAGAAATAAAACTTGAGATGTATAAGCTAATTGATGGTAAAAAAATTGCAGCTGAAATTAAACTTGAAATTGCAGCGGAAGTTGAAAAGCTTAAAGCTACGGGCAAAAGAATTCCGCACCTGGCTGCAATACTTGTAGGTAACAACGGGTCAAGCGAAACTTATGTTGCCAATAAAGTAAAAGACTGTGAAGAAGTTGGGTTCAGATCAACACTTATCAGATTTGAAATAGACGTTACAGAGGCTGCTTTACTTGACAAAATTGCAGAGCTAAACAATGATAATGACCTAGATGGATTCATTGTCCAGTTACCTTTACCAGTGCATATTTCAGAAACAAAAATAATTGAAGCTATTGATCCTCAAAAAGATGCAGATGGTTTTCATCCTGTGAATCTGGGTAAGATGATTATTGGTCTCCCGGCATTTCTGCCAGCAACTCCCTTTGGAATTATTGAGTTAATTAAGAGATACAAGATTGAGACTTCTGGCAAGAATTGTGTGGTTATCGGTCGGAGCAACATTGTAGGCAGACCGGTAAGTATCCTTCTTTCTCAAAAGGGTATGGATGCTACTGTTACGGTTATCCACAGCAAGACAAAAAATATTCATGATATTGTTGTTACGGCCGACATTATAGTTGCTGCTATCGGCTCTCCCGGATTTGTTACTGCCGATATGGTTAAAGAGGGTGCTGTTGTTCTGGATGTTGGTACAACGCGTATAAAGTGTAATGAAACTAAATCCGGATACAGACTTGTCGGTGATGTGGATTTTGAAAATGTTGCTCCCAAATGTTCTTACATCACTCCTGTACCCGGAGGCATTGGCCCCATGACCAGGGTATCACTTTTGCGCAACACTCTTGAAGCGGCAAAAATAAACTGAATATTATCCAGCCTTATAAAGTGCTATTTTTCAGGAAATTCTATTCCGGTGAAATACAGATCAAATCCTCCTTTTCCACCTGGTCTGTTGGATGAGAACATCATAAAAAGATTTGTAAAATCAGGATGAGATCCGATAACCGGCCTGTATTCATCAAATGATGTATTTATATCTGGTCCAAGATTAACAGGAGAATTCCATTTCCCATTTCTGAAGATCGAATAATAGAGATCAAATCCTCCAATACCTCCCGGCCTGTCGGAGGTAAAAATCATTACATTTTTCAGAACCATTGGACATTTGTCATCAGCCGGGCTGTTTATGCTATCTATACTGTTTGACACCGAATAATCCAGGCTGAACCATGTGGGTAATTCCATATCTATTGGTCTCTTTTTCATGAAAATATCAAAATTACCATCCTTGTCTGATGAAAAATAAGCAGTATCAAGATTCTGATCGAAACAGATATATGCCTCGTTAGAATTTGTGTTCAGCAGTTTTACAGGATATGGTCCATCCACATCCGGAAGACTAGAGCCAAAAACAGGACGGTTTTTAAGATAGTAAAAATCAAGATTACCACCTGCGTTTACTGAAGATAGCAACAAGTATTCAAATCCATCCAATGCACTGTAAAAACGATATGGTCCGAAATCATTTCCCGGTGTTTTAGCTTTATTAATCAGTTTGTCAAAGAAAATATCATTGGTCATTTCAGCACCAAGTATGAAGGTTCCTTTTGTCTGATCAAATAAAAATGAAATACTGGCTTGCTCAAGGTCAAACTGACCTCCGGAACTTTTCCTGTTACTTGAAAAAATAATTGGTAAATTGCTGTATATCTGGTATAATGCAAGATTATAATCATCATATACAGTATTAATATCTGTTATAGTCTTAACAGTGTCCGGGAAAGTACCCTGTGGAAATTTAATGGGATTCTCAGTTTTTTTGCACTCAGTAAAGAAAAAAATGAAAGTTAATATGCTAAACATCAATGTTATAAAACGAATATTTAACGATTTCTTCATATTCATTTATTTTAGAGATAGTTCAGTAGCAAATATAACTATTATAAAATGAAAAACCGGGTGGGTACCCGGTTCTTCAAAGGTTGAATTTAGGTTAATTCTAGGGTAAATAGGATATATTTTGTTAATAATTTTATTGTTCAAATAATAGATGGTTATTTCGCTCATGAGGTTGCGTGGGTATAATAAAAAAACAATGAATTTTAGTAAGTATTTTATATTGGGCTGTATATTAGGTGTTTATAAAATAATAAAAATGTTGATAATTGAATATTTATGTAAACACCCTTAATAAAAATAGTATTAATTTTGTAAAAACATTTTTGTGAGCGATGGAAGATGACAGGTTTGGGTTTTCCTATGAGGAAGAGGTGAAACATGCGGTGCAGAAATTTGAGAGGATGAGGAAAAATAATGAGAATTGTTTTTTTGATGTCGTTGAATTTGAAACAATTATAGATTACTATATTGAGAGTAATAACTCATTGAAGGCATTTGAAGCTGCAACACTGGCAACCGAACAACATCCTAATTCAGTATCAATACAATTAAGGAAAGCAAGAGTATTGCTAGATAAAGGGAGAGCTGTCGAAGCTCTTAGGTTGCTTAAAACACTTGAAAGCATAGAACCTGGAAACCATGAGTTATATATTGCCAAGGGAACAGCATTAGGAATGCTCGGAGATATTCAGGGGGCAAAAAAAATGTTTGATTATTCTCTGACCCTCGATTCAGAAGATATCGAAAATATCCTATTTGCTATAACTTCTGTATTGCAGAATCTTAATTATTATGATCACATGATTCCTTATATGGTAAGGCTGGTTGAGATGGAACCGGAATTTAAAGCTCATCTCTATGACCTTGCTTACGCATATGAGAAGATTGAGGATTACGAAAACAGTATTAGTTATTATCTGAAATATCTTGATGAGGAACCCTTTTCTGATAGTGCCTGGTACAATCTTGGTATTATTTATAATAAGCTTGAATTGTATGAAAAAGCAATGGAAGCTTATGATTATGCCCTTGCCATTAACTCTCAGAATACATTTGCAATATTTAACAAGGGGAATATTTTGTGTAATATTGAAAGATATGCTGATGCTATTCCTGTGTATCATGAATACCTTGAAAATGAGCCGGACAGTTTTGAGGCAATGACGTATCTTGCCGAATGTTATGAAAAGTCAGGAGAGGTAACTATGGCACAGAAATATTATCATGAGGCTATTGAATTAGCTCCTGATTATGCTGATCCCTGGTTTGGACTTGGTGTTATAGCACTTAATACAGGTAATACAGATGACAGCCTGATATTTTTCAGAAAAGCAGTACGTCTGGATGATGAGAATCCTGAGATTTGGTACTTACTTGGCAAAGCTCACTATTCCAAGGGCGAGAAAAAGGCCGCTTTGAGATGTTTCAGGGAAGCCCTCAAGCTTGATGCTTATTATGATGAAGTGTGGTCTGATCTTGGAAATATCATCCTGAAGGACGGGCTTGCGGAAAAAGCTCTTCCGTATCTCGAACATGCGTATAAAGTTACAGGAGATGTTCCGGGTATTAATTATCTTCTTGCATCCATTTACCTGAATACAGGAAACTCTGAAAAAGCCTTCAAGCACCTCTCATTGGCTGTTAATATTGACAAAGATCTGTTCAGTGAGTTTGAGGATATATTTCCGGTTGAACTATTTACAAGAAAGATTAAAAAACTTCTCGAAAGGAAATAACCTGATAATTAAACGAACCTTCTAATTTTACCAGGATATGAAAAATATGCTTCCATTTATGCCGGAAAGACCATCTAAACCAAGGAATTCAGGTATCACAATGGTTATGGATAAAGGTCTCAGTATAAGGGAAGCTGAAGACTTTATGTCGGTAGGGAGTGAGTATACTGATCTAGTAAAGCTCGGATTCGGCACATCTCTGATAACTCCTGGATTTGAAAAAAAAATAGCTATATATAAAAAATCAGGCACTGTTCCTTACTTCGGAGGAACTCTTTTTGAGGCGTTTATTGTCAGAAATATGTTCAGGGAATATGTTGACTTTCTTGATAAATACGAAATCGAATATGTTGAGGTCTCTGACGGATCTTACGATTTTGAACATAAAAGAAAACTTGAGTATATCAACAAGCTTTCTGAAAGAGGCACTGTCATTTCGGAAGTCGGATCCAAAAAAGCAGGTGTTATATTTTCTCCCGATGAGTGGGTAGCAATGATGAAAGCTGAACTTAATGCCGGTTCAGTTAAAGTAATCGCTGAAGCGCGCGAGTCGGGCACAACCGGAATCTATAATGAGGATGGCTCCATAAACAATAAAATAATCGGTGCTATTGCAGAGCACGTCAAACTTGAAAATGTAATCTGGGAAGCTCCGTTAAAATCACAACAAGCCTGGTTTATTAAACACTTTGGAGCAAATGTTAACCTTGGGAATATTGCCCCAAATGAAATTATCCCGCTGGAATCACTGCGCCTTGGTCTTCGTGGAGATACTTTTTTTCAGTTTCTTCCAGATGAACTGAAACAGTAGTGACAATAGATATATCCGTTTCATTACCTCACATATAAATCCTGAAAATGAGAAAATTTGGCCTTATAGGATATCCTCTCGGTCATTCTTTCTCCAAAAAGTACTTTACTGAAAAATTTTTTAAGGAGCATATTTGCAGTTGTTCTTATGAAAACTTTCCATTAACCGATATTTCACAGCTCCCGAATTTGATTTCTGAGGAAGTTGATCTTTGCGGACTTAATGTTACGATCCCATACAAGTCAGAGGTAACTGCCCTGTTAGACTTTATTGATCCTGAAGCAGAAGCAATCGGAGCTGTTAATGTTATAAAAATTAAGAGATCAGGCAGACAAACAGAATTGCATGGTTATAACAGTGATATAACAGGTATAACCGATTCATTACTACCTTATATTAAAAAAGATTTAGAAAATGCTATTGTTTTAGGTACCGGTGGAAGTTCAAAAGCAGTCTGTTATGTACTCAGAAAATTCGGAATAAATGTAGTTCAGATTTCCAGAACCAAAAAAGCAGGTATTTTAACTTATTCTGATGTAAATTCAGAACTGTTGGACAAAACTGGTCTGATAATCAATACCACACCCCTGGGAATGTTTCCTGATGTTGATAGTAAGCCGGATTTAAATTACGATCTGCTCGGTAAAAATCATGTTTTGTTCGATCTTGTTTATAATCCTGAAATGACAACATTCCTCAAAATGGGAGAGGAGAAGGGATGCACTATAATAAGTGGTATAAAAATGCTCCATTCACAGGCGGAAAAAGCATGGGAAATATGGAATAATAATAGTATTTAAAGCTTCAAACAGTTGGTGGATTTGTTCTTTAGATTGACTCCCGGATCAAAGGAAATTATCTAAAACTTCCATAATTTGTTTTATTTTTATTGGTTTTGATAAATATCCGTCACAACCGGCTTTCTCAGCTTCCTGTCTGTCGGAAATCATAGCATAAGCTGTCTGTGCAATAACAGGCAGTTCAGGTCTGATTTTCTTTATCATCTTTGTTGCCTCATAACCATTTAATAATGGCATTTTAATGTCCATTAATACAAGATTTATCGTAGGATCAGTCTGACAGAGATCCACAGCTTCAAAACCATCTTTTGCCCATAAAATCCTGATATTCATTCTGGTAAACAAAATTTTAAGAAAGTCAAAATTTGATTGTTCATCCTCAGCAATTAAAATTGTCTTACCTGTATACTCTTTCTTTATATTCAATGCATTATCCTCTGATCTTTCCTTTTTTTCATTATAATCCGGAACCAAAGGAATCGTAAAACAGAACACTGATCCCTTTGAGAGTTCAGATTCAACCCAGATTTTTCCACCTAGTATTTCAACAGTCCTTTTTGCTATTGACAAGCCTATTCCCATTCCCCCAAATCTTCTGGTATGTGTATCATCAATTTGCCGGAACATATTAAAAATAGCTTCATGGTACTTTTTATCTATGCCTATACCTGTGTCCCTGACATAGAATTGGAAACAATTATTCAAGGCATCATTAATTACCTTGAAACCAAATTCAATAGATCCTTTTTCAGTGAATTTAAGTGCATTCCTCAGTAAATTCATTAATACTTGCTTTAATTTCCGGCCATCTGTCACAAGGAACTTTTCGTTTCCGGCACTTTCTAGATTAAGTTTTAATTCAACCGCTGTTTTGTTTTCCATTAGTCTTTCACCATGGATAATGTCTCTGACTTCTTCCAGAGCAGATATTATATTAATTTTTTCGTAGTTGATTTTTACCCTTTCTGTTTCAATCATTGTAATATCAAAAATGTCTTCTACCAGGCTCAGGAGATGTTGACCACTTTTTAAAATAATCTGAGAATATGAGGTTGTATTCTGATCGGGNTTTGAGTCTATTAAAAGTCCTGAGAAACCGATTATGGCATTCAGTGGTGTTCTGAGCTCATGCGACATAGTTGCCAGGAAAGATGATTTAAGCCGGTCACTCTCCTCTGCCTTTTCTTTCGCATTAATGAGCTCCTGCTGAACCTTCTTCCTTTCGGTTATATCAACAGCAATTCCGATAAGTGCAATTGAGTTTCCCTTTTCATCCTTGATGTGAGAAGTTGAAAGTTCAATTGGAAATTCTGATCCATCTTTCCTTACATTAATAAGTTCCCCGATCCATCTGCCGTCGATCGTATCTGATAGGATCTTTTCAGCAGGGTATTCATGGTTATGCGAAGATCTTACTATACTGATATCTCTGCCGATTATTTCTTCTTCACTGTAACCATATGTCCTGCAGAAGGCATTGTTGACAAATAATATTTTATTCTTTGTATCAGTAATCGATACGCACTCCCCAATACTTTCAAGAGCCCTGGAAAGGGTAAGCATTCGTTCCTGGGAACGCTTCTTTTCAGTAATATCGTTTGAAACAGAAAGGATCCCAGTTGTGCCATCCGGGAGAATGATCCGTGTTTCATACAATGCTGCTATACATGATGTTCCATCTTTTCTGATGTTTCTAACTTCCTGGATCATCGTTTTCCCCGATAGAATATTTGAGATATTAGATTCTATTTCCTCTTCATTTTCCGGCGAAGCAAATAACCTTATATTTTTCCTGATAATTTCATTTCTGGAATATCCCAATGTTTCACAAAATGATGAATTAACTTCTATTATGGTACCTTTTTCATCAATCAGGATAATACCGGCAGGTGATAATTCAAACATTACCCTGAAACGTTTTTCACTCTCAGTGAGTGTTTTTTCAATTGCCCTTCTTTTTTTCTCTTCCTTAAGGATATTGCTTGCTTTAAAGGAGAGGTAAAAGTAAGTTCCTATAACAATGAAAATCAATGAAAGTAGTATATACAACCGATTCTGAAATGAAGTGAGTTTTGAATAGACTTCATTTTCCGGTGTGAAAATAATAATCGTCCAGAATGTATTGCCAAGTGGAACCCTGTAAAATGCAGCCAGGGTAGTTGAAGTATCATTTTTACCGGTTTCTTTTGGAAAAATGGGAAGGATAGAAGTGCCCTCCTTTTCATTTTTTGTTCTATTGATCAAATCCAGGACAGCAGGTTCATTTTTGAATATTTCTTTTGCGGATATGCCGGTCAGATTGTCTGAAGGGTTGTATAATTCAATACCAAACTCGCTGATCATCCATCCGTATCCCGTTTCTCCGGTCCTTATATTTTCAACAAATCGTTTCCCGAGTTTTGCCAGTGGAATTAATATTGCGATGCTTCCTTTATATTCATTATCGATAATTATCGGAACATGATAAGCAATGGTTTTGAATCCCTGAACTGATGTAAATACGTCACTTACAGTTGGTTCGTGGGTCTCTATCACTTTCTTTATATGGTCCTGATTCGATATGTCCTGTCCAATAACGTCTTTGTTCAAAGGAAAAGTGTATTTCAAAATTCCCTTTGAATCAACAACTGTAATTCCTTCTATCTGGTCCGAGTTGTTAGTGTAAAAGTCAGCCAACAGCTCTCTTCCCTGATCATTTAATTCTGAAACAAATTTAAGCCTCGATAAAAATTGTAATTCCCGCTGGTAATAAATAAAAAAACTTTCAATGCCTCTGGATGCTTGTTTTGCCAGTGTAAACTGCTGTGCATTAAACTCATTTAAAGTCCTGTCTTTAACATCCTTATAAGCGGAATAAAGCAGAAATGAAAATGCGGCAATTACTACCGGTACTATAAGAAACCTTTTGGGAAGCTTCATGAAACAGATCAGCTGTGGAAAAATTATTAAATAGAATAATGCAGGACAAATATGAATAAAAATAATGCAAATTACTACTGTTGATTTTAAAATTAACAGTACACATGTAATGGGATCAGTCAGAATATTCTGTTATGGAAACTTCGGTTAAAATAGTCAGAAACAGCCCTTGACAGAGTCAGTCAACTGCAATATCCTTTGCAGTTTTTCGTCGCATCCAGTATCGGGGATCGCATTCAGTACATTCTTGTTTCCAGTAACCGGGTGTAACAAATGTTCCTTCCCTGGTTCTGAGTTGTCGTTCATAAACAGCAAACACCGGATTGAAAACAAGATCAGTAACACCAATCGTATATTTTGGTTCCCCGGTCTGTATCTCAGATACTTCCTGAATATCTTTTACTTCAAGATTGTTAGATTCCAGAAGATCACTTAGAAAAGCGACGCGTTCCAGAGTGGCACCAGTCTCAATAATCGTACATCTGACACCATTTATCTCGCTTACAATATGTTTTGCATTGTTTATAGCCATATATTTTATTTTTTACCTTATTGACTTCGGAGAACTGGATCTTATCTCTCATATTATTATATGTCTTGCGGTCTTGCAGTCTTGCGGTCTTGCAGTTATATACAATACCCTGTGCTCTGTGCTCTGTGCTCTGTGCCCTGTTCTAAACCCCGAAGCTTAAGTTTCTTATAACCTCAAAGATTATACTTGCAAATCCGGTAACCACTATACCTGCAACACACAACCCAAGTGCAAACTTTGTAGGAAAATCGCTTTTGAATTTTTCAATAGGAGAGTCGTTTTTATTTATAAACATCGCCTTAACAACCAGAAGGTAATAGAACAATGATATGATGGTATTAAGTACTGCAATCAGCACGAGTAAGTAAAATCCTTTCTGAGCGGCTGCGGTAAACAGGAAGAACTTACCAAAAAATCCGGCTACAGGAGGGATCCCTGCGAGGGAAAATAATGCCAGTGTCAGAGCAAGACTTAACCCGGGATTCGTTTGATATAATCCGTTGTAATCATCCATATTTTCTTTGCCTGTGGCATTGGAGATAGCAATAACAACACCAAATGCTCCAAGATTCGAAAAGATATAAACCAGAATATAATAGATCACAGATGCCATTCCCAGTTGATTTCCGCCAATGAAACCAAGGAGGATATAACCGGCTTGTGATATTGACGAAAATGCCAGAAAACGCTTAAGATTCTGCTGACGGATAGCAAACAGGTTTCCGATTGTCATTGTGAGAACAGCAGTGACATAAATAGTTTTCTGCCAAGTGGCTATTATAACGGGGAATACAGTGAACAGGATTATTATTAAAATGAAAACAGCAGCACCCTTTGAAATTACCGAGAGATATGATGTTATGTTAACAGGTGAACCTTCATATACATCGGCAGTCCAAAGATGGAATGGAACAATTGATATTTTAAATGCCATTCCTGCAAAGAAAAAGATGAAGGCAAGAATCTGAAGATTACTGCTGCCAAAGGTAGCTGCAACTTCATTGAAATACAAAGAACCTGTTGTACCATAAACTAAAGATAGCCCATAGAGAAGAATTCCTGAAGATAATGCTGATGAGAGAATTAGCTTAATACCTGCTTCGGCTGATTTGTTTTTAAAACGATCAAATGCTGCAAGTGCAGCAACTGGAATTGTAGCAAGTTCAATGCCAATATAAAACATGAGAAAATGTCCGGCAGAAATCATGTAATTCATACCAATCAGGGTGGATATGAGAAGAATATAGTACTCGCTGATCTTCTCTGAGTTCTCTTCTTTTCCCAACCAGGTTACAGATTGAATAATCACCAGCAAAGCCCCAATGTTAAGGATATTCTTCATCAACAGGGTGGTCCCGTTTGAAATATACATTCCTCCAAAAAGGGAGCCTGTCTGAGATGGCAAAAAACCTATTATCGTGATCACTCCAAACACGATTACAGAGAATAGACTTAAATATCTCTTATTCACAGGATTCCAGAAGATCTCTGCTATTAATACCAGAAGAGCTGCAACTATCAGCAGCAATTCCTGCCGCATTATAAAAAAGGTTCCTAAGCTCATATTTTAAAATTATCCAAAAACATTTAAAAATTAACTAAAACGGGTTAAGCGCAATTATTTTGTCTACAATAGGATGAAGACTTACTCCAATCATCGTAGAAAGCCAGAATGGTGCAAGTCCGATTGCAGCTACGGCTCCTATAAGAGTAACAACAGATAACTTTTCAAACCATTTTGCATCAGTAAGGTGTTCGTGATGTTCATTGGTTGTGGGACCAAGCAGAAGAATAGCCACCACTCTCAGTATATAAACAGCAGTAATTACAATAGAAGAAACTGCGAGAATGGTGACTACCCTGTAGAAGACTTCAGGATGCTGGAATGCTCCGACAAATATTGTCATTTCAGCAACAAAACCACTCAACCCCGGAAGTCCAAGAGAAGCCAACCCGGCGATAACATAGCATACAGAGAGGAATGGAATTACTTTCATTAGTCCGCCCATCTCATAAATCATCCTAGTATGAGTCCTGCCATATAGCATTCCGATTAAAGCGAAGAAAAGTGCTGTCATTAATCCGTGAGAGATCATTTGAATAATGGCACCATTCATTGCTGTCTGGTTCATCATTAATACTGCAAAAAGTACCAGGCCGCAATGGCTCACGGAGGAGTATGCGTTTATATACTTGAGATCTTTCTGTGCTATTGCTCCAAAGGCACCATAAACGACACTTATAGAGGTAAGTATAATAAATATCCAGGAAAGCTCTTTTGCTGCTTCAGGCATAAGAAAAATAGCTACTCTGAAAGCTCCATATCCGCCAAGTTTCATAAGAACACCTGCATGGAGCATCGACACTGCAGTAGGAGCAGAGGCATGTCCGTCAGGTGACCATGTATGAAATGGAAACAGGGCACCAAGAACTCCGAATCCAACAAATGTTAAAGGGAAAAAGAGTCTTTGTGCCGATATTGGAATAGTTATTTTAGAAATCTCAAGAATGTTAAATGTAAGCTGACCTCCGTTGGGGGCAGAATTGAAATAGATACCCAGGAGTCCTACAAGNAGAAGTGCAGAACCACCCATAAGCATGAGGGTCAGTTTCATTGCTGAATACTCTTTTGGTCCGCTTCCCCAGATCCCAATCAAAAGGTACATTGGTATAACTGCTACTTCGTAAAAGAGGAACATTGTGAAAAGATCAATAGAAATAAAGAATCCGAAAACCCCTGTTGCAAGCAGAATAAGCGATATGAAAAATTCTTTTGTGAGAAATTCAACCTCCCATGAGGCGAATATCCCTGCAAAAACCACAATTGATGTAAGAGCTATCATTGCAACTGAGATTCCATCAACGCCAACAGCATAATGAATATTCAGACTTTTAAACCACATCACATCTTTAACAAACAGCATTTCGTCGGTGTTTCCTGAATGACGTGCCGTCAGGTATAAGAATACAAGTACAGCTGCCGTTATTAATTGCAATCCCATCCCACAGGCTGCAACAAGTCGTACCTGCTTTGTATCTTTAAGAAACAGGATTCCGGTGATCGTCAGAACCGGTATTACTACAAACAGAGTCAGAATATTATCCATAATGAAGTTCTTTTCTTTAAATCAATTATTTCCACAGGTAAATGAACAGTATCGCAAGCATAATTACCCCTGTAACAAAGACAAATGCGTATTTCTGAAGCTGTCCGGATTGTAATCCTCTTATCCTGAATGATACAGTTTGCGTCACAGCGGCTATTCCATTCATTGTTGCATCTACAACATGTCTGTCGAACCATGCAACCGGTTCGGATATGTATCTGAATATGATCTTCTTTGTTACAAACAGGTAAACCTCATCCATATAAAATTTATTGTAAGCCCACTTATATCCATATTTAAATGTTGTTGCAATTTTATCAGGTAATCCGCTCTCTTTCCTGTACATTATAAATGCTAATCCAATACCTAGTATTCCAATCAGTACAGATGGAATTGCGACCATTAGTTCAATCTCAGATTCAAATGCTTTTCCATCGGATGTTACGAGATGATTAAATGGAATAAAACCTGTTACAACTGCACCAAAGGCAAGAATGATCAGGGGTATGGTCATTGTTGCTGGGGCTTCATGAGGTGTGTGGTGGTATTGAGTTTCTTTTCCCCAGAAAATGCTGAAATAAAGACGGAACATGTAAAATGCTGTAAGACCTGCCACCGCATATTCTACCGCAAACAGTAGCTTATTGTGCTCGAGTGCAGCTGCCAGAATCTCATCCTTGCTGAAAAATCCTGATAAAGGAGGAATTCCGGCAATTGTGAGACATGCTATCAGGAATGTTGCATGTGTAATCGGCAAATATTTGCGAAGACCTCCCATTTCAGTCATATAGTTGCTGTGAACGGAATGAATTATTGCACCGGCTCCAAGGAAGAGCAAAGCTTTAAACATTGCATGGGTGAACAGATGAAACATTGAAGCCATATAGCCTAAACCTTCATGTCCTCCATAACCCGATACACCGAGTGCAAGCATCATATAACCAATCTGTGACATAGTAGAATATGCAAGTACCCTTTTTATATCTGTTTGTGTACACGCTATTACTGCTGCAAACAGCGATGAAAAGGCCCCGACATATGCAACTACTTCAAGGGCGACCGGTGCAGCAATTGCATAAATAGGAAACATTCTTGCAACAAGATATACTCCGGCAACAACCATTGTTGCTGCGTGAATTAGAGCAGACACAGGTGTCGGACCTTCCATTGCATCCGGCAGCCATATATGGAACGGGAACATGGCTGATTTCCCAACACCTCCCATGAAAACGAAGATCATTGACCATGTCATAATTGAAAGTCCAAGAAATGCAATTCCTCCACCCTGGGTTATCGCGGTTCCATTCGGATCTGTAAGGGTGATAAAATCAAATGTCTTTGTATTGAAAGATAATATAAGGATACCGATCAGAAATCCGAGGTCAGCAAACCTTGT
>JGI20214J51088_10001768_pt1 | contig 14662 bp, 10 predicted proteins | sample WetSurMetagenome_FD_51088 | JGI IMG/M metagenome (IMG submission 51088) | reverse complement strand
CCTTAAACCGGAAACCATTAACTACCGTACTTACAAGCCCGAGCGCGACGGACTTTTCTGCGAAAGGATATTTGGCCCGGTAAAAGACTACGAATGCCACTGCGGTAAATACAAGAGAATCCGTTACAAAGGGATCGTCTGCGACCGCTGCGGTGTTGAAGTGACAGAAAAGAAAGTGCGCCGTGAGAGAATGGGACACATTTCACTCGTCGTTCCTGTAGCTCATATCTGGTATTTCAGATCACTGCCAAACAAAATTGGTTATTTGCTTGGCCTTCCGACAAAGAAACTTGACAGCATCATCTATTATGAAAGATATGTTGTAATCAATCCTGGTATTAAAGCCGTTGATGGTGTTAAATATCTTGACTTCCTCTCAGAAGAAGAATATATCGAGATAGTTGAATCATTGCCGAAAGAAAACCAGTACCTCGATGATGATCATCCTGATAAGTTTGTTGCCGAGATGGGTGCTGAGGCACTTTACAAACTGCTTTCAAAACTCGACCTCGACGAGCTTTCTTATTCACTTCGCCACCGTGCAAATACTGAGACATCGCAGCAACGTAAGAGCGAGGCTCTCAAGAGACTTCAGGTTGTTGAGGCTTTCAGGGAGTCACGTAATGTCAACAGGCCTGAGTGGATGATAGTTAAGATCGTCCCGGTTATCCCGCCGGAACTAAGACCTCTTGTTCCTCTTGATGGCGGCCGTTTTGCCACCAGCGACCTGAACGACCTCTACCGCAGGGTAATTATACGTAATAATCGTCTGAAGAGACTTATAGAGATCAAGGCGCCTGAGGTGATCCTCCGTAACGAAAAGAGGATGCTGCAGGAAGCCATCGACTCACTGTTTGATAACTCACGTAAGGCAAATGCTGTTAAGACAGACGCCAACAGGCCTCTCAAGTCACTCTCCGACAGTCTTAAGGGAAAACAGGGAAGGTTCCGTCAGAACCTCCTTGGTAAGAGGGTTGACTATTCAGCACGTTCAGTTATTGTTGTAGGTCCGGAACTCAGACTTCATGAGTGCGGTCTTCCAAAAGATATGGCTGCCGAGCTTTACAAGCCGTTTATCATACGTAAGCTTATTGAACGCGGTATAGTCAAGACAGTTAAGAGTGCCAAGAAGATAGTTGACAGGAAAGACCCAGTTGTATGGGATATTCTTGAGAACGTACTTAAGGGCCACCCGGTTCTTCTAAACCGTGCTCCGACCCTTCACCGTCTTGGTATCCAGGCCTTCCAGCCAAAGCTTATCGAGGGTAAAGCTATCCAGCTCCACCCGCTCGTTTGTACAGCGTTCAATGCTGACTTCGACGGTGACCAGATGGCAGTTCACCTTCCTCTTGGCAATGCTGCCGTACTTGAGGCTCAGATGCTTATGCTTGCTTCACATAATATTCTTAACCCTGCAAACGGAGCTCCAATTACCGTTCCTTCACAGGATATGGTTCTTGGTCTTTATTACATCACCAAGGCACGTAAGAGTACCGAATTGATCAAGGTTAAGGGAGAAGGAACGACCTTCTATTCACCTGAAGAAGTACGCATCGCATTTAATGAGAACAAGGTTGACCTTCACGCTGTTATAAAGGTGAAAGTCAATGACATGGTTGATGGCCAGAAAGTAAATCACATCATTGAAACAACTGTGGGGCGCGTTCTCTTCAACGAGTTTGTACCCGAAGAGGTTGGTTATATAAATGAGATTCTTACTAAAAAGTCACTCAGGGACATCATCGGCAACGTTCTGAAGAAAGCGGGAACTGCAAAAGCTGCTGACTTCCTTGACGCTATTAAGAATCTTGGCTTCCGCATGGCATTCACCGGCGGTCTGTCATTCAATCTCGACGACGTTATCATTCCTAAGGAGAAAGAGATGTTCGTTCAGGAAGGTTATGAGCAGGTTGATGAGGTTCTCTCTAACTATAGCATGGGCTTTATCACCAACAATGAGCGATACAATCAGATTATCGATATCTGGACCCATGTTAATGCACGTCTGACACAGACCCTGATGAAACAGCTTTCAACTGACAAGCAGGGATTCAACTCAGTATATATGATGCTTGACTCAGGCGCCAGGGGTTCAAAAGAGCAGATACGTCAGCTCTCTGGTATGAGGGGTCTTATGGCTAAACCTCAGAAGTCAGGCGCAAGCGGCTCAGAAATCATCGAGAACCCGATCCTATCTAACTTTAAAGAGGGTCTGTCAGTTCTTGAATACTTCATATCAACACACGGTGCACGTAAAGGTCTCGCGGATACAGCTCTTAAAACAGCTGACGCCGGTTATCTTACTCGCCGTCTTGTTGACGTTTCACAGGATGTTATCATTAACGAGGAAGACTGCGGCACACTACGTGGCCTTATCGCAACCGCAATCAAGAACAATGAAGAGGTTGTTGAGTCTCTGTATGAAAGAATCCTTGGTCGTACAACAGTTCACGACATATATAATCCTCTCACCGGTGAGCTTATTGTTGAAGCCGGAGAAGAGATCACTGAAGAGATTGCCGGTAAGATTGAGCAGTCACCAATTGAACAGGTTGAGATACGTTCAGTACTCACCTGCGAATCTAAAAAAGGTGTTTGTGCCAAATGTTACGGACGTAACCTGGCCACAGGACGGATGGTTCAGAAGGGTGAGGCTACAGGCGTAATCGCTGCACAGTCAATCGGTGAACCTGGTACACAGCTTACTCTTCGTACATTCCACGTCGGGGGTACTGCTTCGAATATAACCACTGAATCAAGCCTCATTGCGAAATATGATGGTATAGCAATAATTGAGGAGGTAAGATCGGTTGTCAAGAATGATCCTGAAAAGGGTTTGATTGACGTGGTTATAGGTCGTCTTGCAGAACTCAGGATCGTTGATAAGAAGACAAATATTGCACTTACCACTCACACAATTCCTTACGGTAGCAAGCTTTACATTAAGCCAAATACTGAAGTTAAGAAAGGAGACCTGATTTGCGAATGGGATCCATTCAACGCAGTTATTATTTCTGAAGTGCCTGGTAAGGTTGCATTTGATTACCTGATTGAAGGTGTTACCTTCAGGGAAGAATCTGATGAGCAGACCGGTTTCAAGGAAAAGGTGATAATTGAAAGCAGGGACAAGACAAAGAACCCTACTATCAAGATCATGTCTCCTGAGGGAGCCGAGATTAAGTCTTATAACCTTCCTGTGGGCGCTCACCTTGTTACAGATATAAACAAGATGGTTGAAGCAGGTGACACCCTGGTTAAGATACCGAGAGCAATAGGTAAATCAGGTGACATCACCGGTGGTCTTCCGCGTGTTACAGAGCTCTTTGAGGCACGTAACCCGTCTAACCCTGCTATCGTTACTGAAATTGACGGTGAAGTAGCATATGGTAAGATAAAGAGAGGTAACAGGGAGATCACTATAACCTCAAAGACAGGTGAGACCAAGAAATATCTTGTTCCGCTGTCAAAACAGATCCTTGTTCAGGAGAATGACTATGTGAGAGCTGGCACTCCTCTTTCTGATGGTGCTATCACTCCTTCTGACATTCTTGCAATCAAAGGCCCGACAAAGGTTCAGGAGTACATTGTAAACGAGATACAGGAGGTATATCGTCTGCAGGGTGTGAAGATCAATGACAAGCACTTTGAGATCATAGTACGTCAGATGATGCGCAAGGTTGAGATCATCGACCCGGGAAACACAAAGTTCCTTGAGCGCCAGATCGTTGACAAACTTGAATTTATGGATGAGAACGACTGGATCTTCGGTAAGAAGATTGTTGAGAGTGCAGGAGACAGCCCGAATGTTAAGCCGGGGCAGATTATCACTGCCCGCAAACTCAGGGACGAGAACTCACTACTGAAACGCCGTGACCTTAAGCTTATTGAGGCAAAAGATGCAATGCCAGCCACATCACAACAGGTATTGCAGGGTATAACACGCGCAGCTCTTCAGACAAACAGCTTCTTCTCGGCAGCATCATTCCAGGAGACGACAAAAGTTCTTAATGAGGCAGCCATACTCGGTAAAGTTGATTTCCTTGAGGGTCTGAAAGAAAATGTCATTGTTGGTCACCTTATTCCGGCAGGTACCGGACTGAGGGAATACAATAACATCGTTGTAGGCTCACTTGAAGACTTTGAAACTATGACGGCTTCGGCCCAGAGATCAAGAGAACCAGAAACCAAATAATTAAAAACCGGGAAGATGGCAGATATTAAAAACCAGGGACAATTGAGCATTGAGCTTAATGAGGAGGTTGGACAGGGCGTTTATTCAAACCTTGCTGTCATAACACACTCTCCTGCTGAATTTGTCATTGACTTTATAAGAGTCATGCCCGGCGTCCCAAAGGCACAGGTTAAATCCAGGATTATCCTGACTCCCGAGCACGCAAAACGACTTGTCGCTGCGCTTGAGGATAACATCTCCAAATATGAGTCGGTTCATGGACCAATAAAGGAGATTAAGTCAGGCCCGGCATTGCCGCCTGTCACTTTTGGCGGGCCAACGGCACAAGCATAAGCCATAACACATTTTTTAAGAGAGACTGTCATTTTTTGGCGGTCTCTCTTTTTTTGTGGCATCAAAAATTAGCTTTACTTTGTAGTATCATCATATGGGAAGACGTTATAATATATCATTTATTGGTGCAGGCAATGTTGCAGAGGCACTTGCCCTGGCATTTTACAGGGAGAAACAAAATATTGTCTCAGTAACATCTGCCAGTGGTAAAAGCGCCATAGCCCTTGCTGCAAAAACTGGATCAGTAGCGCAGGAAGGATATAAGTTCTCCGGCAAGACTGACATTATCATTATTGCCGTGAACGACTCATCCATTGAGAAGGTGGCAGGCCTCATTGATTGCAGTGAGGATACTATTGTTGTTCATACCGCCGGAAGCGTACATCTGGGCACACTTGGCAGATCAGACAGGGCAGGGGTGCTTTACCCGCTGCAGACCTTCACAAAAGGCAGGGTGGTAAACATGAAGGCAGTACCTTTCTTTATTGAGTCAACAGACGAAGAGACTCTGGCGGTGTTAAAAGAGCTGGCCCTGCTTATCGGCAGCTCAGTACATCAGTGCGTATCTGAAAGAAGAAAGTTGCTCCATCTGGCAGCAATCTTTGCCAGCAACTTCCCAAACTTCATGATGACAATAGGGTCTGATATTGTTTCACGCGCCGGTTTTAACCCCGGGGTACTCAACCCCCTGATAAAAGAGATGGCCGGCAAAGCTGTCACTATGGGACCGGAAGAGGCTCAGACAGGCCCCGCACGACGCAATGATACTGAAACAATAAATGATCACCTGGAGATACTCTCATACTCAGCTGAATATCACGATATCTATGAGCAATTAAGCAAAATGATAATGCATTACTATAATAAAAAGAGTTTATGACTAATTTTAAAGAAGGGCTGCAGAATGTGAAAGCATTTATCTTTGACATTGACGGTGTGCTTTCAACACAGACAATCGCGCTATCGGTTTTTGGTGTACCACTTCGTTCGGTTAACCTGCGCGATGGTTATGCAATACAGCTCGCAGTGAAAAAAGGATATCATGTAGGCATTATTTCAGGAGCCAATTCAAAGGAATATATAAAAAGACTTAAGGGCCTTGGGGTCAACGATATTTACATGAACGCAAGAATCAAAAAAAACACCCTGAAAGAACTGGTATCAAAATGGAACCTGGATCTTTCCGATGTTGTATACATGGGTGACGACCTCCCCGATTTTGAAGTGATGCGAATGGTAGGCATACCTGTATGCCCGTACGATGCAGACAGTGAAATCAAACAGGTGGCAATGTATATCTCTGATAAAAAGGGTGGAGAAGGATGCGTGCGTGACATAATTGAACAGGTATTAAGGTTACACAATAACTGGATGGATTATGAAGCATATACATGGTGAACACCTGCATGATTTCCTTCGCCTGATAAGATTTCAGAACCTTCTGATCGTGGCACTGACCATGATATTGATGCGTTACGCCATACTTCGCCCTATACTGAAGGCCCTTCAGGTTGAGATGATTGGCAACCCTGGAGTGATGGTGCCGATGATGCTTCAGACCAGATGGTACGATTTCTTCATCCTGGTGGTCTCAACAGTGTTTATAACTGCCGCCGGATATGTTATTAACGACTACTTTGACATAAGAACTGACCTGATAAACAGGGGATCAATCATTGTTGGCAATACTATCCCCAGGCGTACAGCAATAATGTATCACAATGTATTTAATATACTGGGTGTTATAGGAGGCTTTTACGTGTCATGGAGAATTGGGTTTTTATGGATGGGGGTGCTGTTTCTAATGGTCTCCGGGCTTCTTTATTTTTATTCCGTCTCATATAAGCGGCAGTTTCTCATAGGTAACATTGTCATTGCATTCCTTACAGCGCTGGTGCCTTTTCTGGTTGTCATTTTTGACGCCCCCTCAATTTACAGATATTACTCTGCCGCCACAGTTTCTTTCCCGGGTGTCTCTCTTTTGTTTTTCTGGGTGGGAGGGTTTGCTCTTTTTGCCTTCCTGACCACGCTTATCCGCGAAATAGTAAAGGATATTGAAGACTATGAAGGTGACAGTACCCTTGGCCGCAACACGTTACCAATTGTTGCCGGAATAATGGCATCAAAAATAGTGGCCGATGTACTTATTGCATTAACCATTTGCGCTCTTTATATTGTCTGGAACAGGTACATTAACGACAAGCTGACCCTGGCTTACATAACCCTCTTTATTTCACTTCCGCTTGTTTACGCAGGTATTATGACTATAAGGAGCAACTCACGTGCGGGACTCCACAAGGCAAGTACAATTTTAAAGCTGGTTATGCTTTTCGGGTTATTATACGCTGTGGTAGCCGGATTTATTATTACAACCGGTAATTTCTTATTATGATGATTGCTGACAGGCTTGAAAATTATAACATTATTCTGGCTTCTGAGTCTCCACGTAGACGTGAATTACTGAAAGATACCGGTATCAGGTTTACAATAACAAAGGTTGATTGTGATGAGGTCTATCCTGACAACCTGAAAAACTCTGCAATTGCAGAGTATCTGGCAGAAGCTAAAGCCAATGCCTGCAAAAGCGAACTTAAGGAGAATGATATTCTCATTACTGCCGATACCATTGTATGGTGCAGAGGATTGGTTCTTGGTAAACCGCGTGATTACAATGAAGCTTTTGCTTTCCTTCGCATGCTCTCCGGATGCGATCATGAGGTCATCACTGGAATTTCTCTTAGAAGCCGGCAAAAGCGCGATGTTTTCTCAGTTGTAACTCATGTTACTTTCCGCGATCTGGATGATAATGAGATAGATTATTATATTAGGTGTTTTTCTCCGTTTGATAAAGCCGGAGCATATGGTATTCAGGAATGGATCGGCCTAATGGGAATCACCTCCATCTCCGGATCCTATTATAATGTGGTTGGACTGCCCGTCAGTGATCTGCTTGACCATCTGCAGCGTTTTATTGAGAGTAAATAATCAGATGATATGAAAAGGATTTCAATTTTACTGGCAGCACTACTGATTGTTGCTGTAGCACCGGCACTGAAAGCCGACGAGGGGATGTGGATCCCTATGCTTATTGAAAAGTATAATATAAGGCTCATGCAGGAGAAAGGTTTTAAGCTCTCTGCAGAAGATATCTATAGCATAAATAAGGCATCAATGAAGGATGCAGTGGTTATTTTCGGTGGTGGATGCACAGGTGAGTTCATCTCAGACAAAGGATTGCTGATAACCAACCATCATTGCGGTTATAGCAATATTGTAAATCACTCTACCCTTGAACATGATTACCTCACCAATGGATTCTGGGCCATGTCGCAGAGCGAGGAACTTACAAACCCGGGCCTCACAGTCACTATTCTCAGATACATGGATGACGTTACCGCGAGAGTTCAGGAAGGTGTGAAGGAGAGTATGAGTGATGAGGAAAAATCAGACCTGATAAGTAAAAACGCAGAAGCAATTTGTAAGAAGGCTGTTGAAGGAACTTATTATACGGCGCAGGTAAAGCCATTTTATATGGGTAACCAATATTTCTTATTTGTTGAAGAAACGTTTAAAGATGTACGTCTGGTTGGTGCACCACCATCAGCAATCGGAAAATTCGGTGGTGAAACGGACAACTGGGTATGGCCACGCCATACCGGCGATTTCTCACTCTTCAGGGTCTATGCAAATAATGAAAACAACCCGGCAGATTATTCAAAGGATAACGTTCCCTACAAACCAGCCTATCATTTTCCCGTTTCAATAAAGGGTGTTAAGGAGGGAGATTTCACTATGGTTTTTGGCTACCCCGGAAGCACCAGAGAGTACGCTCCTTCATCATATATAAAGATGATTAAGGATGTGATAAACCCGAATCTCATTGCCATTCGTGCCGCCAAGATATCCATCATGGAACAGGCAATGGCCAACGATCCGCTCATCAGACTCCAGTATTCATCAAAGAAATCAGGTCTTGCAAACTCATGGAAGAGGTGGATAGGTGAGAATCAGGGACTGGAAAAGATGAATGCCGTTGAGAAAAAAGAGGCATACGAAGCTGAATTTGAGAGATGGGCTGCTTCTGACCCTGATCGTAATGAGAAATACGGAAAGATACTTGATGAGTATAAGTCAATTTATGAACGCTACCAGGAGTATTATCTTGTTAACAGTTTTACCAATGAAGTTTTCAGCTCCGGTCCCTCATCACTGGCTCTGGCATCAGCATTCAGCAGACTGACAGTAATGCCTGAGACCAACGATCCGAACCTTCAGAAAGAGCTTACCCGCTTAAAAAACGCCGTCCGGGCACTTCCGAAAAACATCAATATTCCGACGGACAAAAAGATGTTCGTTGCTGTACTACAATTGTATCACGACAGGATTGACCCCAAATGGCAGGCTGAGTCTTTTAAGAAATTATATGAAGAATATGCCGGAGACCTCTCAAAAATGGCGGAAAAGCTCTATTCATCATCGATTTTGTTTGATTCTGTGAAAGTATCAGTACTTCTTGATAATTTTAATAAACACGCTGCTGCCCGTTTATCAAGAGACCCATTAGTGCAGCTTTCGAAGGGTGCAATGGCTATTCTTGATACCTCTGTGAGACCTGAACTGGCAAAAATGGACAAACGCCTGCAGGTCCTTGACAGGAATTATATGGCGGCACTGATGGAGTTTGATAAGAACAGGGTTTTTTATCCCGATGCAAATTTCACCCTGAGAGTTGCTTACGGTCAGGTGATGGGTTATGAATCGAGAGATGCCGTTTCCTTTGAACCGGTTACAACGGTTCAGGGAATTATAGAAAAGGATAACCCAGACATATATGATTATGATGTACCTGACAGGCTTAAGGTGCTTTACAATAACAAAGATTTTGGTCAATATGGATCAGACGGCAAGATGCCTGTATGTTTCATCGCAAACAATCACACCACAGGTGGTAATTCAGGAAGCCCGGTGCTTAATGCCGAAGGGCAGCTCATCGGAATTAATTTTGACCGTGCGTGGGAGGGTGTGGCCAGCGATATAATGTACAACCCGGCCCAGAGCCGTAACATCAGCCTTGATATTCGGTATGCGCTCTTTCTTATCGACAAATATGCAGGAGCCGGGTACCTTATCAATGAGATGACAATTATTAAATAGGTAGAAACGTGCAATTTGCGCGTTTCCACCATGCAATTTGCACGTTTCTACCGTGCAATTTGCGCGCTTCCACCGTGCAATCTGCGCGCTTCTACCTTGTAATTTCGTTGTTGATTACCCAAGGAATATCTTCATATCTTCATCGGGTGTGGTGATACCTGTGATGCCAAACTTCTCAACAAGAACACCTGCCACGTTTGGTGAAAGGAATCCCGGAAGTGTAGGACCCAGGTGGATATTCTTAACACCCAGGTAGAGAAGAGCCAGCAGCACTATCACAGCCTTCTGCTCATACCATGCAATATTGTATGCAATAGGAAGATCATTGATATCGTTGAGCTTAAACACATCCTTAAGCGTGAGTGCAATGACGGCAAGTGAGTATGAGTCGTTGCACTGACCTGCATCAAGTACCCTTGGTATACCATTAATATCTCCCAGCTGAAGCTTGTTGTATCTGTATTTAGCACAACCTGCCGTGAGAATTACAGTATCCTTTGGCAGTTTTGATGCAAAGAATTACAGTATCCTTTGGCAGTTTTGATGCAAATTCGGTATAGTATTCGCGGCTCTTCATTCGCCCGTCACAACCGGCCATCACAAAGAATTTCCTGATTGCTCCGCTCTTTACTGCATCAACAACCTTGTCGGCAAGCTGAAGAACCTGGTTATGGGCAAATCCGCCGGTGATTGTTCCTGTCTCTATTTCTACGGGCGATGCGCACTTTCTGGCATGATCAATTATGGCAGAGAAGTCTTTTTCCTTACCAGGCTCCCTGTCAGGAATGTGTTTCACACCGTCAAAGCCAGCAGCCCCGGTGGTATATATTCTCTCTTTGTAAGAATCTTTTGGAGGAATAATACAGTTTGTTGTAAAGAGAACGGGCCCGTTAAATGTTTCAAACTCACTGCCCTGTTTCCACCAGCTGTTACCATAGTTACCAACAAAGTGTTTGTATTTCTTAAAGGCAGGGTAATAGTTTGCAGGAAGCATTTCACTGTGGGTGTAAACATCAACGCCGGTGCCATCGGTCTGACGCAGCAACTCTTCCATATCTTTAAGATCGTGTCCGCTGATAAGGATAGCGGGGTTATTACGTACGCCAATATTTACTTTTGTCATCTCCGGGTTACCATAAGTAGATGTATTTGCTTTATCAAGCAGTGACATTACATCAACACCATATTTGCCAGTTTCCAGAACAAGCGCAACAAGCTGATCAGCTGTGAGAGTGTTGTCAGTGATTGCAGCAAGGGCTCTCTGCATGAATCCGCTTACGTTGTCATTTGTATAGCCAAGATTTGATGCATGTTCGGCATATGCTGCCATGCCTTTCACACCGTATGTTACCAGCTGTTGCAGTGATCTGATGTCTTCATTTTCAGTCTCAAGCACTCCTACAAGAAGAGCCTTTTTATCCATATCCTCGTCTGAAGAAGGGGTCCAGTTTACTGAGCTGTGAAGGTTAGCGGGGATCAGAATGCCATTGCTCTTCATATTTATCTTTAACTGCTCTCTTACTGCTATGCCTTCGCGTACTTTTTCCCTGATCTTCTCCCTGTCAAAATTGGCATTGGTGATCGTTGTGAAGAGAGCCTCCATCACGTACCGGTCAACTTTTGGATCAGAAAAATCATTTTTTCGGGCTATTGTTGCAAGGATAGAAACCCCTTTTGTGATAAAAACAAGAAGATCCTGCATCTGTGCAACATCCTCGGTCTTCCCGCAAACGCCACGGATAGTACATCCCGTACCTTTTGCAGTTTCCTGACACTGATAACAAAACATGCTCATACTTACCTCCTTAAATTATTGTTAATTACTTATTGTTAATTACTAATTGTTAATTACTAATTGTTAATTGCTAATTGTATTAGTTCCATTCTTCCTTAAGAATTTTACCGTCAATACTTACCATTATTACTTTTACAGGCACCTTTCTTGATGCTTTCTGCCTGGCGATGTTTACCATATTGAGCAGTCCGCCGCAGCAAGGCACCTCCATTATCATTACAGTGACTGTATTCACTTTGGCTACATCAATCATAGTGACAAGCTTTTCAATGTAGCTTTCAGTGCCTGAATCGAGTTTTGGGCAGGCTATTGCAAGTGATTTCCCCTTCAGATATTTATTATGAAACCCACCAATGGAGTATGCAACACAGTCGGCTGAAAGGAGCAGGTCTGCATCACGGTAAGCAGGTGATGCAGGGTTGACCAGATGCATCTGAACCGGCCAATGTCTGAGTTCAGAGGGAATCTCTCCTATTACCTGTTCCATGACAGGTGAAACGATAGCTCTTTCGCGGCTACCGGGACATGATCCACCATTATAAGTATGACCTTCATGATCATTTTCACCATGAGCAAGCGCATTTATAACCTCGTTCACGTCAACACTCGTTTCCCCCTGGTTTTCCCTGAGCCATGTGATGCCTTCCTTAAGATAACCGTGTTCACTGTGATCTCTGAGATGCTTCAGGTGAGCAATAACCGTATTCTTCCCTTTCGATACCATATCACTTATCACCTTTACCTCATCATATGGTTCAGCTTCCCGGTTTGTAATCATTATCGCATCCTCCGGACAGTGACCAATACATGCACCAAGGCCATCGCACATTAATTCTGACACCAGCCTTACCTTGCCATCTATCACCTGCAGGGCACCTTCGTGACAGTTAGGGACACACTGACCGCAACCTGTGCATTTCTCATCATCAATTTCAATAATATCTCTCTTCATCATAGTCATTTTTACAAAACAAAGTTCAGTCAATAATTAAAAACGAAGTGTAACATATGTTACAATTGTCAAAAAATATTTAGATTCGAAAAAAAAATAATGAAATATTCGGCATTGGTAAACTCTCCCATATTCAGAGGAATTGGTGAGGACGAGATATACAGCCTGATAACGGGGGCTAATTGTAAATTCAGAACTTATAATGAAGGAGCTGTTATTGCCCTGCGCAACGAAGAGATTCATTCTCTTATGATTGTTATTTCAGGAGAAGTAAGAGGAGAGATGGTTGATCTGTCGGGGAAGATTATTAAGATTGAGGACGTAAAAGCCCCGATGGCTCTCGCTGCAGCATTCATTTTCGGCCCGGGCAGCAGGTTTCCTGTCAATGTTGTGGCAAATGTTGATACTGACCTTGTTGTAATTGGAAAGTCTGATTTTATGACGATGATGCAAAAAGACAAACGGGTTCTGCAAAACTATCTGAGTGTTATATGCGGAAAAGCATCCTTCCTTTCTGACAGGCTGCGCTTTCTCTCTTTCCGCACTATCAGGGGCAAGCTGGCAAGCTATATACTGTCATTGGCATCATCTGACAATAATAAAGTGTTAATTGATAAGACACAACAGGAGCTGGCTGATTATTTTGGAGTGGCCAGACCATCGTTGGCAAGGGCTCTTGGAGGACTTCAGGATGACAACTTTCTGAAAGTAAAAAACAGGGAAATAGAGATTCTTGACCGTGGAGCTCTTATAAGACTCACAGAGGAATAGATGATTTGGCTGTTTTTTTGTTATGGGCAATTAAATATTCCTTTACCTGGAATGCAAAAGCCTGAAGTCGTGTGTCAAGTGCCACAGAGTCCTGACCATCATATGCAATATTAAGGAAAGGTATGTTATTATGGTCTTTTCTGAATGAATCACTTACAGATGCAATCAGCGTCCCGGGCATGCATGTAAAAGGCAGTATGGCAGCTATGCCAGATATTCCCCTGTCTGCAAGGGCTATAGCTGATCCGATAGCAAGCGGCGGATCCCCATCATAATCCTGGCTAATATATTTGTTACATAGTTTCAGCATTTCATGCAGAGAAATATCTTTTGTCTGATCAGTATATTTTCTGATCCCATGCAACAGAATATTGCTTATTAACTCCTGCCCTGCAGACTGAATTTTTGACTTTATTATACCGAAGGCATCTTTTTTCCAGCGGCTGTCGCGGGTAAAACGGTATGTTGAATAAGTAATCCATTCGGAGAATGGTCCAACAAGCACTTCAAGCCCCAGGTCCTCCAACCTGTTTGCCAGGTTGCCATTGCATCCGGCGTTATCACGCATAAATATTTCTCCAAGGATGGCAACAACAGGTTTACGCCTGCTTTTATCGGTTTTTACAGAACGAAAGTCCTCAGATATTTCCCTGAGTATGCGGCGAGGCCCTTTTGCTCCGCCTTCGATACATCTTTCAAGTTTATGCATTGATTTGTAATACAACCTGTCACAGTCACCTTTGGTGATCTCATATGGTCTTGTCTCCCTGTAGATTTTTACAAGATAATCCGAGGCTACGAACCCTTTCCATGCATTTATCCTGAACTTCCGGCCATGTTTCCCGGCTATATCCTGATATGAGGTATCATTTGAAGGGGTTATCAATTCAGCTTTTTCATAGCCAAGCCTGTCAAAAAGTAGTCTGTGAAACTGGTTATACTGGCCAAATCTGCAGGGCCCGTTATGGTCAGGCATGAAGAAGCAAACTTTTGAAGGGTCAGTCTCCGGCTCCATCAATTTTTTAAGGAAGCTGCCTGTGGTGCATATCATAGGGAAACACTCTCTTGATGAGGTGTATTTTCTTCCCAGCGTTATATCATCTTCACTTTGCATCGGGAGGACTTCTGATCTCACTCCCACGCTTCGTGCTGCCGCTGATACCATATAAGCACCAATGCTCATATATGGGAAATACAATATCCTGTCTTTTGGAGGTGAGGCAGGACTTGGTCTTGGACGGAATATCTTTATATCGTTCTTCTCATTTTTCTCCGACCCGTTCAGGCTGTCAAGGAAAGCCTCAATGCGTGTTACCATTCCGGCATCAGCAGAATGCTCATCTATTTCAAGATGGAGGAAGGGCTTTCCTTTAAGCTCTTCAGTTACATAATGCCATATGAAAGAGTCTGGACCGCACCTGAAATTGCTCAGGTAGACTGCATGCATGTCTTTTGTCTTTGCTAC
>JGI20214J51088_10001766_pt1 | contig 14671 bp, 14 predicted proteins | sample WetSurMetagenome_FD_51088 | JGI IMG/M metagenome (IMG submission 51088) | reverse complement strand
GACTGATAATTTGAACTGATAATCAGTGCAATCCAATGTTCTTTTAAACTTAATTCTCTGGTTATTTCACATCCGATTATGCCTTCTATTTTAACCATTCTTCGCCTTATCCGCCTGCCGAATCTATTGATAATAGCCCTAACCCTGATGGCTGTCCATTTTCTTGTGATCCTGCCGGGGTTAACGGTTCTGGAAATTGAGCCGGGCCTGGACTCATTCGCCTTTGGACTTACAGTCATCACTACTATGCTTATTGCGGCAGGAGGTTATACCCTCAACGATTGCTACGACATTGAAATTGACCGTATTAACCATCCCGGACGTCAGGTTATTGGAAAAACAATAAGTCGGAGAGTAGGACTTCAAATAGCAATAATTCTATTTGTACTGGCATTAGTTACGGGATTAGTAGTCAGCAATTTAATCAGGTCAGTTATTCCTGTATTGGTCTTTTTGGTGGCTATAATTGTTGCCTGGGGCTATGCTGTAAGGTTGAAACGTGCTTTCATATGGGGCAATGTTGCGGTTGCTTGCATGACAGCCTGCACGATAGGCATGATTTGGCTTTTCGAGTTGCTTGCTACCGGCCTTTCTGATATCGATGGCGCCGGTGTTGGAATTATCTCAAGGGTCGTTTTTGCAACTATGCTTTTTGGTGGATTATTAAACCTGTTAAGGGAAATAGTGAAGGACGTAGAAGATATAAAAGGTGATTCGGCACAATTATGCCGGTCGTTACCTGTAGTTGCCGGTATAAACGTTGCCAAGTGGGTTGTTTTTACTATTTCACTGATAACCTTTGCACTGCTGATTCTAAGCCAGGTCTGGCTATGCACGCAAAAGTTACATTATGTTTCGCTATGGCTGATTGTCGGGGTTGAATTGCCGATACTCTGGTTCATCTGGTTGTTAAATAGAGCCAAGCAAGAGATCGACTTCCACCTCTTAAGTTCTCTGCTTAAATGGATCATGATAGGCGGTATGCTCGCACTTGTAATTTTCCATTTGAGTTTCACATTTTAATTAAACGTTATAGGGATATAGCATGGATATCACTCAATATCATTTCCTTCTGGGTTCAAAATCGCCAAGAAGACAACATCTACTTAAGGAGTTAGGCATTGAATACGAAATTGTTAATGCCGATGTTGAAGAGAATTATCCCGATTCTCTCCGGGGCGCTGATATTGCCACTTATCTGTGTAAATTAAAAGCTGACTCTTTCGACCTGGGCTCTTTTACTGAAAATTCGATCCTTATCACGGCAGATACTATCGTATGGCTCGAAGGCGAATGCATCGGCAAACCAAAAAGCCGCGAAGAGGCCATCAACATGCTGAAAAAGCTCTCAGGTAAAGCGCATATTGTATATACCGGAATCTGCCTGCGGTCAAAATTTAGAGAACATATTTTTCATGCTGATACTGAGGTTACATTCAAGAAACTTTCGCATGAGGAGATCATAGAATACATCAGTCATCATCGCCCTTACGACAAAGCCGGTTCGTATGGTATCCAGGACTGGATCGGGTACATCGGCGTTACCGGAATCAAAGGTTGTTATTACAATGTTATGGGATTTCCGGTACAGATATTTTGGGAAGAACTTAAACTGTTTCTGAACCTGAGATAGAATTCTGAAATTAGGACAACCACCAGTCATTTCACCTTTCCGAAATCGCTAATTTTGCACCACCTTTTAAATTAACCCGATGAAGCCAGTTGCCGTCCGTATTTTACGATATTTTCTGCAGGGATTGCTATTTACAGCTCCCCTGGTTATGACGATTTACGCACTCTGGTGGATGTTTTCGTTCGTGGATGACCTGCTGCTCGATTATATCACCAGATTAATCGGCTTCCGCATTCCAGGCCTTGGCCTGCTTATCATCGCCATTGTTATTACAATTTTCGGCTTCCTGGGCAGTACAATCGTATTTTACCCGGTACTGAGCTATTTCGATGGATTGATGAGCCGTACCCCTGTCATTAAAATCCTCTACACTTCATTCAAGGATTTCCTGTCTGCATTTGTTGGAAAGGATAAAAAATTTACGGAACCGGTTCTTGTGAAATTCAGTAAGGATGCCGATATGGAAAAAATCGGCTTTGTTACCCGCAAGGATCTTACGCATCTTGGAATTGAAGAAGGTAAAGTAGCGGTATATTTTCCTTATTCTTACACTTTTACAGGAACGTTATTCATCGTCCCGGCTAAAAATGTGAGTCCGCTGCAGGCTTCTCCTACCGAAGTGATGAAATTCCTTATTTCGGCGGGTATTACTAACATCCAGGGTAAAAAAGGAAATGAAGAGATACTGCTGAATGCCGAAACCGACTCAGGGCAATAAGTTATACTAATTACTTGATAGTGAAACCTTTAATACTTATAACCAACGATGACGGAATTGCTGCTCCCGGGTTGCGGATGCTTATCCACATCATGCGAAAACTGGGCAGGGTAGTGGTTGTGGCTCCCGACAAGCCACAATCAGGAATGGGGCATGCCGTTACGATGCAAAGTCCTCTGCGAATTCACGAAATTTTAAAAGAGCCTGAATATGAAGAATATAGCTGTAACGGAACACCAGTAGATTGCGTTAAACTTGGCCAGAAGGTAATCCTGAAAACCAATCCCGATCTCATTGTTTCAGGAATTAACCATGGATCGAATGCCTCGGTCAATGTGCTTTATAGCGGAACAATGGCTGCTGTTCTCGAAGCTGCGATGGAAGACATTCCTGCCATAGGATTTTCCCTTGATGATTATTCTCACCAGGCTGATTTTAGTCATACAACTCCTTTCATCACCGCTATTGCCGGGAACGTTCTTAAAAATCCATTGCCTGCCGGCGTTTGCCTTAATGTTAATATTCCGGCAATGAATGGAGAACAGATTAAAGGGATAAAAGTTGTAAGGCAGGCAAAAGCTTTCTGGGACGAAAGTTTTGAAGAACGGAAAGATCCGCATCGGCGCAATTATTACTGGTTGCAAGGCGTATTCACTCCCAAGGACAACGGGACCGATACTGACGAATGGGCGCTTCGAAATAATTATGTGAGCATTGTCCCGGTTCAGATTGACCTCACTGCACACCAGGCGCTTGATGCAATCCGCAGTTGGAATTTCGATATTAATTCAACCGGTTAATAACATTAAAATGGCAATCTCCGATTTTCTGAAACGCGACAGTTACATTTTCGGACTGCTCCTCGCAATTATTATTCCGGTAGTTTCTGCCGCTGTTTTTATTGCTGTTAACTATCTGCTTGGCTCGGTTTTACATGTCGTCAAAAGCATAAATGATGCCGGGATAATTCTTTTATCCATTGCCATGAACCTGATTGCAATGCGTTACTACCTTGTGAAGTTCAAAATGGAAAAGACAGGCAGGGCTTTGTTGGCTGTTACTTTCGTGATGGGAATATTATTTTTCCTGCTGCTTGCTGGTAAAAACATTAACATTATTCCTTTCAACTAATCACGGATGAAGTATTACATCATTGCCGGCGAGGCTTCGGGAGATCTGCACGCATCATTAATCATCAGGGAACTGAAAAAACTTGATGCTGATGCCCAATTCAGGGCCTGGGGTGGAGATAGGATGCAGGCCGAAGGCGCCAAANTTGTGAAACATTACCGCGACCTCGCTTTCATGGGATTTCTCGAAGTCGCCATTAACCTCAGGACAATCCTTAAGAATATACGTTTCTGCAAAACCGACATACTTGAATATAAGCCCGACGTTCTCATATGCGTTGACTATCCGGGTTTCAACATGCGCATTGCCGGATTTGCCCATAAACAAAGAATCCGGGTCATTTATTACATCGCTCCGCAGGTTTGGGCCTGGAGACAATCAAGGGTGCACAAAATTCACAAATATGTTGATAAAGCCTTTGTAGTACTGCCATTCGAGAAGGAATTTCATGCAAAATTTGGCTACACGGTTGAATATACCGGACATCCACTGATTGATACTATTGATGAAAGTGACGCCTCGCAAGCGCCTTCATTCCGCCTAAACAATAACCTTGCTGACAAACCCATCATTGCATTGGTTCCGGGTAGCCGCAAACAGGAAATTCATCGGCTGTTGCCGCTAATGCTCAGTGTTCTTGATGATTTTCCAGCATACCAGTTCGTAATTGGCGGTATATCAACGATTCCGGCAGAGTATTATTCCGGGTTTATCGGTAGTAAAGGAATCCCGGTAGTTTATAAGCAGACGTATGATCTGCTTCGTAATTCGGAAGCGGCATTAGTCACATCCGGAACGGCAACTCTTGAAACAGCTTTGCTGGGTGTTCCGCAAGTTGTATGCTACCGCATGAGTTTAACCTCTGCCTTGCTCGCTTGGATGGTTGTCAGGGTGAAATTTATTTCACTGGTTAACCTCATTCTCGATAAGGAAGCAGTGAAGGAATTGATTCAATACCGTTGTACCCGCAAAACTGTTTCAGCCGAGTTGGATAAAATACTGAATAATAGAGATTACCGTCAGGCTATGCATGAAAATTACGGAAACTTGCGCTCCAGGATGGGTGAACATGGCTCATCGGTGCGTGCTGCGCTCAGCATCTGGCAATTTATAAATAATAAACCCTTAATTATCTGATTAACAAACTGATTATGAGATCACTCACTTTTATAATGGCTTTAATTCCTGCATATTTTTTTGTCGCAGGATGTGCCGGCAGGCAAACAACAGAAGCTAAAGTAATTTCAACCGACAGTTTACAGGTTATTGATACAACGGCCGTTCAATTACCCGATACAGTTGTAAAAACAACCTCAGTAGCCGATCCGTCGTGGCATGAAGCACTCCAAAATGAAAGAGCTGCAGTTACTCAGCCGGCCAAAATAGCAGTTCCCAGAGGCGAAGTTATCCTGTCGGGCAAAAATGCGAGTAATACTGCTCCTAAAACTATCACCAAGATCAATGATCCTATCCGTTCCAAGGAATTACTCGATGGACTTGAAAAGGCAAAAAATGGTGACATAAAAGGAGCACTCTCTGATTTCAGTGCGGCTCTTGTGAAGAATCCGAAAAACTACATGGCTTTCTTTTTTCGTGGAAAGGCAAAATTGGAGATGAACGACAGGGAAGGAGCACTGAAAGATATAGAGCAATCAGTATCCCTGTTTCCAAACCAGGTTTCGGCTAATTATTATGCCGGTAAGATCTATTTCGATAAAAAAGAATACTCAAAAGCACTCGAAGCATTTACCAATGCTCTGAAAGCCCGTCCTGACGATGCTCCTTCGCTGGACTTCCGTGGAGTTACTAAAGCAATGCTGGGAAAGCATGATGAGGCCTTAACCGATTACGACGCAGCTTTGAAGGCTGACCCGAATTATTCAACCACCTATTATAACAAGGGTACTTCGCTTGCTGCGATCCAGAAGTATGATGAAGCAGTTACCTGCTTTACAGAAGCTCTGAAACGTGAAGCAAACCTTAAACTTTGTTACATAAACCGCGGCAATTGCTATGTTATGCTGAAAAACCAGCAAGCTGCTATTGAAGACTACACCAAATTGATAGAGCTTGACCCTAAAAATTCAGATGCGTATTTCAATCGGGGAACTGCTTACTCAATGACAGGCGACGACCGTATGTGCGACGATTGGCGAAAATCGGCCTCAATGGGCAACGCCAAAGCGGTCGCATCACTCAAGGAGTACTGCGGAAAATAATATGAATATCGTGCTTTTATTACAACAGCTATCGAAAGATTTGAACATTAGATTATTAATTCAATTTTTATAATTTAGCCTTAAATCGCCATGGTTTGATTTACAGGCATCAATTTCCGGTAGTCAGGGTTATATTGCCTTTTATGGCCGGGATTGCTGTTGTGCTCATCACAGGTATTCCTCAATCTATTAGTTTACAGATTATCATAGCCTTATGGCTGATATTATTCTTCTATTCCCTTCTGGCAAAGCGATTATGGAAATTCTCAACACGCTGGTTTTTTGGTTTAGTCACATCGGTTTTCATGTTCATGCTGGGATGCCAGCTTACTATTCTCCACAATGAATTACATTATGCTTCACATTTCTCAAAAATAAAGGGAGCTAGAGTTTTTATTGCCAAAATAGCCGAACCATTAACCGAGAAGGAACGTTCGTTCAAGACTGTTCTGAAATTGAAATGCGCTGTAACTGGAGATGGCGAGGTTTACTGCACAGGAAAGATACTTGCCTACCTGAAGAAAGATTCAACTGCGAATTATCCGAAATATGGTCAGACAATTCTATTTTCCGGAAATATCGGTGAAATAAGTCCTCCGCAAAATCCCGGAGCATTTGACTATAAAAGATATATGGCGGCATCGAACATCTACCACCAGATTTTTCTTAAACCCGGCCAATTGCAGGTTACCAATGCGCCTGTTGAATGGAATCTTAAAGCACAAGCCCAGGATATCAGGGATTATTTCCTTAATATTTTGAAGAAAAACGGCCTGTCCGGGCAGGAATATGCTGTTGCGGCTGCGCTCATCCTTGGCCAGGAAGATAACCTTGATGCTGAGACCATGCGCGAATACTCAGGAGCGGGAGTGATGCACATCCTGAGCGTTTCGGGATTGCATGTTGGCATCGTTTACATGGTACTTAATTTTCTGCTTGGCTTCCTTAACAGAAACCGAACCACTATCATTATCAAGACTTTACTCATCATAGCAATAATATGGTTTTATGCTTTGATAACAGGTTTTTCGCCTTCGGTGGCACGTTCGGCGGCCATGTTTACCATTGTTCTATTGGCGATCCTTGTCGATCGTAATTCCCACATAATTAATTCTTTGGCGATATCCGCCCTGATACTGCTGGCTTATAACCCATTTTACCTGCTCAACATCGGGTTTCAGCTATCCTACATCGCGGTGGCTGGCATAGTTTTCATCTATGACTGGATTTATCAGCGGATTAATCCGGCAACCTGGATTGGCGATAAAATCTGGCAGATCGTGGCGATATCGCTGGCGGCACAAATTGCAACAATCCCGATTTCTCTGTTCTATTTTCACCAACTCCCAAGTTATTTCCTGGCGGCTAACATAGTGGCGATACCACTTTCGAGCCTGGTTATTTATTCCGGAATGCTTGTCCTTACAACCTCATTCGTGCCGGTCATAAGCAACTTCCTGGGTTTCGTAACTGCTGAATTACTCAAGTTACTCAATGGCTCTATTGCATGGATTGAGAATCTGCCCTATGCGGTTATTTCGGGTATTCCATTCAGGATCAGTGAGATGTTGATTCTTTATTTCGCACTGATTATGTTAATGTTAGCAATTGCGTATCGTCAGAAACTGGCACTAATGATGGCTATGGCTAGCCTGATCGTGTTCTTTGGTATCAGGACTATCTATGAACTTAATTCACAAAAGCAGCAAAAGTTTATCGTTTATTCTGCCAATAAAAATTCGGTGATTGAGTGGATTGACGGAACCGAAGCATATGTTTTGGCCGATTCACTTTTCAGGTCCGATCCCGTGCGGCAGGATTTCGTCCTTAAACGGTCAAACACCGCGCTGGGAGTGAAGAAGACGTTTTTTATCGAACTACGGGCCAATGATGATTCAGTGGTTCATCACGCTCCTGCCTTCGTATCATCAGCGAATAACTACCTGATTAAAAACACATTGGTGACAGTGCTGAATGATATTCCAAAAAATGTGCGTTCTAGTCATCCGTTAAAGGTTAGCTACCTTATTTTGAGAGGAAATATTACCGGGAGCCTGATGAATATTATGCAATTGTATGATCCGCAATGTGTTATACTTGATGGAAATGTGCCTTATGGGAAGAGCCTGCGTTGGCTTACTGACGGGAAACAAGCAGGAATTCAGGTATATAGCGTAAGGCAGAACGGTGCTTTTATCGCTGATATTTGATAAAGCTTGAGTTGAAGATATTCGCTGAATAACATATTGTTTCGTCAGAAAACGATCCTGCAATTTTCATTGATGTTGTACTTAGAAGCAAATCCGGCAGGCACTTCAACAACATACATCGCTGGCGCTGAAGAAGGTAATGACTCAAGAGAGTAAGGTTTGGCATTCCGGCTGATACTCACCACTTTGCGTTCAGCATTGATGTAAATAATATCCAATGAAAACCTTGTATTCTTCATCCAGAACGATTGTAACTCTTCGGTTTCAAACATAAAAAACATACCGCTCATTGCCGGAAGGCTATCGCGATACATAAGTCCCTGAATGCGTTTTACCTCGTTATCAGCAATTTCTACCGAGATTGTCACAAGCAAGTTATCTTTTTGGTCCCTGAACTGAAGTTCACCATCTTTCCGGTAAACGGGGTTTATAACATTCGTCGTAACACTTTCATTCTCAACTGGTTTGAGTCGGTGTTTCGGTTTTTCAGGTTTCCACATCAGGAACATCGCTACAATAATTATGATGAGCGCACAAATATTCATGAATATGACTTTCAATCTTCCTTTCTTCATAAAATATGGGAAACCAGTTAGTTGAATGCAAATATAAAATTTTCACTTCATTTTCAGGTCAAGCATTATAGGCAAATGATCGCTGAAACCACCAATGTATTTGAACCCATAATACGTCCTGAAAGGTTTCTTTCCAAACCAGGCATCATCGTTTTGCAGCAGGAATGGCGCATCGAAAATAGCTACGGAGTGAGGTGTTACCGTTAGTCCACTTGCAGCTTTCAACAAGGGTTCCGATACAATAAACTGGTCGATGGTATTCCAAACTTCACGGCTTTTTATGGTTCCCCTGTTCCAGGAAATGCCAGCTCCGGACATCATATCATAAAGTTCTCCCTTACCCACATTCGTTGAATCGAGCACGGCTCTAAGTTGTTTTACAATACTTTCATCTGTTGGTTCATCGTTGAAATCACCCATGATCACGATCTTCGATCCCGGATTTGCAGCCATGATAGAATCCACCTTTGCGCGCAATACTCTAGCAACAAAATTTCTTTTTGGAACGGTTTCGGTATAACCACCGAACCTTGATGGCCAGTGATTTACAAAAAGATGTAATGTGTCGCGGTTCAATACCAATCCTTTAACATAGAGAATATCCCTGGTACGGGCTGCTGTATCAAAAGGAAACCTTATCGCAATCGGCCGGGTGTAAACAGGTTTGAACTTTTCGGGACGATAGAGCATGGCTACGTCAATACCTCGCGGATCGGGCGACTCGCGGTGAATGATCTTGTAGCCGAATTTTTCGAGCGGCGTTTCTTTCAGTAAAAGATTAAGAACATACCTGTTCTCAACTTCGCACATGCCAATAATTTCGGGCATTTCCCAACCGCCAACGCTCATGATCACTTTCGAGAGGTTACGCTCTTTTTGGAGCATCCGGTTGAATGTCCATCCACGCATGCCTCCCGAAACATATTCCTCATCAGCTTTCAGGCTGTCGTCTTTTATATCGAACAGGTTTTCAACATTATAGAACATGATACGGATACCTTTATCATCACGGCGCGAAGGATTAGGCTGCTGAAAAACGTGGCTCTGCATTGCCGGAATTTTCAATTCCTGTGCATTCAAATGGCCAATGCCAGAGAAAAATAAAAGACAAAAAGAAAAAAAGTGAAGTGATTTTAGAAGAAACCGGATCATACTTCGATGAAAGTGTTGAGTTTTCAAAGGTAGAAATTANGCAAATACCATGCCTNCCCAATGTTTCCGGAATGGTATCGTTTTATTAATCAAAATAATAGAANGTTATAANCCGATTTTCAGGAGGTGCATTGCCTCTTTTAGCGTATCATTATTGTTGTATCCGGGAATCTGGATTTATTCTAAATTATTGGTTCGACAAAGCATTCAGGGTACAATGCTTAATTTCGGCCTGAATTAATTCTATGAAAACCCATCACAATGGCTTCAAAGAAACGCGACCGCATAAATTATCTGCGTGGTATACTGCAATGGACAATTCTTGTTTTACTGGTTTACATGTTGGTCAGGCCGCTGGCCGATAAAAGTTATTTTGCCGACTTTGAGGCTAATTGTCCGTTTGGCGGAATGCAGGCGCTTATGAGCTACCTTAGTGCGGGCTCACTGGCATGTTCAATGACAACGGTTCAAATAGGCCTCGGGCTTGCATTGTTAGCCGGGGTTCTGCTTTTTGCTAAACTATTTTGCAGTTATATATGCCCAATTGGTACGTTCACCGAGTGGCTCGCCACCCTGGGCCGCAGGCTAAAAGTTCATATCACCCTAAAAGGCTTTGTTGACAGGGACTTGAGAATTCTTAAATATGCGCTCCTGTTTTTTACTGTGTACTTTTCTGTTACAAGCAGTGAGCTTTTTTGCCGCACATTCGACCCTTATTTTGCCGTTGTTTCTGGATTCGGGACCGATGTTGTACTTTGGTATGCGATTCCTGCTCTATTACTTACTGTTGTCGGTTCTTTCTTTATTCGTCAGTTCTGGTGCAAATACATTTGCCCACTGGGCGCAATCACCAATATAGCAGTTTATGCTTTACCGGTGGCGGCATTGGCCCTTATCTGGGTCATTTTAAACAAGTTGATGGGTGATGCGATTCATTGGTCGTGGTTATTGGGAGCAATTTGTTTAACCGGGTTCATTCTGGAAGCTACAACATTGCGTTTTCTCATTTTCCCTCCATTGCGGATAGTCCGTAATGCTAAAATCTGCACCGGATGCAAAATCTGTGATAAAAAATGCCCGATGGCAATTAATATTTCTTCTGTTGATAAGGTTCAAGATATCGATTGTCATTTGTGTACCGATTGTATCGTAAAATGTCCCGAAGCCGGCGCCCTGACCATAAACAGGCGTTGGCCAAAATGGTTACCGGCATTGCTGACCGTTGTGTTGATAGCCCTGGCACTGCTGATCTCAAACAAATACGAGATTCCTACTATAACCGAACGATGGGCGAGCAGTGATGAATTAAATTCTGCTACTGTATTTGAAATGGACGGCCTTAAAAACATCAAATGCTTTGGAAGCTCGCGTTCATTCGCAAATCATATGAAAGAAGTGCCTGGTGTACTCGGCATTGAAACTTTTGTAAAACATCATCGTGTTAAAGTGTTGTACAACAATTCTTTAATCGATGAGCAGGGCGTTAAGAAAGCAATTTTTTCGCCTGTTAGCGAGTTTTTTTCACTACCTGTACCTGGACATACAAGGGTTTCGGTTTATACCATCGGGATCGATCGTTGTTTCGATCCCAACGATCAATACTATCTGACAGCGCTTCTATACCAGCAAAACGGGATACTCGGATTTCAGACTCATTTTGGCGAGCCTGTAGAAGCTTCCATTTACTTTGATGACAAAGTGATCACTCCCGAACAGATAAACAAAGCAATTGAACAAAGAGAAATTGTTTTGGGTGAAGGCGCCGATAGGATCCAACAATCATTAAACTTTAAAGTCAATACGAATCAAAAAGCGATTGATTCGCTCACTGTTTCAAAACTCCTGAATGTATTTTACCAGGAAACTGATATTACTTTCAACTTCTTCGAGAAATATTCGCCCGGGCAACTTGGCGTTTGGGAGAAGACATTTGTTCAAGCTTCTTTTCCCGAAATGCAGGATTGGATACCGTACCTCATTTCACACACATCTAATGATGATGGCATTGTAAGGTTCAGTATCGTTTTCACCGATGCGGGACCTTTGTTAAGACTGATTTTTGTGAAATCGATGACATCGGCTGAAAAGATTTCGAAGTTGGTGAAAGAATCCGATTTGCAGGTTCATTTCCCCGACGGGAAAACCGAGAAGGTGAAGAATCCTTTCAGGATATAATGAAAAAACCCGCTTCATGGGCTTTTGGTGCGTTGTACTGGACTCGAACCAGTGACCCCCGCCCTGTCAAGGCGATGCTCTGAACCAACTGAGCTAACAACGCTTTTTTTAAGCGACAAAAATAGCAATTCTTTGAAATCAGTTAAAAATATTTGGATGAATTAAAAATATAACTAATTTTGCACCCCTTAAATCAATCATCTATTCACCATTAACGAAAGGAAGCGTATTCGCTATGATTATTGTTCCTGTAAAAGAAGGCGAGAGCATTGACCGCGCCCTTAAGAAACTGAAGCGTAAATTTGAAAAAACCGGAGTCGTAAAAGAGCTGCGTGAACGTCAGAAATTCACCAAACCCTCGATCAAACGCAGGGAGGAAGTTTTGCACGCCATCTACGTTCAACAACTACAGCAACAGGAAGAAAAATAATTCGACGAAATATTTTCGGCAGGCAGGAAGTAAGTCTTGCTTTTCTCAAAATAATGTCTTAATTTTAGCGTTAGCTAAATGAGACTTGAGAAAGCATGGTTTACTTCCTGTTGTTTTTTGGATGTTGAAAGAGAAGTTTATTGATTATATAAGGTACGAGAAGAGGTTCTCAGCCCATACCATCACGGCATACCAACATGACCTGCAACAATTTGCAGTTTTTCTCCAATTACAATACAATCTTCAGGACATTACACAAGCCAACCATTCCATGATCCGTTCATGGCTGGTTGATCTTCTCACAAATCAGGTTACTCCCCGAACTGTCAACCGTAAATTATCCACGCTCAAATCGTTTTACAGATATTGCAGAAGGCAGGGTATCATCCTGGAAAGCCCGATGGCCAAGGTAACATCGCCAAAAACTTCCAAATATCTTCCGGTTTTTCTCGAAACGGAAACGACAGATAAATTATTTTCATCCCTTAGTTTTAATTCCGGATATGAAGGATTACGTGACAAGATGATCCTCACCTTATTTTATACAACGGGAATGAGGCTCTCAGAATTATGCGCTCTTAAACTTTCTTCTGTTGACCTGGTAAGACAGTATATCCTTGTTACCGGTAAAAGAAATAAGGAAAGAATTATCCCAATTGGCAGTTACCTTATCAACCAATGTGAAATATATCTAAAAGAACGGGAAAGTTATCTCCAGAAGGTAGATGCTTCAAACAATAGCAATCACCTTTTTGTTACGATGAAAGGAAAGCCTGTTTACCAGCGTATGGTATACAACATTGTACATCATTATTTATCAGCAGTTGCAACACTTGATAAGCTCAGCCCCCATGTGCTCAGACACACTTTTGCCACACAGATGCTCAACGAAGGAGCTGACCTCAACGCCATAAAAGAAATACTGGGACATGCCAGCCTTGCTGCTACCCAGGTATATACTCACAATACAATCGAAAAACTGAAATCAATATATAACCAAGCCCATCCAAGGGCATAAAAAAGGAGGAATTATGCGAGTAAACATCAATGCCGTGCATTTTAGGACCGACAAAAAGCTCGATCAGTTTATTACTGAAAAGATGGAGAAGCTTTCAGGCCTTTATGATGGAATATTAGGAAGCGAGGTTACGCTGCGGCTCGAAAAAAACGAAGCGGTGGAAAATAAAGTAGCCGAAATAAAACTATTAGTCCGTGGTAACGACCTTTTTGCCAAGAAGCAGAGCAAATCATTCGAAGAAGCTACCGACACAGCAATTGAAGCATTACGCCACCAGTTAACGCGCCACAAGGAAAAAATGCGCGGTGAATGATAAAAAAAATCAATTCCAGTTTGTACGTTTAAATAAATTGCCTATTTTTGCAGTCCTTTTTCAAAAAGGGCTGCTTTTTTTTATGTATATGTTGGCCTTTTAATTGATTATAAAGGAATTGGCAGCAAAGAGGGAATGCAAAATTGAAACTTCGGCCGCTGCCCGGCAGTTGCCGATGTAGCTCAGTTGGTAGAGCAGCTGATTTGTAATCAGCTGGTCGGGGGTTCGAGTCCCTCCATCGGCTCACGTTCTTCGAAATATTTTACCTTGGGGAGATACCAGAGCGGTCAAATGGGGCAGACTGTAAATCTGTTGGCTAAGCCTTCGGAGGTTCGAATCCTCCTCTCCCCACAAATAATTAAGCGGAAGTAGCTCATTTGGTAGAGCGATAGCCTTCCAAGCTATAGGTGGCGGGTTCGAGCCCCGTCTTCCGCTCGCAGTGACCTCCGTTATATATTAAAGGAATTAACTTATTACAGGAATACTCCTTTACTCGCCGGCGGCAAAACTTAAAAGCCTTTGTAGCTCAGTGGTAGAGCACTTCCTTGGTAAGGAAGGGGTCAGGAGTTCAACTCTCCTCAAAGGCTCAATAATTGTTTACTAAAACTAGTGATTAAAACCATAAACATTAATTATCATGGCAAAAGAAAAATTCGATCGTTCAAAACCTCACGTAAACATTGGTACAATCGGCCATATCGATCATGGCAAGACCACTCTTACGGCTGCTATTACCTTGGTGTTAGCTGAAAAAGGTCTTTCGGAATTCAGGTCATTCGATTCAATTGACAATGCTCCTGAAGAAAAAGAAAGGGGTATTACCATTAATACTGCTCACGTTGAGTATCAAACGGCAAATCGCCACTATGCTCATGTTGACTGCCCCGGTCACGCCGACTACATTAAAAACATGGTTACAGGTGCAGCCCAAATGGACGGCGCCATCATCGTTGTAGCTGCTACCGACGGTCCCATGCCCCAAACCCGCGAGCATATCCTTCTCGCCCGCCAGGTTGGTGTTCCCCGCCTCGTTGTTTTCATGAACAAGGTTGACCTTGTTGACGATGAAGAAATCCTCGAAATCGTTGAAATGGAAA
>JGI20214J51088_10001765_pt1 | contig 14680 bp, 15 predicted proteins | sample WetSurMetagenome_FD_51088 | JGI IMG/M metagenome (IMG submission 51088) | reverse complement strand
AGTGCAATACGAAGATCTCTGAAAACAAACAAAAGAACGGTAAAAACAAGTATTATAGCTGTGAAAAGGATAAGTAAAAGTTCTTTGAATGATGCCTGTTGCTGTTGGAAGGTGCCGCCATACTCAATATAATAACCGGGCGGTAGCAAAACATTTTTAGATATTACTCCTTTTATTTCGTTTATTGCACTTCCTATATCTCGATTTTCGAGTCTGGCTGTGACTTCGATATTCGATTTAAGGTCCTCACGGGTAAGTTCAGGATCGCCGGAAGATAGTTCAACATTAGCATAGTGCTTTAAAGGTTTATATGATCCATCGGGTGCAAAAACAGGTTGGTTTTTAATAAGGTCTATACTATTGTTTTTAAAGTTTGTATTTCGCAGAAGGATTGTCAGCATTTGTTCCCCTTCCTGAACCTGTCCGACAGGTAACCCTTCATTATAGACAGTAAGTTGTGTCTGAAAATCTGCAGGAGTAATTTTGTACTGAGCCAGTTTTACCTGATCGGGAAGAACAGTAACTGAGGGGCCGTCATAAATAATTCCGTTCATGACGTCGGCTACACCTTTAATAGTATTAATATTTTCCTGCACTTTAAGCGCTAATTCCTGAAGCATGGCCTGATTATCGCCAAATATTTTAATAACAACAGGTTGAGGGCGTCCGATAAGATCGCCCAGCAGATCTGCTATCCTTTGTCCAAATTCTATTTCAAGAGCCGGAGCGACAGCCATGGCCCTGGCTCGAAGTTCGGAAATTACATCCTCTGTCTTTCTTTTTGTCCCGGGCTTCAATTGAATCAGATAGTCTCCGTAGTTAGGAGGTATTACTCCTGATGCCATGCTTATTCCTGAAATCATATTAGTTCCCGTTCGTCTCATATAGGTTTCAACATCAGGATGGTCGAGTACAACTTTATCAACTTCTCTCAGTATGGCATCAGAGGCTTCGAGAGTCGTTCCTGCCGGAGCAATATAGTCGAGTACGATTGATCCTTCATCAAGCTCTGGCAAAAAACCTGTTTTCAGCCTGTTAATAAGAAAAGCCGAAGAGATGACAAGCAGAAGTATAAATGTTAATGCAAACCAGGGTTTATTAAAAAACCAAACCAGCCACCAAAGCCTTTCACGTTTCCCTTCAACTTTGGAATCTTCAACATCATTACGCTTCTTATGTGGCTTATAACCGAATAGCAGATGAAGTGCAGGTAATCCGATCCATGTAGCAATGAAAGAGCATACCAGTGTAATTTCCATTGTAAGTGTAAGCTCCTTGAAAAAACTGCCTGCAACTCCGCTCATCATTACAAAAGGCAGAAAAATTACAATTGTGCTTAACGAAGAACCAACCATTGCAGGAAGGAACATCTTCATTGATTCACGGACAACAGCATTTTTATCTTTCCCCGGATTTTCTTCGTGTACACGGTGAAGTTGCTCGATTATTACAATTGCGTCATCTATTATCAACCCGATAGATGCTGCTATTGCTCCCAGCGACATAATATTTAAAGTAATATTGACAAAATGCAGAACTGTAATTGTGAGCGCAATTGTAACAGGTAAAATGAGGATTATGTTCAGGCTTGCCCTGAATGATCGTAAAAACAATATGACAACAATTATAGCAAGTAATAATCCTACATAAATGGTTTCCAGCACGCTGTCAATGGAGTTTTTAACAAACAACGATTGATCGTAATATGGCTTCATTGTAATCCCCGAAGGCAATTTATTTTGAATTTCGGACGCCATGGCATTCACATTTTTTGAAAAATCCACCAGATTTACACCTTTCTGTTTTACGAGATCAATAAGTACTGCATCGTGTCCGTTAGCGTTGATCCTGATAAATTCCTGCTTCTCCTGTATATCGATTTGAGCCACATCATGCAGCCTTATGATACGATGACCATCATTTTTAATTACAACCTCATTTAATTCATCAATATTTTTAAACCTTGTGTCGGTGAGGGAAAGGTATAAGCGACGATAATCGGAAAGTAAACCGCTGGATTCTATGAAATTAGTGTTCCCGAATGCGACTATTATATCCTGTGGAGTCAGGCCGAGGGAGATCAGTTTTTGAGGAGATGGTGATATGATAAATTCTTTTGTTTTTCCTCCCCTGATAATCACATTGGATATACCTGGTATTTGTGAGAACTGTGGTCTTATGTTGAAAAGTGCCAGGTTTTTCAGTTCAATCTGTCCATATTTATCACTTTCAATAGTGTAACCGATCACGGGATAAATTGACTGACTCATTGCCTCCACGACAATATTGACTGTTGGAGGCAACGCATTTTTTATTTCATTAATCCTTTCATTCAGCTGGGTTTTGGCAAGATTAATGTCCACATTCCAGTCGAAATATGCATCTATTGTACAGCTTCCACGGTTTGTACTGCTCCTGACCGTAGTAATTCCGTTGACTCTTTTAATCGCAATTTCCAGCGGTTTTGTTACGGTTATCATCATTTTATCAACGGGTTGTTCTCCGTTATCGGCGATGATTGTTATTTTTGGGAAGGTCACATCGGGGAAAAGCGATGTCTGCATTTTTGTATAGGAATAAATCCCCCAGAGCAGAAAAGCCAGTAGAATAAACAGGATCGGTTTCAGGAAGAACCTGTAAAGNCTTTTATTATTCATGGCTTAATGTTTTAATAACCTTGACATTAGCCGTATCTCCTAATCCGAAATTACCTGANGACAGAAATAAATCTGTANCCTTGAAAACCGGCATCCTGATCTGAACATCTTCTTTGTTGCTNATTCCAANTGTAACCAATACTTTAACAGCGGTGGAATCATTTATAAGTTTCATCACCCAGTAACTCTTCATAGTTTCATCAGTAAGGATTGATGATTTTGGCAGACTTACTGCATTCTCAAATGATTCTTTTATAATCCTGACTTTTGCAATAAGATTTTCCGGAAGGCTTTGTGATTCACTGAGCTTCACAATAAAACGTTCTGTTTGAGAACTGCCTGCCATTGAAGGGAACCGTGATTTGATCACGCCGGGTATTGAATGACCATCAGGCAGAACGATTTCACACCGGGTATTTAATTTTAAAGAACCTGATTGCTCGAAAGGAACATCAAGAATAAATACAAAACTCTCCGGAAGGGCTATCTGGCATAATTGGTCTCCTTCAGCAACATAATCGCCTTTTGGGTGATCGATTGATGAAACAAGCCCCGCAACTGCAGCATCGACATCAACAACACCTTTGAATTTCAGCCCACCAACAGAGTCATTCATTACAGCTGTTGCCTCTTTTGTTTTAATGGTAAATAACCTTTTGCCACTTTCCACGGCTTCTCCCTGGTTAATAAACATATTTTCAATATAGCCGGTAACAGGAGCTTTAACAACAGCTTTAAACAAAAATGCCGAAGTGGAGCTTAGTTCATAATAACTTGACATTTGGTCTGTGTGGAGTGACGTTACTGTTACAGGAATAACGGAAGAGATACCTTTCTCAGAATTGGGTACACTGTGATGACATCCGGTTATAAATATTATGCTGATAATACCGGCGGCTATGCATTTTTTTATTGCTCTGTCCATAATAAGAATTATTGATTCCAGTAATTAATTTCTGTAATAATCTGAAGTATTTTTAACTGATATTGGTTAATACTCCTTTTAATCGTAATATAGTTTTTTAAGGTGATCACATAATCAGTAATAGAGATATTACCCATGTTAATCAGGTTTTTCTGCTGTTTGATGACAGATTCTTCGAGATCAAGTTGCTCATTTATCTGTGGAATAATTTCCTCAGTCATTTTCAACTCATTATATAATTGTAGAAGCTGCTGGCTGAACTGTTGTTTAAAAAAGCCGGAATAATTTGTTCTGCTGTTCTCAGCAATTTTCAACTTTTCATAATTCAATTTTTTCTGCTGTCCGTCATATATGGGAACGGAAAGATTTAATCCCAGGCTGAAGCCTATATTTTTGTTTATGTTACGGGGAATATTGTTAACTACACCAANATCGGAAAACCAGTTTACAGAAGGTTTATAGTTCCGGTCAATAAGAAGTTTTTCGTTTTGGATTTTCAAACTGTCAACCACAAACCTTGTGAAGAATGGCGAATTAGCTTCATTCACAGGAGAATTCAGCTTAATGTCAGGCAATATCAATTTTTCATATGCTGTTTCGGACAATCCACAAAGAATATTTAAGTAAGAGACTTCTTTCTGATATTGAATAAGTAAATCATTAATTAGAAGTTCCTGTCCTTTAAATTCAACTAAAAAAGCAGAGTAGTCGACATGCCTGTATAATCCCTTTTCAACCAACTGAATAAGTATTTTTTCCTCCTCAATAAACGATTTTAGAAGTTCCCTGTTAAACGAAAGGTCATTTGAAACGGAACAGGCAGCGAGATATTGAAGCGTAATAGCTTTTCGTAAAGTATTTTCAGAAATTCTATATGAAACCCGTAGGGACTGATTCTGTATTGCGGATTTGGAATACAAAGCTTCAATAGTTTTCCTGTTGAAAATGCGTTGAGTGACATATGCCTGTGATGAAATATTGCTGATATTGGTAATTACTTCACTATATCCCACTCCATTTATAACCGGGGCATAATAAACTAACCCGTTAAAGCTGACCTGTGGTTTTTGACCTGCATTAATAAGCATACTGTCAACCGAGTTTGAATTCACCTGGTTGTTAATGTCTTTTAATACCGGACTGTGAATAAGGCCCTGGTCAATGAAAAAATTCAGATCCCGTTGCTGAGCACTAAGAACCCCGGAAATAGTCAGCAACAATATTGAAACAAAATAAACCTTCAATTTTAAAGATTTAAATTTTGGAATTAAAAGTAAAACAATGGAGCTCATTTTTCTGATAATGGATTTCAAGGTTATGTGTATCACAAATCTTTTTAATAATGGCTAAGCCCAGCCCGAACCACTTTGGATTGCCATTAGTGAACGGTTAAATATTGGTTCATCAGAAGTAAAATTTTTTCGCTGTATTTCACACTTTAAGATACTCTTAATTAATGATTTCAAAGATATAACCACCTTTTATATTATGATTGGCAGCAATGGAAAACAAATTGTTCATTAATAATCCGGTAAGTTGCTCATTAATTTTAACAACAAAATCCTGGTCAGTCTGAATCTTAACTTCCGGGCCCTTGGTCACAAAAAGAGATAAAATTCTTCAATTTTCCCGGTAATTAATTCTTTGTAAGCAACAGTGTCTTCAGCCTTAATTGTTTTTTTTCATTTTTTGTGAGTTAAATAAGACTATGATTCAGAGCAGAAAGACGTTCTTTGCGCTTACAGATGATGCAATTACTATCTTCCTTAATTTAGCTATGAGGATGGGTCCTGTAAAAATATTTTCCAGTAATAAGCAATCCTCCAAAAACAAAAATTGCAAATGCTAGGCTGCTTATTGCCAGCTGCATCCCTCCCGACAAAATATGACCGCTTGTGCAACCACCTGCCAGCCTGGCACCAATAATAAGTATAAAGCCACCGACAAATGCCCATAGGAGGCGTTTTGGCACCGAGCTTCCTTTATATTTTTCCCAGTTTGTGTGGATTATTGTGATCTTAAATTCTCTTCTGAAGAGCGAAATCACTATCCCTGAAATAAATGCACCGGTTAAAAACAGTAGCTCCCACTGACCCGGACCCTGTATTTTCGAAAAGTAGCTGTTTTGTGTAGTTCCGGTTATAAAATCAGATACATATGGGTATGCTGTAGAAGCCCCGATTATTCTATTTGTACCAACTGTAAGAAAAACGATTGCATTTAAAACAGCCAGTCCTATTCCTGAGTATAGCCACTTAAGATCGGCTGCATTTTCTTTTTTATGAAGCCAGAATGCTGCCAGGATAAATAACGCACCGGCTAAAAAATCGGCCAGATAAAAAATGACATTATGCTGCCCGATGAGTGTAAATAATGAAATACTGCCAAGATCAGGACCGATTATTCCCTGTATGAATGGTAAAATAATTGTATACAAAAGTCCGCCTGCCAGAGCTCCTAAAATACCTGCAAGCGCATCAACAGATCCTTCTCCGAGCGAGACCGGAAGTGTTCCCGGGCAGTATCCTAAGATTGCCATACCAGATCCAAAGATCAATCCTCCGATAGNTATTCCACCCAGCAATATGGGTTTTATATGATATGTTGCCAAGCCAAGCCCTATCTCAATGGCGATAATGATAGCTCCAACACCGATAGCAGCTGCAATTGCTTTTGCAACAGTATAGTTTTCAAGTGTTGCCATTCCACTTATTACATTGTATCTATTCAACTTTGAATATTGCAGGATAGCACCGAACAAAAAACCAAGGACTAAAATTATAACATTCATATTATATGTTTTTAAAGGATATCATAGGCCCGGTATAAAAGTATTTTATTTTTCCAACACGACTATATGATTTGTTAAAGGATGATTAGATATTTCATTAACAATTTTCAATCCGGATTTGTTTGCCAGATGATTTATGCCACCATCAGCCATATAGCTTTTATAGTTCCTGTAATGCTCTGTACCAGCAATAAACTCTATGATTTCACTTAAGTAACCTGCAAACCCCTTCGGTTTTGGAACGAGATAATCGCCGATGATAATTTTATCGGAGACCTGGGCTATTTCTTTCAGAAGAGCTATTCTTTCTCCTTCATCAACCTCATGAATAACATAAGTAAGAACTGCGTAATCAAAGTGCGATTGTCCTTTACTGGCTATTTCCTGAACATTATTGTGCAAAAATGAAATCTTTTCATTCGGATTCTGTTGTAGTTTTAAATGGGCCCTGACAACATTCCTCTCCGATATATCAATCCCTAAAACTGACTGACATTTCCCTGCAAGAGTAAATTCCAGTCGTCCTGTACCGCACCCAATATCTATTACTCTGGATCCTGGATCAATAAGATTTTTAACTTGTTCAAATAGCTTATCCTGATTTGGTGCAATCACAATATCATAAAACCAGCCGTCGTACCAATGATATTTATTTTTTGTCATGTCTTTTCTAAGGAATTCGCTTAAATATTTTGCATTAAAACACTCTTTAGCTGGTTTTTACTAACTACTCCCGACTGTCTCCAGACGACTCTGCNATTTTTAAAGATAATAATGGTAGGAACGCTCTGTACACTATATCGGCCGGCAATTTGGCTATTGTCATCAACGTCAATCTTGATAACTCTCACACTTTCTCCAAGCTCAGCAGCTACCTCTCTCAGGATAGGCGACTGCATTTTACATGGACTGCACCAGACTGCATGAAAATCTACAATAACAGGTCGTGAATCGTTGATAAGAGAATCGAATTTTCCTTTCATAACCTTCTATTTTACCTTACTAATTTCTAGTAAGAGGAACTCTTTGTTCTTTACACCCACAAAACGATTTATTTCTTTACCATTTTTAAATAGTATCAGAGTTGGGATATTTCTGACCTGGAATTTTTGTGCAAGCGACTGGTATTGTTCAATATTTACCTTTCCAACATGTGAAGAACCTTCCAATTCTGTAGCGACTTCATTTAAAACCGGAGCCATCATTCGGCAGGGTGCGCACCAGTTTGCCCAGAAATCCACAAGCACAAGCCTGTTTTTTGTCTGATGCTGAAAGTTTTTATCAGTTAATGTAAGAATCATCTCACTATCGGCAACCACAGGTATGTTTTTCATCTGTCTGCGGGCCAGGATATATAATGTCCCGAGAAAAGCAATTAAAGCAATTGCAACGATCAAAGTAGTACTCATTCTATATGGCTATTATTTGTTTATGTTTAATTTTTATTTCATTTAAATAGTTAGATGCAGCAAGAGCAGCTACCGTTCCGTCACCCACAGCCGTAGTCACCTGCCTGAATCGTTTGGCANTGCTGTCGCCGGCAGCATATACACCTTCCATACTGGTTGACATATCGCTATTTACAACAATTTCGCCCCATTTATTCAGGTCAACATTTCCTTTCAGAAACTCAGTGTTGGGCAGATAGCCAATAAAAATAAATGTTCCATCGGTTCTGAAATTTTGAGTTTTACCGGATTTCAGATTTTTAATATCAACGCTTTCAAGATTTTCGGTACCATTAAATGAGATTATTGATGACTCCATAATAAAATGGATTTTTGGATTGTTATTTGCCTCTTCAACAGCATGTTCAAATGCCTGAAAATGGTCAAATTGATGCACAATCGTTACTTTACTGACATATTTGGTAAGTGATACAGCTTCTTCAAGTGCAGAATTTCCCCCGCCAACTACTACAATCTCTTTATTTGTAAAAAAATCACCGTCGCATGTGGCACAGTAGGAGATACCCTTACCTTTGAACCTGCTTTCTCCATCAACTCCCAGAGTACGTGAACGGCCTCCGGGGGTAAGGATCATTACATCTGATGTCAAAAGGCCTCCGTCTGAAAGAGTCAGTTTTTTTACCTCACCTGAAAGGTCAATATTTCTGATAGAAGTATTTCCTTTTATATCGCAACCAAANTTTTTGGCCTGTTTTTTCATAATGTTGGCAAGCTGGTAGCCACTGATGCTTTCAACTCCGGGATAGTTCGCTATCTCATGAGTCAGAACCATCTGACCACCAACTGTGCCTTCGTCGACAATAAGGGTTCTAAGCCTGGCCCGTGACAGATAGATGCCGGCAGTAAGACCGGCAGGCCCCGCACCTAAAATTATTGCATCGTAATGATTATTTGGTTCCATATATTTATGCTGTTACAGCGGCAGAAAACTCTTTATCCAATATTGCTTTTACCTGATCTTTTGTCTGAATGCTTGAAGTAGCTTTAACAACTTTGCCGTTTCTGTAATAAATTGTAAATGGAATTCCCATAAAACCGCGGACTTCCGGAATTGAACGGATCACATGTGATTCAGGATTGTCAAACTCCATATCATAGAACTTTACCTGTTTATATTCTTCTTCAAGTTCTTCGGCTATTCCATATACAGGAATACACATTGGACCCATTCGTCCGCAGATTACCATTACATTTTCGTTTTCGCTGATTGCTTTTTTATGATCAGCTGCTGATTCGAGGTGTTTTAAATTTGTGTATAACATGATTTATATATTTTAATTGACATTGCAAAAATACTGTGTACACTCTCATAATTAATGTAATTTGGTGTATCATACAACAACTTACCAGTTGATTCATGACAACTTTTTTATTGATCTGGGTTACCATACAAAACAGCAACCTAAAATGCCATTCAGGAAGCTATAATCAAAAAGTGAAATTGCATCCTCCGGGGAAAGTGAGAAATATGCCGTAGGAAAAGTAAAGGTTTTGTTTCTAAGTATAAAAAAGGTACCATTAGATGTATTTAAAATGGAGTCAGATAAGCCTGATGCGAAGACAAAATAATCGATAAATTTGAAGGATAAAACGCTTAATGACTGATAACAAGAAATGGAAAGATATTCCGAATGACAGACAGTGAAATAATAAGACTTATCCTCAATGGTGACCGGCAGATATTCCGGATATTCGTGGAAAAATATCAGGCTATGGTATTTCGTACCTGTATGGGATTTGTACATAATAAAGACGATGCTGACGATCTCACACAGGAAATCTTTATCCAGGTTTTTCAGTCTTTAAAGGGGTTCAAGGGAGAAGCAGCTTTTTCTACCTGGATTTACAGGATAACTGTAAATGCTTCACTTAACAAGGTGCGTAAAAAATCCGGCAATCAGCTCCTTTATAGATTGGATAAATTGTTTGGTACACCCAGAGAAAAGGAAAACTCACTTCCTGCTTCTAATAATGAAAACCCGGAAAGTTTATTAATAAAACAAGAGAATGAAAAATGGGTTCAGAATGCTCTGGATAGTCTTCCGGAAAATCAAAGGACTGCAATCATTCTGAGCAAATATGATGATCTTTCGCAAAAAGAAATCGCGGAGATCATGAAGACAACTGAAGGCGCTGTTGAGGCTTTGATCCAGCGTGCTAAAACGAATCTCCGAAAGAAATTATCATTTTCTTTTAAAGAAAAAAGAAAAACACCGCAGGAAAAGTAGAAGTTTTGTTTCTAACCATAAAAACGTAATAAAATGAATTGTCAGTTATGTCAGAAAGAATTGGATGCATATTCCGAGGGAAAACTCCCCGACGATATGAAAATTCAGGTTCAAGAACACCTTCAGCATTGTAAAGATTGTGCTGAGATTTATAATCTGCAGTTACTTACGCAAAAGATCATAAACGAGGAAAAGGTAATTAGTCCGGATCCTTACCTTACAACCAATATAATGGCACAGATAGAAAATCCGGAAGTAACAGATTATAAATTCATTTCCCCATTTACAAGGGTATTAAGACCGGCCATGATTATTACATCTTTGGCTGCATCCATATTTTTGGGGATTATGATAGGTAACATCTATAAACCTTCAGCCAGAGTATTACCCAGACCGGTTGAACTTGCTCTTATAGATGATGTGGCAATTGAGGCAGTTAATGTACTTTCTAACGAATAATCCTGGTAAGATGAAATCAGAAAACAAAAACAGATGGATGGTATGGGCGATAGTAATTCTTGCAATAATGAATATTACCACTATTCTAACCATCATTTATCACCAGAATCAATCTGAAAAGCCGGCATATATTTCCACACCTCTTCAGGATATATCAGAGAGCGCTTCAATTAATTACAGCGGTCGGTATTTCCGCGATCANTTAAACTTAAGTAATGAACAAATGAAAAGTTTTGTTTCCTTCAATCCTGCCTTTAGGCAACGGGCACGGAATATTAATATTGATCTGGAAAACCTGCGCAACAAGATGCTCACAGAACTGGCTGCAAAAAAACCTGACATCGACAGACTTAATTTACTTTCTGATTCAATTGGATATCAGCATATTAGTCTTAAAAAGCTTACTTACAATTACTATCTTGATATCAAAAAAATCTGTAATCCCGACCAGCAAAAAAAACTAGAACAGTTATTTCGCGAAATGTTTAAAAGTGATACACAAATTGGTCACAATGGCATGGGTGGTCAGGGTGGAAGACGTTTTGGCAAGCGTAATATTAATTAATTATTTTTTAAACCATTAAAATTTTTATGTTATGAAAACAAAACTTATTATTTCATGTTTGGCATTTCTGGCCTTTACTACAGTAGCTGGAGCCCAGAATAATGGCGCACCTTTACGCCAGAAAAATTGTACGGGGAAAGGTATTGCTTATGTCGATACCAACAAAAATGGTATTTGTGACAATTACGAAAACTCAGCTTCCACTACTGAACCACGCAAAAAAATGGGTAATGGTAAAAGATGTGGCATGGGACAGGGACAACGGGGAATGGGACAAGCTCAGGGACAAGGCAGAAGAATAAACTTTGTCGATTCTGATAAAAATGGTATTTGCGACTATTCTGAAGTTCATGCCAAAAAATAAAACATCTTTCTTTTTAGAAAGGAAATCACCTTTCGGACAAGCTCATTAGATTTTTATTTAATTAATTATCAGTTGTTTAAATATCTTTTTCAGACAGCTGAATGTGATAACTATACGTAGTTTTTTGACAAATTAAAATTAAAAAAGATGAAAGAAGTAATAAAAAAAATGGTTTTAGCCGGATTTATTGGTCTGGGTTTGATTGGTTTCAATTCATGTGCCAAAGAAAAAATGGATTCTCAATTTGCAAAATTTGCAAGTCTTTTAGATGTGACTGATATTGGTGCATCATCTGTTGTAGCAGGCAATCTGGAAGCTGTACTACCAAAAACAGATGTTTCAGGAGAAACCGAACTCAACATATTGCTTAAGATAAAGGAAGAAGAGAAGCTCGCAAGAGATGTTTATACAACACTAAACCTGAAATGGAATAATAATGTATTTTCGAATATCTCGATTGCTGAGAATACCCACATGAATGCTATTTTGTTTCTCCTTCAGACCTATGGTACAGATTATACCCAGGTATTGGAACCGGGAAAATTTACAAACCCCACATTTCTAACTTTATATACAGACTTAGTGACAAAAGGATCAGTATCGCTTGAGGAGGCCTGGAAAGTCGGAGCTTTAATTGAAGAAATGGATATAACTGACTTAGCAGGATCAGTTGACCAGGTAACAGATGAAAGTATAATCATTGTTTTTGAAAACCTCGAGAAGGGATCAAGAAATCATCTCAGGGCATTCACCCGTCAGCTGACATTACTGGGATTAACTTATAACCCGGTTTTCCTGAGTACAGATGAATACAACCAGATTATCAGTTCCCCGACTGAAGCAGGAAAGCAATACCAGATNAGAGGAAATGGAAATGGAAATTCAGGCAGAGGAGTTTGTCAGCAACCATAATGAAATTGTATCTGAATAAAAAAGGATTTAGAACATTAAACACTATAAAGTCACAGAATAATCACTTCATTCAAATTAAAGCAGGCCTATCGAAAATAATAGGCCTGCTTTTGTTTTAAACTTCAGTTTATTACTCAATTTTAACTATAATTTATAGAGTTATAATTATATTTGATATATAGAGATTTATTGATTCATAATAATCTGAATATTTATGGCAAAAGTTGTTGTGTTAGGAGCCGGTATATCGGGACATACTGCTGCTGCTCATATTCGCAGAAAACTGGGACAGAAACATGAAGTTATCGTTGTCAGTCCCTCAGAATACTACCAATGGATTCCATCAAATATATGGGTAGGAGTAGGAAGGATGACTATTAATCAGGTGCGTTTTAGTCTCAAACCTCTTTATAAGCGATGGGGAATACGTTTTGAACAGGCAAAAGCTACAGCAATACATCCTGAGGGAGGAGAATTAAATCATCAGTCTTATGTATCAATAGAATATACATCTGGTTCAAATAAAGGTGAAAAAGCGAATATTGATTATGATTACCTGATAAATGCAACCGGACCAAAACTCAACTTTGAGGCAACCGAAGGGCTTGGTCCCGGAAAGTTTACTCATTCAGTGTGTTCATGTGACCATGCTGTGGAGACATGGGAAGCATTAAAGGTCAGCTTTAGCCGGATGAAAAATGGCGAGAAATTGAAGTTTCTTTTAGGGACGGGTCACCCTGGAGCCACATGTCAGGGAGCTGCTTTTGAGTATGCTCTAAATCTTGCAAATGAGATTAAAGTAAGAGGTCTGATGGATAAGGCAGAATTGATTTGGATATCAAACGAGTATGAAATTGGTGATTTCGGGATGGGCGGTGCTTTTATAAAACGGGGAGGGTATATAACCCCTACCAGGACATTTGCGGAATCTATACTGGCAGAATACGGTATCCGCTGGATCAAACGTGCAGGTGTAACGAAGGTTGAAAAAGGTCTTGTTCATTATGAAACACTCGATGGAGAGAAACACACCCAGAATTTTGATTTTGCCATGCTTATTCCCGCTTTTGCAGGAGCAGGAATGAAGGCTTATAATAAAAATGGAGAAGATATTTCATCTGTTCTCTTCTCTCCAAGCGGGTTTATGAAAGTAGATGCCGACTATTCAGGTAAGCAATTCGAGGATTGGAGTGTGGAAGACTGGCCATCGGTTTATCAAAATCCTGTATACAAAAATATCTTTGCTACAGGTATTGCATTTGCACCTCCTCATCAGATTTCCAAACCACTGAAGAGCCCAAACGGCACTCTGATTACACCTTCTCCTCCTCGTACCGGAATGCCATCAGGGGTTACAGGTAAGATAGTAGCCTTAAACATCGTCGACCTGATTAAGAATGGCCGGACAGATTTCAAACACAAAGCTTCAATGGGCAGGATGGGAGCTGCATGTATCATTTCTGCTGGCTTTGGTTTTCTGAAAGGTCAGGCAGCAACAATGACTGTTTTTCCTATCGTACCCGATTGGGAGAAATACCCACAATGGGGTCGCGACATCAGTTATACAGTAGGCGAGATGGGTCTGGCCGGACACTGGATTAAATTACTGCTGCACTATCTGTTTCTTCACAAGGCAAAAGGATATCCACTATGGTGGCTGTTGCCGGAATGATTTTTCAACAATTAAAAATTGATTAATATGGCTAAAAATATAGTACGCGGTTATTTTGAGGAGTCTTACCCTCCTTTGCCTACAAAGGCCACAAAGTTCTGGCGTCGGAGCCTGATAAAACAGACTATCAGGTTTGTAGTTCTTAATCTCAGGATTATGAGGATCATTGTCGGAGGACATTCATAAATATGTTCAGTGATCCATGAGTTAAGGAAAGCAAGTCTAAATTTACTTCAAAAAAGCCTTAATGGTTCACAATAAACCCAATCCTGATCGAATTTTTGTTCATCTTAATTTTTCTAAAGTATAATGCTGTAATCTCCTGTCTTTCACTATTAATGGAGTGACAGGAGCTTTTGATTTACTGTTGAAGATCATATCATGGCCAAGACAAAGCCCCATCATGATATTGAGTTCTGTACCTTTTTCTTCAAGATATTTTGCCTGACCGGCAGGATTGCACGATATTCCTTTATAACCTGAAATCAGTTCATCAAAAGGGACTCTTCCGTACTTGCAATTTACTTTATTGACAGNAAAACCAGAGTCCTTCAGAATTTTCTCCAAATGTTCAGCTTCTTTATTAAATGTGATACAATTAGCTATCCCAATGCTTTCAAGACCAGCTTCTCTGGCAT
>JGI20214J51088_10001764_pt1 | contig 14687 bp, 7 predicted proteins | sample WetSurMetagenome_FD_51088 | JGI IMG/M metagenome (IMG submission 51088) | reverse complement strand
TCGTCAAGTCTTTCTTAAATCCTAAAGCACAAAATAAATCCGATAAAAAGAAGATAGAATCCTCATCGCACTTAATGCTTATCACTGCCGATAACAACAATCCTCAATCATGGATAGCAGTAGGGCGCTCACTCGAACGCTTAATACTTACAACTACCAAACTGGGAATTGTTAATGCATACGAAAATCAGCCCTGTGAACTAAACATTCTTTCGGAGGAATTAAGGTCGCAAATGAAAGATATTCACAACGAATATCCCGATATGTTGCTACGACTTGGATATAGCAAACCAATGCCTTATGCTCCCCGTAGAAATATCAAAAGTTTTATTGTAAATAATGACTCAAAAACAAATCTCTGAGCGATGCATTTCACTTCCAAAAAATACTACACCATGTAATAGTAAAATAATGCAAGTCAATGCCGTATATGAACCGGTCTAGTATAATGATGATAATGGTATCTGAGATGATTTGCTACCATTAATATGCCTAATGATATAATAGCCACAGGTACAAGCGAGGCATGAAGCAAAGCGACAGGGCACAACAATCCTAACACGGGCAACAACACCGGTAAAATGAAATAGGTGCCGACCTCGGTAAAGATTGTTCCGCTCCAATAATTACGAAGTGTGAAGTTTATTATGCCTACAAATATAAGCAATGTTTGCCATGAAAAAATTATAGGTTTCCACGCTTGAGATAATACACCGGTATTTAATAATAAACAAAGTGTACCTGCCAATACAATTATACTCCCTAATATGAGTTTGTTCGAAATATTCTTTTTCATTTCTCATTGATTTTTATTTCTGATGCAAAAATACGCATATAAGTATATTACTGCAATATATATTCGGCGAACTGAACTTAATACTCGGCGAATAGCACATCTATTGCGGTAAATAAACCGACTCTTTGTAAAAAAGAGCTATTTTTATATACAAAATAAAGGAGTGAAACATTATTTTTTGTATATAACAATATAATTATGAGACATATAGAACTTATAGCAATTGTCACATTTTTACAATATCAAAAATCTAGGCTAAAAACATGCCAACAAATAACAAGGCTCAAACAATTGCCGGTAAAGTGTTGACTCGGGCAAGTCAACATCTAAAAGATGTGCAGCATCCAATGGTTCGCCAGCATACTGAAACACCTTTGAACATCCTATTCATCTTTCAGAATGTCTTTGTTAATAGTGGTTATAAGGCCGAATGACTAAAAGGTTCATAATATAACACATTTCAGCTTGTATATAACTGCATTGTTTAGCTTGTCCTTGCAAATACAGTCTATCTTATAATGGAGGAGCCGACAAGTACCCGACAAGCTCACCTAATATTTTAAGTCTGATTAAAGTCATAGATAAACAACAACTGTCCATAAAGGAAATGTTGACCGTTATGAACTCAAAAAACCGTGAAAACTTTATGGAAAATTATTTATCTCCTGCTATAAAAGAAGGATTTGTTATAATGCTTTATCCAAAGCATCCCCGCCAAAAGTATTTATTGACAGCCAAAGGACTAGAGATTTACAAACCTATGCCGTAAAAAATATATTATTATCTTCTTCATACTTTATCCGTTTAAATAATAGGCACTGCTCCAAAATCTATTGATTAAGACCGGAGCAGTGCATACAAATGTATGAGGAGCATTAATAACAAAGAAACAATGAACATGCAGCTCAATAAACATCTAATGTTATATGTCTTTTATTTTCTTTCGGAACTTCTAATATTTTTTCACCATTTATAGTAGAATTCTTAAGTAGTATATTTTTAATACATTTAAAATAATAAGGATTTTGCGCCTTTGCCACATGGAAATTATCTATTACAATGTTTCTTATAGGCTTTTCTTCATAGCCATCCATAAAAATAGCATAATGATCTGTATTATCTGCAATGATATTTCGGATGTGGAAGTTTTCATATTGCGATGCATAATGCCCTCCTCTAAACCCGAAATAATTAGTTTCAAAACGAAGGATAGCACCTTGTGTATGATCTACATGAACATTACTAACCCACACATTGCGAATATAACCTCCACGATCTCGATTAGATTTGAAATATAACGCATTTTTAACTTTACCTATACGAATCTTATCCATATATACATTTTCCACACCACCTGATATTTCACTACCAATACACAAACCGTTGCATTCTGAATTAAATATACAATTACGAATGACAATATTGGATGACATCCTTCCAATTTCTCTTCCACTGCAATCACGGCCAGATTTAATAGCAATTGCATCATCCCCGGTTTTGAATATACAATTTTCTATCAATACGTTTGATGTAGATTCCGGATCACAACCGTCATTATTAGGATAATGACTGTCAATAGTCACTCCACGAACAATAACATTATCGCAATACAACGGATGTATGGTCCAAAAAGGAGAATTTTTTATTGTTATTCCCTCAACATAGATACGTGAACATCCATAAAATTGTACACAAGAAGGACGAAGCATCGTGCCTTTACCGAAAATTCTTTTCCACAAAGGCACTTGCCGATCCCCCATTTGACGCAAGCAATCTCTATCGTGCACCTCCCGTTCACTCCAGCCGGCAAACTCCAAACCGGCTTGTGCATCGATTAAACCCTTACCTGTAATAGCAACATTACTTGCATGGTAAGCATATATCATAGGTGAATGGCCAAACATATCTATGCCTTCCCAACGCGTAGGAACAACAGGTAAAAAATCAGAAGGATATCCGCTAAACAGCAAGCAAGCGCCTTCCTGAAGATATAAATCGACATTGCTTTTAAGTATAAGGCTGCCATCTAAATGATAGATACCTTTTGCTACAATTACTCTTCCTCCTCCTGATTGCGAACAAGAATCTATTGCATGTTGCAACTGCTTAAGAGATGTATGTTTATGTGGATTTGAAGATGCTGCCACATAGATGTTATTACATGGAAAGGAAGTGCGAGCTATATTTTTTATAATTTGCTCCATTTTATTATTGGAAGAATTTTGAGGGCCATCGTGTTTATAATCAAACCTTAAGAATGAAGCATACCCAGCCTCGCTATCCTTGTTATAACAATATAAAGCAATTCTGGCACCTTTCCAATACCCGAAATTGATATAAAACGGTTTTCCACAAGGACTAAATGTAATATTATCAAAACTATATGAATACTGAAAACTATGATTTGGAATATTTATTGAAACACGCAGATATAAAATTGATCCGGCAAAAGAAGTAATATTTTTCTCTATAGTATCATTTGAAAGATATAACATCCTTTTATCTCCGTCCATTTTTATTCCGAGCAGTTCATTTTGTTTCCCCATGCAGGCTAATCCGCAACGTTGACCTCTCTTCATACCTGAAACATCAATAGTCAAAGTAGCTTCACTTACGTATCCCATTACCTTCTGTGTAAGTGTATTGTGTGCCAATCGAAATGAAGTAGACTTCAGCGCATATAAAGTCAAAGAGCCAGGATGATCTGTTAAAGACCAAGCTCTATCTACCGGATTATGATTAAACTGCCACTGCAACAAAAGATTCTGTGACGAAAAATCATCATCCGTTTGTGGAACAGATGGTGCCTCCCCCTGTATGGGTTTTTCCCATACTGAAACAGGCTCTCCTATGCCGTTCATATCCTGATCAACCCCAATTGAGGGCCAATCATTCTTCCAATACATTGGCTCCAAATAGACAACCCTGCCTAAAGAACCGGAATGTTGAAAGTGAAAAAACATCCATTTACCTTCAGGAGTATCAACCATTGCGCCTTGATGAGGCCCATTGACAAAAGTAGACCCTTGCTCAAGAACAATCTTTCTCATATAAGGCCCATATAAATTTTTAGCTCTAAGAACAGTTTGCCACCCTCTCTCAACACCTCCTTCAGGTATAGAAATATAATAAAATCCGTTTCGTTTAAAGATCTTCGTTCCTTCTGCCACAGGTCCTGTATATACAGTAACCCCATCATCCAAAAGATGCATTCCGTCGGCACTCATCTTATGAATAATAATCGGACCGGCACCTTTTTTACTCCTCCCTAAATACATTTGACCGTCATCATCCCAAAATGGACACGGGTCCTCCCAATTCTCTACCTTTTTTACCAAACATAAAGGAGTCCACGGACCTTCAGCATGCTCGGCACTTGACATAAATAATCCTTCTTTAGGTGTACAAAAAAATACCCAAAACTTATTATTATGATAACGAATTGCCGGAGCCCAAGATCCTCCGGCATATTGTTGATTGTCATTCCATCCTGGAAAATCAAAACGATGATATATTTGGGAAACCAATTTCCAATTTACCATATCATTCGATTCAAGAACCTGCATTCCCAAAAAATGAAAATCGGAAGCTACCATATAATATTTATTTCCTACTCTAATAACATCCGGATCGGAATAATCCGCATTGAGAATAGGATTAATATATGTGCCGTTCCCTTGATCACCCCACCTTGGTGAAAGAACTTGAGATTTGCCGGAAACGGCACATATCAAAAGAACAAATAATATCAAATTTCTCTTATATATCTTCATTGTTCTTTATATAACATTAATATCCTGGATTCTGCTCAATATCGGATTGATTAAGATCTATAGCGGATTGAGGTATCGGGCGTAATGTTTTGTATTTGCCGTCAGGTCCCTTCATCGCTGATTCGAGTACACCATCCTCATTGTACTTTGTAACATATTCAACTAATTTATGAGTACGCTTCAAATCAGTCCAACGAACGTATTCACCGGCTAATTCCCGTGCGCGTTCATCTAAAATAAAGTCTATATTGATGTCACTGGGAGATAATGTCATTTGAGTCGTATATCCTGAACGAATTGTTCCGGGACGTTTACGAAGTGCATTTATCATATCAGCCGCATCCTTTGTATCACCCATCTTGAGATAGGCCTCAGCTGCAATAAGATATGCTTCTCCCAAACGAGCCACAACAACATCGTGCATACTGCATTTAGTACTTCGGTTTGCTATAGAACTTGCGGAATAGTCATCGAACTTCTTTATACAAGCAACTCCATAATCTTGTGAGCGACGATCTTTATAAGTTGCCGCTTGTCCTGTAGAAGGAGCCAACCCTCCATCTGCAATGGTTTTGCTGATTAATGCATTTTTCTTAATTCCATAAGGGTCATCGGCTTTCCATGCAGCAATATCATCGTCTGTCGCCCAAGTCGGGGCATAATAATAAGATATCGAAGATGTTGTCGGAGAAGTATAATAATCAAAATAATTTTGATGAAATTCAAGCATAAAAGTCTGTTCCAGTCGAGCATCTCCACGAGTATATAACTGTTGCAATCGAAGAGATGGTGCAAAATTACCATCAATAGCTTTATTTAGAGGTTTTTCCGATCCTCCTAAATATGATCCGAACTGAGCTTGCTGGCAAGAACCGTCATTTACCGGATCTGCCACTGAAGCGGCACTAAATTGAACACTCAGAAAGATTTCATTATTTTCTTCATTGGATACATCAAATGCATTATTAATCGAAATTGATGGAACTTCACTATTAATCGCTATCAAAGCATATTTTGCTGCATTTTTAAAATCAGTAGGTTCTGCAATATTATCTTCTTGCGACTCATATCCAGTTCCATCTAGCCACCCACGGGTTAGATAGGCTTTAGCAAGATAAAATGCGGCCGCACGTTTATTAACACGTCCTACACCTGAAGCTGATCTTTCCAACAAATGTGAATCAGATGATTCCAAATAAGTAAATTCACTGATAATAAATTTATACACTTCAGATAAACTAGTGCGTGGGAGACTCATTATAGCAGAATTAAACATTGTTGTATTTAATGACACAGATCCGAATTGTTGCACTAGTTGAAAATAATACCAAGCACGAATAAAACGAGCCTCATCAATATATTGAGAACGTACAGTGGAACTTTCGGATGTTTCACCATAACTAATTACGCTATTTGCAAGCTGAATACCTTTAAAACAATCTGAATAAAATGTTTTGATAGTAGAATTATCCGCGGTAAATGTATATTGCCCCATAACCACACCTTGTGATTTACCATCAGCATAGATATCTGTTCCGGCAACAAATAATTCCGGTTGCGCATTATATAATGTACGTAATGATGAATACATAGAATTTGCAAGACTCGCAAAACCTTCTTTAGTATTATAAAACTGAGAGGATGATACTGTCGAACGATTGTCCTGATCCAGAAAGCCGGAACAACTGGATAATATGATACTTAGTAATATCAAAGTAAAACTTATTTTTTTCATAATTATATTCTTTTAAATCTTTATATTTATACCTAATTGATAAGCTCTTGAACTTACGCCACCAGTTCCATCTGAAATAGAAGATCCTGCCCATTCAGGATCAAAGCCCTTATAATTAGTGAATGTAAACGGGTTCAATATATTCGCATAAATACGTAAAAATGAAAGATGGAGTTTGGATATCCATTGCTTGGGAAAAGTATAACCTAATGTTATATTTTTAACTTTAACATAAGAATTACTTACAAAAGTTTGAGACAGATCGCCACTTGTCCAATAAATACTTCCTCCCTTGCCATCAGCTCCATTTGTCGGGAATGGATAACGACCGTAATGGGTAGATGTTTGATAAGCAATAGAGCCGTCTGAACCTAAAATAGGAGCACCTTCCGGAATATAATAATCCATATTAAAACGCATCATACCTCGTTGACCGTAATCAAGAAATTCCGACATAAACGGTGAACTGACTTTACCGCCTTGGCTAGTATAAATATTAAATGATAAATCAAAATCCTTAAAGGTCAAATTAGAAACAATACTGCCCGTCCATGTAGGAGCGCAATGACCTTGAATCATCTTATCATTGGCATCAATCACTCCATTATTATCTTTGTCATATACCTTCATTTCTCCTTCATAAAATTTAGTCTTCATGTTGTCATCTTTTGCATAAGCTTGAGCTTCTTCGCGAGTGCAAATTCCGGTATATTTGTAGCCATATACCACATCAATCGGATGACCGATAAACCATTTATTTCCTACCAAATCTTTTTTCGCTCCATTGAGTTCTCTAATGGCATTTATATTTCGGGCAAACGTGAAAGTTGTCTCCCAACGTATTTTTCTATTTTTTAAATTTATTGTATTTAATTGAATTTCAACACCTTTATTATTCACCTTACCCACATTACTTACTATAGCTCCACTATATGACCCTAATTCTAACGGAGTTTGCATATCCATCAGCAAATGCGTGGAATTTCTATTATATAAATCAACAGAACCATTAATCCTGTTATTGAATATACCAAAGTCAACTCCCAAATTCAGTTCTTTTGTCTTTTCCCAAGTAAGATCGCTGTTTGTCATAGTATATCCATAACCGTCGGCTACAGTAGAACCGTAATTATAATAATATTTTATATTAGCCGAAGCTTGTGTATCATATGGCCCGACACCTGCATTATTGCCTGTTACGCCAAAACTGGTACGTAACTTTAAATAACTTAACCATTTGGCTGTAGGAAGCATGAATGGTTCATCAGATATGCGCCAGGCAAAAGCTGCTGAAGGGAACATACCCCATCTATGATTTTTTTGGAATTTAGAACTTCCATCCCAACGGGATGAAACGGTTACCATATAACGATTCTTATATGAATAATTTATACGTCCTACATATGAAAGCATTGATATTTTCTTATAATAGCTTGATTGATTTTGAACCGTTCCTGAACCTAAGTTATACCAATCTACATCAAATGGCATATCGACTACTTGAATGTAATCACCCTCTAACTTTTGCTGATAAACGCTAAACAAAGCTAAAGCATTAATGCTATGATCTCCAATATTTTTTATGAAATTAACTTGATTGTCCCATGTATAGGAAAAATTCTGATCATTATAATTTTCAGCCATATTCGTTTTCCCATAACGGAGTTGCGTTTTGGTGCCATAAAAAGTTCCACGGTGGGTCTTTGAATACAACGGTGAAAATGTTGTTTTAAATATTAAATCTTTTGTGGGAGTATATTGTAAATAAAAATTTGCCATTACATCATACCCATCTGTGTTATCTTTTGAATTTTTTCGATCAAGAACAGGATTAATAGAAGATGTCGGACCACCGCCATTAGGATATACCACAGCATCTTTACCAGGCTGTGCGATCAATTCGCCTGCGTTATCTCCTTCCCAATAATAACACGGCATCGTTGGTGTCATACGGAACCCCTCTAAAATAGAATACATACTACCACTTTTTTTAGTAGATGAAGCCATATTAGTAGAAAATCCGGTTGAGAATTTATCCGAAATCTTATTATCAACAGCCCCTTTAAGATTCCAACGCTCATACCCATCATATAATATACCACTTTCATTTTGATAACCTATGCCAACACGATAATTAAAACTTTTACCATTTCCTGTAACATTTATAAAATGATTTTGCTGTGTACCGGTTCTAGTGACAAGATCTACCCAATCAGTATAATTTTTATTAGTATACATATCCTTCACAACCTGACTTCCATTCCCCCAAAAATTAAGATAATTAGAATTCGTCATTTGCCATGTGGTCAAGCCTGTTGATGCATCCATCGATGATATCAAATAGCGAGAAAAACGATATTTCAAGAATTCATCTCCATTCATAAAATCAGGCATATTGGCAGTGGTTTTTACACCATAATAACCATCATAACTGATAGTTGTTTTTGTCGCATTACTATCTCCTTTCTTCGTAGTTATCATTACTACACCATTTGTAGCCCTTGATCCATAAATCGCAGTTGAAGAAGCGTCTTTCAGAATATCGACTTTTTCAATATCCATTGGATTTAAAAAGTCCATATTATCACAAACGACACCGTCAACCACATATAAAGGATTCCCATCATTTAATGAACTTTTACCACGAATTTGAATGCTGAAACTATCTCCAGCCCGACTTGACGATTGCGAAATATTAACTCCTGCTACTTGTCCCTGCAAACTTTCACTAAGAGATGTTGCACCCATAGCAGTAATGTTTTCTGCTTTCACATTTCCTACAGAACCAGTCAAATCTGACTTTTTCATTACGCCATAACCGACAACAACAATTTCATCTAACACTTTATTATTAGGAACTAAAGAAATCGAAAATTTCTCCTGCTTACCAATTTTTATCTCTTGTGTATTATAGCCCACATAAGATATAACCAATATAGCATCTGAAGAGACTTTAAGAGAAAAATTTCCATCAAGATCAGATGTAGTTCCAATAGTAGTTCCTTTTTGTATAATAGAAACTCCCATCAAAGATTCACCATGTTCATCCAAAATACGACCACTAATTATTCGCTCTTGGAGAACTGATTGATTAACTGATTTAGCTTGTATCTTCACTTCTCCTACTATATGCAGAGGTATAGAAGAGAATCCGATAATAAGCCCTACAAGCCAAATGTTTTTTGAAAAATAGCTCATACCCTTAAAAAGGGACCTTTTTTTGTTTTTCATACTCTTAGATATTTAAATAACGTTCAAAATTAGAGAACAAAGATATACAGCCGATGCAATATCTGACAGATTTGATGGAATATATGATAAAAAGAAAGAAAAACTTTAAAATAATTTTGTATATTATCTTTTTCACGTTACTTTAGCAAGTAGGAAAACACTAGCATAAAGCTGAATATGTTAAAAGTAATATTATGAAAAATAAACTTTATCCTATAAATATCGTTTTTCGATGGACTATTCTACTATGCATACTATTTATCAATATATCCGCCACAAGAACTTCAACTGCAAAAATAGACAAGTCCTATAAATATTCCGTTACTTATTTTTCCGCAAAAAACGGATTTGAAGATGCACTTGTTAATGATATAATACAAGATAAGAAAGGATTATTATGGTTCGCAACATGGAACGGACTCTATAGGTTTGATGGTTATAACTTTGAAAACTACAAATCTAATATAAAAAACAAAAATGGATTAACAAATGATCGAATACTAAATATTGCTGAAGATAAATTCGGATATATATGGATACTATGTTATGACTATTCAGCATATAGATTCAATCCATATAAAGAATCTTTTGAACCAATATTACAAAGCACATATAATCAATTTCAATCCATTAAAGTATTACCTAACGGAAATACATGGTTGCTAAAAAAGGATGGAAGTGCAATTCGTGCTCAAACAGATCCGAACAATTCAAAACTAATATTAAAATCTTATGCAAAACGCCAAAATACGCTGCCTAATGGAAATATTCTAACCATTTTTATGGATTCTAAAAAAAGAGAATGGATTCTCACTGATAACGGCTTATATTATATATATAACAACAAATTATATACTCTTGTACAAGGTAGTAAAAAAGAAAAAATATCATTTTACTCTGCAATAGAAGACAATGGAACTTTAATGTTCGGCGCAAATAAAGGAAGAATATTTAAATTAAAAGGCGAATGTCTGAATGTAAAACAACTGAATACCGACAATCATATAATTTCTATTTTAAAATTACTGCAAAACACTGTATATATAACAAACAAAAATGGTTTTTTCATAAGTAATATTTGGCAATCTTCACCCAAATTTATAAGCCTGAATACACTCACGCAATTAAAGAATAAAGCAATATTATCAGCTCATATTAGTAATAATGGTTTATTATGGTTAACACATCCTGTATCTGGAGTAACATTATATGATGTGTGTTCGCAAAAGTTAAAATACTTTGAGATGAAAGATGAATTAGGCCAGCCTTTAAATACTGATACCGGCTTTTTTACCTTTAAAGATCGAAATGGCATTATATGGGTACATCCGAAAGGTGGAGGCTTTTCTTATTTTGACTCCAAAAACGAAACCCTTATTCCTTTCAACGCCACAGATAAAGCTGTTAAATGGGAATCTAATGACCGATGTTTCTCGGCTTTTTCCGATAAGCAAGGTAATTTATGGATGAGTACACAAATGGATCGACTCAAACGGATCACTTTTGCACAAGAAAAATTTAGTCTTTATACACCAAACAAAATAAATATGGAATTGCCTGAAAATGAAATAAGGGCATTATTCATAGACAAAAAGAAAAGAATTTGGACTGGCACACGTGATCAGAATATTTCAATTTATGACAATCAACAAAATTTAATTAATAGGTTCAAGGTAGGCAAAGTATATGCGATTACTGAAGATTCAAAAAACACATATTGGATTTCAACAAAAGGACAAGGACTGAAAAGAGCTATTGAAACATCACCCGGAAAATTCAAGATACAACAATATTGCTATAATCCGCAAGATAAATATTCAATAAGTAACAACAATATATATTATGCATATGAGGATAATAAAAAGAGAATATGGATTGCTACTTATGGCGGAGGATTAAATATTGCGGAACAAAGATCAAATGGTTCCATTCGTTTCATCAATTACCGAAATACGATGAAGAACTATCCTATAAACAGATTCTATAAAGTGAGGCACATAACCGAAGATAAATGGGGACGTATCTGGGTATCCACCACCGGTGGAATTTTAATATTTAACGTAAATTTCAAGAATCCTCAAGAAATAAAATTTCATGCTATTGTAAAAGAGCAAGGTAACATTAACAGTTTGAGTAATAATGACGCACAAATGGTACAATGCAGATCCGATAAAAAATTCTTTACAATAACCTATGGAGGAGGATTAGATGAACTTATCCAAACCGGATATTATTCGTTTAAGTGCAAATCATTCACTAAAAAGAACGGACTGGTTTCAGACATAATATATTCCATGCAAGAAGATAAAAATAAAAACCTATGGCTCGCTACAGGTGGTGGATTAGTAAAATTCATTGTCAATAAAGGGCAAATCCAATATCCCACTGAACACTTGGCATATAACTTGCATTTCAGTGAAGGTGTAGGTGCTACAAACGGAAAACAAATATTTTTCGGAACAAATCGGGGTCTGCTCTATTTCACTCCTGAAAATATCCATAAAAGTAATTTCGTCCCTCGTATATTTTTTTCGTCCATTTGCGTTAATAATAAGGAACTCACGCCTCAACAGAATCCCTCAATATTAACAACAGATCTAGATAATATTCGAAAAGTAATTTTACCTCCAAATAATCATACTCTAAAAATTATATTCTCTGCATTGGACATGACAGATACTGAATATATAAAATATGCATATATGCTGGAAGGATTTGACAAAAATTATCAATTAGTAGAAAACGGCCATGAGGCAAACTATACAAATCTACCTCCCGGGCACTATAGATTTCATGTGAAGTCTACTAATTCAGAAGGGGCATGGGTAGCAAATGAAAGGGTATTGCCAATAGATGTACAACCAACATTCAACCAAACTATTTGGGCTAAAATTCTATATTCAATTATATGTTTATTATTGGTAATCAGCAGTGTATATGTATATCTCATATTTTTTAAAATGAAAAATAAAATAAAAAATGAAGAATATATCACACAACTGAAATTGAAATTTTTCACCGATATTTCTCATGAATTAAGAACTCCACTTACTCTTATCTGCGGACCGATAGAATATATATTAAAAAATGAAAATATCTCAGATAAGATAAAAAACATTTTATCTACTGTAAAAAAGAATAGTGATCGCATGCAACGATTAATCGGAGACATTCTTGATTTCAACAAACTACAAAACGACAAAATGAAACTTAAAATTCAAGAATTGGACATAGTTGAATTTACAAAAAAAATCACGCTTTATTTTGATGAACTTGCTAAAGAAAGAGAGATACAGCTTACTTTCATTTCCAACATTCCGGTTTGTTATCTATGGTTTGATGCCAGCCATATAGAAAAAGTAATATTTAATATATTATCAAATGCATTTAAATATACTACGAACGGTAAAAAGATTGGTGTGGAAATTAAAGATAACGACAACGCTATATACATCTGCATCAGCGACGAAGGAATAGGAATACCTAAAGAAAAATTAAAATGCATATTTGACCGCTATGAAAACCTCGTACAACAGGATGTAAATACAACGATGAGTTCGGGCATAGGATTATCATTGGCAAACGAACTTGTAAAAATGCACCATGGAAATATTATTGTGGAAAGCACAATAGGCAAAGGAAGTATCTTTTCTATTAAACTTTTAAAAGGAAGACAACATTATCCTGAAAATACAGAATATATTTTATCGGATATGAAAGAACCATTGATAAATAATAATATAGAAGACAATGAAGAAATACGAAATAAAGAAAATGTGAAATGCATGCTAATAGTAGAAGACAACCAAGAATTAAGAGTTTTTATAAAGCAAATATTCGATAAAAAATTCCAAGTGATTGAAGCTTCAAATGGAGAAGAAGGATTCGAAATAGCCATAAAACGCCTTCCCGACATAATCCTTACGGATATCATGATGCCGATAAAAGATGGCATAACCATGCTTCAAGATTTAAGAAACGACATAAGGACTTCACATATTCCTGCAATTGTACTAACTGCAAAGTCAGATCTCAATAATGTGATCATCGGAATCCAAACTGGTGCTGACGATTATATCACAAAACCATTCAGTATCACGTATTTACAAGCAAAAATCGAGGCCATCTTTGCTAAAAGAAAACTACTTCAAACCTATTTCTGCAGTAATCCTTTAAAAGGGGATGATTACAATAGTGAAAACATTCCATCAATATCAAACAAAGATCATGAATTCCTAGAAAAGTTGTCTCATATTATGGACCAGCAAATGAACAACCCAGAACTAAGAATTGACAATCTGGTAAATTATTTTGATTTAAGTAGAACTAATTTTTTCTGCAAATTAAAATCACTTACCGGACTTTCTCCTGTTCTATACATAAGAGACGTAAGAATGCATAAGGCTGTTGAACTGATAAAGGAAAAGCAATATACAATTGCTGAAATAGCATACATGGTAGGATTTAATGATCCCCACTATTTTAGCAAAACATTTAAAGCTTTCTGGAAAAAGAATCCGACAGAATTTACCTAATCATAATTTTTATTATATTTTCGGTATGTCAACACCGTCATTTCTATCCAAGTTATCCAACCAAAGATATTTATACGTATCTTTTATGATAACATTGTTCAACAAAAGCAGTGATATTAAATTAGGAATTGCCATCAATGCGTTCATCGTATCTGCAATATCCAATACCAACTTTAGGTTCATTACGCAACCGAAGTATACAGCAACCACCCATAAAAACGGTAATATTTAATAAATCTTTTTCCGCCCAAATATTCTACAGCCTTTTCTCCAGAATAGCTCCATCCGAGTATGGTGCTGAAAGAAAAAGTCAACAAACCTCGTTCGAGCGCATACATAGGACCACCAAGCATTGTATATTTCCTCTACTTTGAGGTCGGGCTTGGAGGTGATTGAAAGGTACTTCCCAAGTTTGGCACATGTACTTTTGCGCCGTTCCGTAACTTACGCCTTGTTGCTTGTTTGCTACAAACTCTTTGTTTCACTCAGCAAGGGTCTTTTTGTCCTTGCGTACTGCTGAGGCTACGCGCCTGGCTAATAATGTTATTATTCCCATGGGGTTTTATTTAAAATTATTTGATAAAAAATCGTTTTAGACTACCGTATACAAATATAAT
>JGI20214J51088_10001763_pt1 | contig 14688 bp, 18 predicted proteins | sample WetSurMetagenome_FD_51088 | JGI IMG/M metagenome (IMG submission 51088) | reverse complement strand
GAAAAAAAACTGCAAACAATTGATGCAAAAAAAATTGATGAATTAGCAGGTTCGGAATTTTCGTTTATGATTGTCGAAAATAAAGATACGAATTTTATAGATAGGTTTGACCAGGTAACCGGTAAAAATATAACCATACATTTTTTAGAAGATAAAGTAAATTATGTCGAGGTGAATAAAAATTCCAATAGCTTATATTTTATGTACGATGATAAAAAAGGAAACGGAGTGAATATTTCCGAAGGAATGAATATGATAATTACTTTTGATAAGGACCAGAAAGTGGATAAAGTCAGGATAGAGAAGAAACCCAAAGGACAATACGTTCCGGAGGTTAAATTAAGTACGGTTACTTTGACTTTACCCGGATTTAATTTAAGGAGAGATAAACCTGCACGAAGGTAGTTATAAGGTTAAAAAGATATTGTAAAATTTACGGTTAAATAAAAATTAGAAATTATGATTGACAAATCAAAAGAAGTAAATGCATCGATTAGTCTAATAAATGGCAGGCTACATTTTGAAGGAATTGTTGAAGGAAACGAACCTATTTCAATAGATTACATTCCACCCCTTGGAGATAATTTGGGTTACACTTCGCTCGAACTACTACTGTTAAGTTTGGCTTCGTGTATAGGAAGTGCTGTGCTTTTATTTTTACGTAAAATGCAAAAGACCATAAACGGATTTGAAATTAATTCTAAAGGTATCAGGAAAACTGAGCATCCGACAGGTTTTAAAACCATTTTTGTAGAAATAAATATTAAATCTCCGGATGTAACGGAAGATGATTTAAATAAAGTTCTAAAACTTGCAGAAGAAACTTATTGCCCCGTTTGGTCGATGCTTAAGGGAAATGTTGAGGTAATTTTTAAAAATAGTATATTATCGTAAAAATATATTATTTACCATTTAATACTTTTTCGTAGAAAGCTTCATAAACAGGAACGATTTTAGAATCTTCGAATTCCAATGCTCTTTCCCTTGCATTTTTACTGAAGACGGAATACTTCTTTTCGTTTGTAAGAAGTTCGATAGCATATTTTGCCATCCTGTCTATGTCCCCGATTTCTGCAATGTACCCTGTTTCGTTGTGAATATTTAATTCCGGTAATCCTCCAACGCTTGTGGATATAACCGGTACTTCACAGCTCATTGCTTCGAGTGCGGCAAGTCCGAAACTTTCTGTTTGAGATGGAATAAGGAATAAATCTGCAGTTGATAAAATTTCTATAAAAGAACTCTGCTTTCCCATAAATTTCACATTCTCAAAAATTTTTAAATCTCTACAGAGTCTTTCGCAATCGCTTCTTTCCGGTCCGTCACCTACTAAAATCAATCTTGAAGGAATTTTTTCTCTTACTTTGGCAAATATTTTAATGACATCTTTTACTCTTTTGACGGGTCTGAAGTTTGATGTGTGGACTAATATTTTTTCTTTGTTAGGAGCGAGGACTTTTGCGCAGATACAATTTTCATTTTTCTTTAAGCGATGATATTTTTTTGTATCTATGAAGTTAGGTATAACCTCGATTTCCTTATTGATTTTATAATTCGATAGAGTTTTATCTTTTAAAAATTGCGATACAGCAGTAACACCGTCGGATTTTTCGATACTGAATTTCATAGTCGGAAGAAAACTTGGCTCAAGACCTACCAATGTTATATCGGTACCGTGCAAAGTTGTGATTACTTTAATGTCTTTATTTCTTTTATTTTCGGATTTTAATATTTCTCTTGCAAGGTATGCGCTTGTAGCGTGAGGAATGGCATAGTGTGCGTGGATTAATTCTATATCGTGGAACTTTGCCACTTCTACCATTTTACTTGCAAGTGCTATGCTGTACAAAGGAAAATCAAAAAGCGGGTAGCTATTAATTTCCACTTCGTGATAAAAAATATTTTCTACGAAAGTATTTAAACGTGAAGGCATTGCATAAGAAATGAAATGGACTTCATGTCCTCTGAGTGCGAGAATTTTGCCAAGCTCAGTTGCAACAACTCCGCTTCCTCCATACGTCGGGTAGCAGGTAATACCGATTTTCATAGTCTATTATAGTTTTGTTTCTCTAAATTATAAGTAAATAAATGAAGAAAAAAGATAAAAAGTTATAAGGTTATAAAGTTATAAGGTTATAAAGACCACTATGCTTTTATTATTACTTTTTTCCGGAAAACTTCTTCGAACAACTCTTTTCGTAAATTTGCTCCCCAGATTTCGAGTTCCGGATTTATGTTGTTATCGGTTTTAACATTAAAGTACATCGTATCGTTTTCGTTTGTGATTTTAATATCATTTATAATAGAATTATGACCTCTATCCATTCCGTCGGCTATACGGAGAATTGCGGCAAGTTTTTTAACTTTATCTTTATTTTTATCGGATAGTTTAATAAAATTTTCGTGTTTGATTTTAGGATGGGATTTTCTGTGGTAGCGAGCTATGTTGGCTATTATTTCGATTTCTTCATCGTTGAATCCCAGTAGTTCGCAATTTCTTATAAGATAATAGGAATGCCTGTGATGCTGTGCGTGGGAAAGATTATGTCCCACATCGTGCAGGATAGCCGCCGCTTCAAGATATTCCTCGTCTTTTTCCGTTAATCCGAATTCTTTACATCCCTGTTCGAAAATTCTTAAAGATAATTTCAATACTTGCTCGGAATGAGCTTTATCGTACCGGCAATTTTCCGCAAGCTTAATTATGCTTCTGTATCTTATATCACTTAAATCTTCATTTAAAAGTGTGTTATGCTCTTTGTCGATTGTATCGAAAAGAATTCCCTCTCTCAGTGAAAAATTCGAGAGAGTAATTTTATTAAGATTTAACTCGGAAAAGATTTGTTCGAGTATAACTGCTCCTGATGTGATTATATCCATCCTATCCGGGTCAAGTCCTTTAATTTCTTTTATCTCGGATATTTTTTCACATTTATAAATTCTTTTTGCAGTTTTAAAAAGTGATTCCCTGCTGTAAGTAAAATTGTTATAATTAAATTGGTCATCTGTGTTATTATTTTCTTCCGCATTAATAATCATTCCTAAGTTTGTTGCTGTTCCCGAAGTTCCGATAACATATTTATAATCGGTATCTTTAATTTCTCTAACAACCGGATTTATAATGTTTCTTACGTACATTCTTGCATCATCTATATTTTCTTTTTTATATTTTTGTTCGGGAAAATATTTTTCGGTCAGCCTTACCGCACCAATTTTTATACTGTTTGCATATAATACGTTCCCTTTTTCCCCGATTAAAAATTCGGTACTTCCGCCTCCAATATCTATTAATAATATTTTATCTTTAAAAACCGAAAGAGCTTGAAGAACACCAAGATAAATCAATCTTGCTTCTTCGAATCCAGATACAACTTCTATTCTTATTCCCGTAGCTTCAAATGTGCGATTGATGAATTCATTTTTGTTTAATGCTTCACGTGTGGCACTTGTTGCGACCGCTCTTATTTTTGCTTTGAAGGAATCACAAATTAATTTAAATCTTTTTAATGTCGATATAGCCCGTTGCATTGCTTCTTCAGAAAGATATTTCATATCGGTCGAACTTTTTCCGAGCCGCACTACTTCTTTTTCGCGCGTAAGGATTTTTACAATTCCTTTTTCGTCTACTTTTGCAACTACGAGGTGAAATGAATTTGTTCCTATATCTATTGAGGCTAATATTTTCTCGTTACTTTCCATTATCTTTTTAGCGTTTCACAGGCTTTCTCAAAAACTTCTTCTACGGTAATATCATCTATGTTCTGAGATTTAGATTGAATGTAAGTGCCATTTTCATTTAAAGGTTTCCATTCAAATGCATTTGTNGGTCCGAAAAGCCCGATNACATTAGNATTAACCATAGCGGCAACGTGCATAGTTCCCGTGTCATTTGTAATAAAGATGTCTGTTTTTGCAAGTATAGCCCCGACTTCCCTAATAGTATTATAAAGAATAATATCGGAGATTCCCAAACTTGAAAGTTTTTTCGTTACTTCATCGGTTACATCTTTATCGATAGGACCTGAATTGATTAATATGTATGGATTATATTCTTTATGAAGTAAAGAAATCAATTTAACAAAATTATCTATACTCCATCTGTTTGCTACTTTTCCTGCTCCCGGTTGAAACGCAAATATTTTTTTGCTTTTATCGGGTAAATTAGATTTAATAAAATCATCCGCAAACTTTTTTTCTTCTTCCGATAAACCGATTCTCAAATTTTTCTTTTCCTCTTGAGTTAAGTCGCAACCTATTTGTCTTACTATATCGAGATTTCTTTCGGTCTGATGAAGTTTTAATATATCCCATTGAAAATCGGATTTTATATTCAACAAAAAATCGACTTTATTATATTTATCGTTTATGCTTCTAACACCAACTCTTATTTTTGCTTTTGATAAAAAGTTGATAAAGTGTGATGTACGTGATATGGAAAATGTAGAAGGGACTATTCCCAAATCGAAGTTAATGCTTCTTAATCTTCTGAAAAATCTGAAAATGTGTAGTAAAGTAGATTTATTAAAAATTAATACATCATTTATATATGGATTTACATCCCCGAAAACTACTTTATAGTTTGTAAGCGATGCAACGAGTGTAATTTTAGCATCGGGAAACTTCTTTTTCAATGCCGCAAAAAGTGGAAGAGAGCAAAGCATATCACCAACCTGGTTATGCTGGCGAACGACAAGGATGTTCCTTATACTGAANTTTTTAACTTCTTCTTTAGTAATCGTTTTTGAATTCAGAAAACACTTTAATATTCTTAGTATCAATTTTTAATTATTTAATTTCTTCAAAATCTGCATCGACAATTTTCGATTTATCGAGCGTTTCCTTATCTTTGTTTACCTGTGCATTTGGCGGAGGAGTTCGAAGGGGAGTTTTTTTCCTGAATAAATTTAAAATAAATTTAATAGCAAAAAATATTATATATGTTAAAATAATATAAAAAATAAATCTAATCATAATATCTCCTAACCTGTTGCCATTTTTCTGGCGGATGGATTAAAATATTCCAGTGCAGGGTGGTCGGGTTTAAGAATCTCGTTTACGAGGTTTTCGAAATCATCATTGTTGTTAACAAAATCGATGTCAGTTGAATTAACTATCATTACTTTAGACGCTTTGTATCGGAAAAAGAAATAATTATATCCTTCGGTTAAATCTTTAATATATTCCTCGCTTATTGTTTTCTCAACATCGCGGTCGCGATGTTTGATGTTAAACATAAGACGCTCAACTGTGGATTGAAGATAAATAATTAAATCCGGCACGGGAACAGACCTTTCTATAAACGAGACAATTTTTTCATACAACATAAGTTCATCATCCTGCAGGTTAAGATATGCGAATATTTTATCTTTTTCGAATATATAATCCGATATCACATAATTGTAAAACAGGTCTTCGTGACGCAACTCCTGAAGTTGCTTGTATCTTGTAAGTAAAAAATATATTTGTGTATGAAAACCGTAGCGTTTTGGATTTTTATAAAATTTTTCAAGGAATGGATTATCCTCAAAGTTTTCGAGTATTAGCTTTGCGTTAAGCTTTTGTGCAATTTTTTTAGCGAGTGTGGTTTTCCCTGCGCCGATTACACCTTCTATCGCAATATATCTTATTTTTTTTTCTTCCAAGATATTTGATTTAATGCATTTAGTTTTTACAATAACTTATTAAATCTTAATTACTTCCGATTTATCGGTTGTTCTTTCGAGTAAAGTTTTTATTGTGCAATTAAGTTCCGGGTGAACTAACCCGGGATTTAACACACACAATGGAACCAGAACAAATTTCCTGTTTTGGATCTCCGGATGGGGAATATTCATAAAATCATTTTTTATTATTTCATTATAATAAAACAAAATATCAATATCTATTTCCCTTTCGGACCATTTATATCGGTTTTTCCTTCCTAAAACAATCTCGATTTTTTTTAATTCCTTTAGCAAATCCTCCGGCTTTAAAGAAGATTCGATTTCAAGAACGGAATTTAAAAACTCGTCCTGATGCTTATTCCCCCAGGGTTCTGTTTTGTATATTGAAGAACTACGTATAACTTTCGTATTCTTTAATTTAGAAATTTCTTCCTCAGCGGATTTAATAAACAATAATTTGTCACCAATATTTGAACCGAGTCCGAGATAAATCAATTTTTTTATTTCTCCATTGTGTTAATAATCTCGATTGAATCAATTATACCAAGCGGGGCATTAGGTTTACGCACACTGACTTTTACTTTTTTCACAAGTTCAAATTGTTTTAATACCTCATCACAGATTTTCAGGTTAACCGTTTCGATTAAATTGAATTTCTGTTTGCTGAATATATCACTAACAAGATTATATACAGCAAGATAGTCGACCGTCTTGCTGAGTTTATCGCTGTGGTTCAGTTTTGTTAAATCACATTCCATTTCTATATCAACTTCGAACTGGTTTCCGTATTTCTTTTCATATTCAAGGTCACCGTGATATGCATAGAACTTTGCATTATTAATCTTGATAGTTGTAAGTTTCAATTTGTTATAATGTTATTTTCTTGCTTTCTTCTTTTTGTCTGCTTTCGCTTTCTTTACTTTTTTAGCAATTTTCTTTGCGGTTTTCTTAATCCCTTTTTTCTTCTTTGCTAATTTTGCTTTAGCCTTTTTCTTAAATTTCTCAATAGCTTCTTTTACGGTAATTCCTATACTTGCAGGGGAGTCGGCTACTGATATTCCGCATTTTTTTAATGTCTCAATTTTTTCTTCGGCAGTACCTTTCCCACCCGATATTATTGCACCTGCGTGTCCCATCCTTCTTCCCGGAGGTGCTGTTTTGCCGGCTATAAAACCTATCACAGGTTTTTTGACATATTTTTTCACATAGTATGCGGCTTCTTCTTCGGCATTGCCACCGATTTCACCAATCATTAAAATTGCTTCGGTGTTTTTATCTTCATTAAAAAGTTTTACCGCATCTAAAAACCTTGTTCCAATTACCGGGTCTCCGCCTATACCAATGCACGTGGATTGCCCGATACCGAGTTTAGTAAGCTGGTCAACTGCTTCGTATGTGAGTGTTCCGCTTCTGGAGATAACTCCGACTTTTCCTTTTTTGTGAATGAATCCCGGCATAATACCAATTTTGCATTCACCCGGAGATATTATTCCCGGGCAGTTAGGACCGATAAACCTAACCGAATGCCCGTTTTTATTTTTACTTTGCACATAGTCGTAAACTTTAATCATATCTTTTGTAGGAACACCTTCCGTTATACAAACAATCACGTTTATTCCGGCATCGGCGGCTTCCAGTATTGCATCTGCCGCAAAAGACGACGGTACAAAAATCACAGATACATTTGCACCGGTTTTAATAACGGCTTCTTTTACCGAATTGAAAATTGGGATTTTCTCCTGAAAGAGTGTCCCGCCTTTTCCCGGTGTAACTCCTGCAACTACATTCGTACCGTATTCAATCATTTGTATTGAGTGGAATGTTCCCTCTGAACCGGTAATACCCTGAACAACTACTTTTGATTTTTTATTAACAAGTATGCTCATATTGAATAATAATTTTATTTAACGACATTGCTTTTAATTTTCCATTTTCCGCTTTGGTCGGCGATAAGATTGTATGTTACGGTAATTTCTTTCTCTTCGTCTTTACCGTTAACAGTTTGTGTTTGCTTTACCTTAATTTTGACACTTGCCGTACCGTCTTTTTGCGAAACCACCTGCGGTTCCTGTGTTACGATAAATTTTTTCGTGCTTTTATAGCTTTTTTTAAAACTGTCCGCACTTCTCGATTCCCACGTTTCACTGGCTTTTTTCATATTTGCATCATACGTCTTGCTGTCGGAAATTCCTCTTTTAATATATTCGAGGTAGTCGCTAACGGCTGTGACAGGATTGTCGAGACGTTTGTTAAGTTCTTTTTCTTTCTCGGATACCTTTTTATCTTCTTTCTTTGTTTTTACTTTGCTTGTATCTTTTGCTATTTTTGTGGTATCTTTAGTTTCTAAGCTTTTATCTTTGAATTTACCCGTAGAATCTTTTTTAGTAAGACTCTCTTCCCATTCTTTTAATTGCTGTTCTTTTATTTTAAGAAATTCTTCTTTGTCTTTTAATTCCTTTTCCTTGTCNGAGGAAACTTCCTGTTGTGGTGAAATTTGCTGGTTCTGGTCATCTCCCTTTTTACAGGAATATATTAATGCAAAAGAGAGAAGAAAAATAAACGGAATGATAAATTTAAAAGTTTTCATTTTATATTGATTTTTTATCAAAATAATTTATTTCCTTTATATATTCAATTGATTATTTGTGAATGTTCGTTACGACGTTTTTTTGTGAATCCCGGGCGTTCAAACTTATTTTTTGTCTAAATTTAATTATTATCAAAATTAATATTAAAATCTGCATAATTATTTTAATTGATTAAAAGGGATTACGTTATCGATTTTCTTATATCCCCATTAAATGTATGGTAATTTAATTTAATGTTTTTTATGTTATAATTACAATTAATTATGATTTATTATAGAAGGAAAATACTACTTGCATTGTTGGATGCATTTGGATGCAATCTATCAAATATTTATTTTCAAAAAATACTTTTTCTTTTTTGTAAAAGGCAAGTTAATCCTTCGTTCGATTTTGTTCCATATAAATATGGTCCATTCTCTTTTCAGTCGTATCAAGACAGGCATACGATGATAAAATATGGTTTACTTGCTAATAATAACAGTTGGAGAAAAACAACATCGGATAATTACCTTGGTTTTATTAATAGTGAGGACCGTGAAATTATTTTGAAATTGAATTTGGAATTCCGAAATTATAAAAATGATGAATTAATCAAGTATGTATACACAAAATATCCTTTTTATGCTAAATGTAGTGAAATAAGAGAAAAATATTCTATTACTACGGAAATTCTACCGGAAAAATTAAAGTTTGATTTCGTTTTTTATACGATTGGGTATGAAGGAAAAAGTATTGATAAATATTTAAAAACTCTGATTGAATATGATGTCAGGGTATTATGTGATGTGAGAAAAAATCCGGTAAGTATGAAATATGGATTTTCTAAAAATCAATTAAATAATCTATTAAATAAGAACAAAATCAAGTATTTACACATTCCGGAACTTGGAATCGAGTCAGATAAAAGGAGAAATCTTAAAACCGATTGTGATTATGTCGAATTATTAAATGATTATAAACTGAACACATTACCGAAAAAGAAGAGTTATTTATTATATATAGAAAATATTTTGAAACTGGAAAAAAGAATGGCAATTACTTGTTTTGAATCTAATCATAAATTTTGTCATAGGCATAAAATTGCGGAAATGCTTGAAGCAAAAAAAGATTGGTCGTACCCTATAATTCATCTGTAGTAATCTGAATGAATACAAAATTATTAATTACGGTAAAAACTTATCCTACGTTAACAACAAATTATGAGGAATCTGTTTGCACTGCAGGTATTACGGAAGAAGGAACGTGGATTAGAATAAACCCAATTCAATTTAGAAAACTCGAATATTCAAATCGTTATAAAAAATATGACTGGATAGAAATAGACATTATTAAAAACAAAACCGATTTTCGTTCTGAAAGTTATTGTCCTATATCATTAAATACTGAAATTAAGATTATAGGGCATATCGACACAAAAAATAAATGGGAAGAAAGAAAAAAATACGTTTTAAAAAACCTATATTATGATTTAAATGCGTTAATCTCAGAAGCAAAAGATAAATCAAAATTGACTTCTCTTGCAACTTTTAAACCTTCAAAAATATTGAATTTTAAAATTACGGAATATGACAATAAAGAATGGAATCAGGATAAAATAAAAAAACTTCAGCAAACAAAATTATTTGAAAATCAAATTGAACCTGTAAGAAAAATTCCATATAAATTTATTTATGAATTTGAAGATGCAAAGGGAAAAGTTAGCAGGATGATGATAGAAGATTGGGAAATTGGAGCATTATACTGGAACTCATTAAAAAGAAGAAACGGTAATATAGAACTTGCACTAAATGATGTTAGAAATAAATATTATAATGAGTTTGTTTCCAAAAACGAATTATACTTCTTTCTTGGAACAACCAGGATACATCATTTTAAACCAAATCCATTTATAATTATTGGTCTTTTTTATCCACCTTTATAATTTAAAATAATTACGTTTTTAATGTTTGCCGGTTTTAGAAAAGTTTTTTCTGTCCAAATTCTGTTAAATTTATATATAATTTAGTAAATACGAATAAATTTCATATTAACTTGATAAAAGAATTGGTAAATATTAATTTAAAAGTTATTTAAGCTATAAACTTTTATTTNTTTTGTTAACTTAAATGCGGTTTTACCGTATTTAAATAGAAGAAAATGCTCGGTTAAATGTTATAATGAGATTAAATATATTAATAATTAATATAATATTGTTTTTAATTTCAGGACTTTTACACTCGCAAAGTGTAAGAGAAGATGGTTTTAGAACAAATCTTGACATTTATTCGAAGCTTTTGGATAAAAATCTCGAGGTTTTGGAAAACCATCTTGTTCTTTTAGGTAAAGATAAAATGTACTGTATTGGTATCAGCGCAGAGCCTGATGCCGGAGAATATTTGTTTCAAAAGGTTAGACAGAGACTAAGCAATTTTAAAATTATTTCGGAAAGTGATTCGTTATATAGTGATTATTTTGTTAAATTTGAGAACGTGAGATTTATAACAAAATACGAAAAAATATTCGGTTCGGTTTTGAAGAATAGAAAGGTAAAGAGACAAATAGAAATTTCCTTAAAAGCATGTATTTTGTCTAAAAACAGAGATAGTGTCTTATTTAATGATAACGTTTTTGATGTTTCAAAAGATGAATTTTATCTCGAGAATATTAATGAAGTGGAAAGCAGGGAATATAGTTTTTTAAAAGGTACATTACCCGAACAAACTTTTTTGGAAAAAGCTTTTATTCCCGGTTTGGTAATAGTTGCATCGGCAATAACAATAATTTTGTTTTTTGTAATTAGAAGTAAATAAAATAATTTTAAAAGAAATAATATTTTAATGAAAAAAATACGAATATTTAATTATCTCACGATATTGATTTTGGCATTAGTGATTTATTCATGCTCATCTTCGGGAAAGAGTGATATACAAACGGATGACCCTGAAAAAGCTATGCAATCCGCAATGAAGAATTATAATGATAGAGATTATCTCGATGCAATCGATGATTTTTCTCTGATAAAGATAAAATTTTCAGGTACAAGGGTAGCGGATAAAGCCCAGTATTACCTCGGGATGTGCTATTACCAGAGAAAAGAATATATACTTGCGGCATCCGAGTTTGAAAACTTGATAAAGAATTTTTCTACAAGTTCTTATTCGGTTTTAGGTAGATATCATCTTGCAATGTGTTATTATGGATTATCTCCTGATTTCTCTTTAGACCAGACTTATACGAAATATGCCATTATGGAATTTCAAAATTTTCTTGAATTGTATCCTAATGATAAGTTAGCTCGTGATGCCGAATCGAAAATCACAGAGTTAAAAAACAAATTGTCATTTAAATTATTTAAGAGTGGTGAATTGTATATGGTAATGGATAACTATAAAGCGGCAATATATTATTTTGAAAGTGTGTTGCAGGAATATTTCGAAACGGATTATGCCGATGATGCATTGTTGGGAAAAATACAGGCATTGTTGAAAAAGAATAAAAAAGAAGATGCATTAAAAGAAATCGAAAGATTCGAAAAGAAGTTTTCAAAGAGTGAATACTATAGCCGGGTAGAAAGTATTAAAAAAAGTTTATAGGATTTATGAAGACAGTTAAAGAATCACAGATAGAAATGATAGAACTTGTATTGCCAAACGATACAAATATGCTTGGTAACTTGCTTGGCGGGAGACTTATGCACTGGATAGATATTTCCGCGGCTCTTGCGGCTTCAAGGCATTCGAATAATATTGCAGTGACCGCAGAGGTTGATAATCTTCAGTTTCATTTGCCAATAAAACTCGGTGATATAGTCAGGCTGAAAGCTTCGGTAAACAGGGCTTTCAGAACTTCAATGGAAGTAGGTGTAAGAGTAGAAGTCGAAAAAATAAAAACAGGCGAAACATTCCATTCAAACAGTGCTTACTTGACTTTTGTTAATGTCGATGATAAAACTAAGAAACCTATTCGTGTACCGGAAATTAAACCTGAAACGGATGAAGAAAAAAGAAGATACGAGCAGGCATTGAGAAGAAGGGAACACAGGTTAAAGGAAAAATCGGGTTTGGTAGATTAATCTATTGTGAAGATGGACAGCATAATTTTACAATGCACGGATATATCAAAGAACTACAACGGAAAAGTAATATTTAAAAAAGTAAATATAAACCTTACCGAAAAATCCTCCTTAGTAATTACCGGTAAAAACGGAAGCGGTAAATCAACATTGTTAAAAGTCATTTCACATTTAATACGTTTAGATAAAGGAAATATCGAATTAAAAATTAACGGTGATATAATTTCCAAAGAAAAATTTTTCACAAAGATTGGGTTTTTTGCACCTTATATTAATTTGTATGACGAATTGACCGGGTGGGAGAATCTTGATTTTTTTTATGAGTTGAAAGTTGAACAGAAAAACAATAAAGATGAGGAAATAAAATATCTGCTCGAGAAAGTTGGATTATTTAAAAGAAGAAATGATTTAATAAGAAATTATTCATCCGGTATGAAGCAGAGGCTTAAACTTGCTTTTGCAGTTTTGAATAAACCTCAGTTACTTTTAATGGATGAACCCAGAACAAACCTCGATGAGGAAGGGATTTCGGTGGTTTATAAAATCGCAGAAGAGCAAAAGGAAAGGGGAATATTAATTCTTGCCACGAACGAATCCGAAGACACTTCAATAAGCAATTCCGGTCTTAATATAGAAGATTACAAATAAAGATACTAAAAAAAACTCTTGACAATTTAATTCGTTTATATTAAGTTGCTAATAACAACTTTTGTTAATAGCAAATATATATAATATGAAAAAAAATTTAATTAAAAAAGTTTTATTTCTTGTCTTACCCTTCGCATTGATTTTATTGTATGATGGGTGCGGCAAGGGTAGTACCGAAAGTCCGAAAAATAATACGGAAAGCCAAAAAGTTTCAAATAATAATCAACAAAATATAACGAAAGGTAATATGGAACATTTAACCGTTCAAACATTTAAAGAAAAAGTATTCAATTACGAAGTAAATAAAGACTGGAAGTTCGAAGGCGACCTTCCCTGCATAGTGGATTTTTATGCCGATTGGTGCGGACCGTGTAAAATGGTCAGTCCGATTCTCGAAGAATTATCGGGAGAATATCAAGGAAAAATCAACATATATAAAGTAGATACCGAAAAAGAGCAGGAACTTGCATCTGTTTTTGGAATAAAGAGTATTCCTTCGATATTATTTATTCCTAAAGACGGTCAACCGCAGATGTCAATGGGTGCGATGCCAAAGGAATCCTTTAAACAGGCGATTGAAGATGTGCTTTTAAAAAGTAAAAACTGAACTTAATATATTTTAATGAAGGGGAAGATTTAAACCTTTTTAGATAAGATGAATTGTTCCTTCAACTATCTTCTCCTTCTATTTAAATAAAAATTATGCCCGAAGGTATTTTCGATATAGTAACGACAATAAAGAACAAGTGTTTGGATAAAGAATTAAGTATCCAGAAGGAGTATTATTTATCTCCTGCCGAATACAAAGGACTTCTATCCGTTGAGCCGGATGAAATATATAATTGTAACCAGTTATCGAAAAAACTTGGTTTATCCATATCTCGTAGCAGCAGGGTTTTGGAGAAATTAATAAAGAACGGGTATTTAAAAGGTATAAAATACAAAGAGGACCGGAGAGTATTAAAAGTAAAGCTTACCGAAAAAGGATTAATTACAAGGAAGAAAATTAAAATACGATTAGATGAATGCGAAAAAAATATTATCAGCAGGTTTCCCAAGACGGAATTATATTTATTGGAAAATACATTGAATAAATTATCAAATATAATTAATTAAAATAATATAAAGATACACAGATAACGGTTATAGGAATTTTATGAAAAAAATATATTTGGTTTTACTAATTGTTGGGATAGTTATTGCTGTAATTTTTGCAGTATTACGTCCCGATAAAAAAGAATCTTCGAATTTGTCCTTATTAAAAGAAAAATATTCGAAGAAAAAAGTGGCGTCCGTTCAACATACCAAGTTCGAAGTTCTTAAAAAGAAGTTTTCTTCTCCTCAGCAGGTAACCGAAGCCTGCATTTCCTGCCATACGGAAAGGCATACGGAAGTAATGAAATCCAACCACTGGAACTGGGAAAGAGAAGAATATATTGAAGGCAGAGGAATAGTATATCTTGGAAAGAAGAATGCAATAAATAACTTTTGTATTAGTGCGGAAGGCAACGAGTTGAGTTGTGCGAAATGCCATATTGGTTACGGGATGAAGGAATCCAATTTTGATTATAGTGATGCAAAGAACGTAGATTGTCTTGTCTGTCACGATAATACCGAAACCTATGCGAAAGCTCCCGAAAAGGGAGGTGCACCTGACCCAAATCTTGATTTTAATAATATAGCTCAACACGTTGGAGAACCAAAACGTTCGAATTGTGGAGTTTGCCATTTTTATGGC
>JGI20214J51088_10001762_pt1 | contig 14690 bp, 14 predicted proteins | sample WetSurMetagenome_FD_51088 | JGI IMG/M metagenome (IMG submission 51088) | reverse complement strand
AATCGGTAATGGAAGAGATGGAAGGGAGCAAAAACTATTACAAGTATAAAGACCGCTGCGTTTTTTGCGATATTGTTCATCAAGAATTGGATGATAAAATCNGGGTAGTGGTTGAAAACGATGATTTTCTGGCAATNACTCCCTATGCTTCCCGTTCGCCTTTTGAAATTTGGCTTCTTCCCAAAAAACACTCTTCTTCTTTTGTCAATATTTCTCCGGCAGAATATATTTCGCTGGCAAGTATTTTCAAAGATGTTTTAAGCCGCATCGAAGTGGCGCTGGATGATCCGCCGTACAATTTCACCCTTCATACGTCTCCNTTTAATGAGGTGATCAATGATTACTACCATTGGCATTTTGAAATTATCCCCACGTTAAGTAAAATCGCAGGCTTTGAAATCGGGTCTGGATTTTACATTAACCCAACACCTCCTGAGGAGGCAGCGACGTTTCTGAAGGAGATAAAATAAGAGAAAGGAAATAAGGCCATGAAGAAAATTTTAGTTGCTGATGACGAAGAAGGTATTCGGATTTTATATAAAGAAGAGTTAGAAGAGGAAGGATACGAAGTGAAAGTTGCTGCCAATGGCAAAGAAACACTTGAATTACTGAACACCTTCCTTCCTGATCTTGTTATTTTGGATATCAAGATGCCCGATATCAATGGTCTTGACATTCTTCAGCGGATTCGCACTATGTTTCGGGATTTGCCGGTTATCCTTTCCAGTGCTTATCCCGAGTATCAACAAAATTTAGCGACCTGGGCATCAGATGCCTATGTGGTAAAATCCTCTAATCTCGCGAATCTTAAGGCAGCGGTGAAAAAAAACTTAGGAGAGTAGCGAAGAGTTGAGGTGGGAATAAATTTTTTAAATTTGAACGTTAAGCGGAAGGAGGTATCATTTTCTTTTTGAACACATCCTTCAAGGTTTCAAGTTCCGGACAGCGGAGCAAGAAGCAAAGCCCAAAGAAAACCAGAGTGCCACTCCCGATGGCTCCGGCCAGCCAAACGATTCTTTTATAGAAGTCCCCCGGTGTTAACCAGTTAACCTGAGAACAAATGCAATAACATACCCCCCCCATGATCAGCGAGGCAAAAACAATTTTTGCCAAAGAAGGCAGAGCCGCTCGCATCCCCAAACGACCTATTTTCCTCCGCAGATACATCAGGAGAAGCAAAAAATGCAAAACCGAGGTTAATGAGAGGGCTAACGCAAGACCTCCATGTTTAAGGGGTCCCATAAGCACGACGCTGAAGAGAACATGAATAAGAAGATTGATTGCTCCTACTTTTACCGGTGTTTTGGTATCGTGAAGGGAATAAAAAACCTGAACGGTAATTCGCAAGCCGGAAATTGCCCAGAGTCCCAGAGAGTAATAAAAAAGGGCAATGGAGGTCTGCATTGTTTCTTCTGGAGTAAAAGATCCTCGTTCTAAGAGAACGGAAACAATGGGAACTCGCAGGACTGCTAAGCCAACCATGGCGGGGATAACGATGAACATAGCTAATCGAAACGCAAAAACGAACGTTTCTTTTAATTTTGTCATTTCGTTGTTGGCGGCAAAAGTCGAAAAAGAAGGAAGGACCACGGAACTGATCGAATAGACGAAAATCCCTAAAGGGAATTCGAGAAGACGATAGGCATAGTTTAGGTAAGAAACACTTCCTTGGGGCAGAAAGGAAGCAAGGAAATTATTAATAAAAATTTTTACTTGATAGATTGCCGAGCCAAAAATAGCGGGCACCATGATCTTCCCCATTTTTTTTAGTTCCGGGTTTTGGAAGTCAAAATTTGAGGTAAGGTGGACGCCATTTTTTTCAAGGAAGGGGATTTGGAATACCAACTGGAGAAACCCGCCTACCATGACTCCAATGGCTAAAGCCATTATCGGAAAGTGAAGATAAGGGAAAAGAAGGACCACTGAGAGGATGACGCCAAGGTTATAAAACACGGGAGCTAAGGCAGGGGCTGCAAACCGCCTCAAAGAGTTAAGGATTCCCATACAGAGTGCTGCCAGACTGACAAGGAAAATGAAAGGAAAAGTGATCTGGGTCAGGAGGATCGTAAGCTCGGTTTTTCCCGGGATTTTTGCAAACCCCGGCACCATAATTTTAATAAGAGGAGAGGCAAAAACAATACCTAAGACTGTAATGATAATGAGAATTATCGTTAGGATGGTGAAAGCCGCATGAGCAAGTTTTAAGGCTTCCTCACGCCCTTTTTTGACCAGGGTTTCAGAAAAGACCGGGATAAATGCTATGCTGAGGGAACCCTCAGCCAGAAGAATTCGAAGGATATTGGGGATCTGGAAAGCCACGAAAAAGGAATCAGCTGCCATGCTGGCCCCAAAATAATAAGCAATCGCCATTTCCCGGACTAATCCAAGAATTCGGCTTAAAAAGGTGGCTACCCCTACGATACCAAAGGCTCTGGTTATGTGTGAGTTTTCGGACAATTTAGAAAGGGCCTTTATGTAATGAAATCCTTATGAAATTTGCTTGACAAACCAGTAAATTCGGTGGTAAACAACAAAATTCCGCAATAAAAATAATTACAACATTAAAATTGGTGAAAGGATTGTATGGCAACGCATAAATCAGCTTTAAAACGAAGCAAACAAAGTAAAGAAAAACGGCTGAGAAACCGGAACGTCAAAAGCAATCTCAAGACCACGATAAAAGCAGTCAATGCCGCGATTGAAGAGAAAGATCCGAAAAAAGCACAGGAAGTGCTTTCTCAGGTTACTCCGGTTATTAATAAAGCTGCCTCCAAAGGAGTTATTCATAAAAAAAATGCTGCCCGCAAAATCTCCCGCCTGACCCGCAAAGTGAATGCTTTAAAGTCCTAATCTTTTTCGCTTCGGCATTGGATGGGAAGGGCATTTGTTCCGATTGCGTTTTCAGAGAAGAGGGCAGGAGTGAGAAGATTTTTCTGCACTTTACCTCCTGACTTCTTTCTTTCAAACTCCCTCATCAATAACTTAAAATTTGAACTTTGGGGGGCACTGAGCCGTTCCCTCGATGCGGCTGGTAATCAGCACATTGGTACTATTCGCACAACTCCATGACGAGCTTTTCTAAAATGAGTTTTTTGGGAATACTTCTGGTTTTGAGCGCAATATCAGCTTCCCACATTTGCTGAAAACAATCCATCAGCTTTTTTTCAGAAAATTTATTTACCTGATGATATAACTTTACCCACACAAATCCCGGGATGTTAAGGGTGCTGGTTATCTCCGCGGGTTTAAGTCCCTGATTTGCCAGCGAGCGCGCTTTGCTGATCATCCGGATTTGACGGGCAATCAAAGCTAAAAGCTTAAGCGGCTGCTCGCCGCTTTTGAGCAGTTGAGAAAGAGTTATTAACGCTTCCTGCAGTCTTCGATTCCCGATATGATCCACCAGTTCAAAAACCGACTCGGTTCGCGAACTCGATATCATCTTTTCAACATCATCTCTGGTAATTTCTTTTTTTTCGCCACTAAAAAGAGCAAGTTTTTCCATTTCATGGAAAATGTCGAGAAGATTATTCCCGATCAGTTCCTGTAACAAAGCAACCGCTGACGACCCGATGGACTTTCCAAAATTTTGCGCTATAGATTTTATCCAGTCAGGAGTCTCATTTTGGGAGGGATGGTTTAATTCGATAACCAAGCCGTATCCCGCATACTTTGCGAAGACCTTGCCGAGCGATTTGAAAGCTTTGCCCCTAAAATTAACCGCGCTGCTGGTCAAGATAAGGGTGGTTTTCCTGCTGGGGCTTTCCAGGTAGGAAAAAAGGTGCTCCTGTTCCTGAGCAGAGATTTTTTCCGCCTCTTTCAAAAGGACGATTTTCCGGCCGCCTAAAAAGGGAATAGTGCGAGCGTGATCAAGAAGGATTGCTATGGGGGTGGAAGAACTGGAAAAAACCTCGAAGTTTAAGCCACGGTTTATTTTTTCTCCCAAACGCTCCGATATAAGGTGAACGGCTTTGTTTTTTAGGTATTCTTCTTCTCCGTAAAAATAATAAAGAGGGAGTAATGGACCCTCTTTAAACTTTGAAAAAAAATCAGCAGGTTTCATGCTTAAAAACCCAAAACCAGCTCCTCATAAATTTGCTCGGCCAACTCGTTAGCAATTTTCTGAAAAGCTACTTTTTTGGTTGCTTCGGTTAAGGCAATATTGTCAGAAGAAACTTTATACTCTTCATCACTGGTTAAGGAGGGTTTTCTCCAAATGGTTTCACTCGTGTGATCATTTTTTAACGTAAGATCGAGCGTGATATGCGCCCGGTATTCAAGAACCTTGTCTTGCGCGGAATAAGCAATCGTTGTAGCGCGGAAGTCTTTAACGATCCCATAAAGCGTGGCATCTGCTCCGTGAGAAAGGATAGTGAATTTTTTGTTTTTGATAAACTCGTTGATCAGAGCACGGGTAAAATAAGATTCAATATTTGCCTCATAGGTTTCGTTTTGGAAAAAGGGAATGGAGATCGAGGTTATCTCTCCCGGGAGGTTGTTGTAGTCAGAGGCAAAGTGGTACCCCCCACAACCATTGCTGAAAACGAAAAAAAGGATAAAAGCGAAAAACACCTTGACAGTCGATTTTTGATCACATGAAATCATTGCACCACCATATTAATCAGTTTTCGGGGAACATAAATTATTTTAACAATCTTTTTTCCTTCTGTCCATTGTTTAGTTCGTTCATCGTTTTGAGCTAAGGTTTTGATTTCTTGTTCCAGGGTATTGACGGGGACGGTTATTTGACCCCGCAGTTTTCCGTTAATCTGGATGACTATGACCATCTCCTCTTCTTTGGCAACTTCCGGGTCATAGGAGGGCCAGTCTTCTTTGCTGATGCTTTTCGTATGTCCCAAAATCTGCCAAAGTTCTTCAGTGATATGGGGACTAACCGGGTAGAGGAGGAGCACAATGGTTTCCATGGCTTCTCTTAACACGTGGTTTTTAAAGGAGCTCTCGACGGAATTTACGTCAAACTGATACAGGGTGTTGACAAGCTCCATGATCGCGCTGATCGCAGTATTAAAGTGGAACCGTTCTTCAAGGTCTTCGGTTACTTTTCGGATAGTCTGATGGGTTTTCCGCCGGATATTTTTTAAAGTTTCAGGAAGGTCTTCTTTTCCGTGATAGGGTTTAACCTCCTTGATGCTTTCCGCGTGCACCTGGATTATCCGCCAGACCCGGCCCAAAAACCGAAAAGATCCTTCCACTCCCTGGTCGCTCCAGTCCAAATCTTTTTCCGGAGGCGCGGCAAAAAGGCAGAAAAGGCGGATAGTATCCGCGCCATGCTGTTCGATAAGTTCGTCGGGATCGACGACATTTTTTTTGGATTTGGACATTTTTTCCGTGCGCCCGATTTCAACTGCTGATCCGCACACAATGCATTTCCCTTCCGCAACTTCTTTGGGAAAGAGCCAGCCATGCTCTGGACACCGGGTGGTCTCCTTATGCACCATACCCTGGGTAAGCAGATTGGTAAACGGTTCGTCCTGTTGTGCTATCCTTAAGTCTCTGAGAACCTTGGTATAGAACCGGGCATAGAGAAGGTGAAGAATGGCATGCTCAATGCCGCCGATATATTGGTCGACCGGCATCCAATAGTTAACTTTATCTTTATCCAAGGGGCCGTCATCGTAGCGGGGACACGCATAGCGGAGAAAATACCAGGATGACTCGACGAAGGTATCCATAGTATCAGTCTCCCGGCGGCCGGGTCGTGAACAGCGCGGGCAGGGAGTATTAACAAAAGCAGAGCTTAACGCAAGCGGAGATTGCCCGGTCTCGAGCATTTTCACGTCGAGAGGTAAAACCACGGGTAAATCTTTTTCGGGAACCGGGACGATTCCGCAATCATCACAGTAAATTATAGGAATGGGCGTTCCCCAGTAACGCTGACGGGAGATGCCCCAGTCCCGGAGCCGATAACTGACTGTTTTTCTCCCCTTTCCTATCGATGCCAGATAGTCGGTTATTTTAACTCCTGCTTCTTTATTCGGTATCCCGTCAAACTGTCCCGAATTTACCATGATTCCATCATCCACATACGCGGCCTCCAGAGAAATGGGGTCGAGCTTTTTTTCGGGTGGCTGGATGACAATAATGAGCGGAAGGTCATATTTTTTCGCAAACTCAAAATCTCGTTGGTCGTGGGTAGGCACGGCCATGACTGCCCCGGTTCCATATTCCATTAAAACAAAGTTTGCAACAAAGATCGGCATTTTCTGATTCGTCACGGGGTTGATGCAGTATGATCCCGTAAAGACTCCTTCTTTTTCTGTATCTTCCGCAGTCCGTTTGCTTAAGTCTTCCCGTTTCATTTTTTCGATAAACTGACGAACGGGATTCTCTTGAGGAGTGCCGTGAGAGAGGGTTTGGGCAAGGGGATGCTCCGGGGCGAGGCTCATAAACGTCGCGCCGAAGAGGGTATCCGGACGAGTGGTAAAAACCGTGATCTCGCCCGCTCCTTTTCCCAAAGTAAAGCTTATCTCCGCGCCCTCACTTCTGCCGATCCAGTTTTTTTGCATGGTTAAAACCCGTTCCGGCCAGCCGGGAAGTTTATCACAGTAGTCCAAAAGCTCTTCGGCATAGGCCGTGATCTTGAAAAACCACTGTTGCAAGTCTTTCTGGGCGACTTCTTTGCCACAGCGCCAGCACAAGCCTGCCTCAACCTGTTCATTGGCCAATACGGTCTGACATTTCTCACACCAGTTCACCCACGAACGTTTTCGGTAAGCGAGGCCCTTTTCAAACATTTTGATAAAGATAAGCTGTTCCCACCGGTAGTAGCTCGGATCACACGTAGCCAGTTCCCGGGTCCAATCATAGCTTATTCCCATCCGTTTAAGCTGAGAGCGCATGTAGGCAATGTTGTCATACGTCCATTGGGAGGGATGGGTTTTATGTTCGATCGCCGCATTTTCCGCGGGGAGGCCAAAGGCGTCCCAGCCGATAGGATGGAGCACGTTAAAGCCTCGCATCGTTTTATACCGGGCGATAACATCTCCGATAGAATAATTTCGGACATGCCCCACATGAATCCGACCGGAAGGGTAAGGGAACATTTCCAGCAGATAATACTTGGGTTTATCGGCTGATTCGGTAACCGTAAAGACCTGATTCTTTTCCCAGAGCCTCTGCCATTTCTCCTCAATTTCGTGGGGATGATAATCTTTTCCCATTGGGTAATTTCCTTTTCAATTCCAAGAGGTATCAGCGTTTTTGTGAGGAAAATTTTTAGGAGTATTGTTAAAGTTGGCAAGAAATGTCAAGGAATATTTTGCCCCATTTAACTGAGAAGCTCGGGAACCACCATCCATCTGATCCGCCATTGTAGGTGTTCCATCTTTTCCAGGCAAACGATCCCGCCATGCTGAAAACTTATCAATTCTTCTTCCCTTCCAAGAAGCCGGCTTACCAGTTTGGAAAGAAAGGGAAGATGCCCCACGATCATTACGTCATCAGGGGACTTATTCAGTTCCTCCACCCACGGGTCAACCGGATCGTTGGGGGCAAGTCCTTCTTTTTTCATGATCCCTCCTAAGGACGTAACTTTAGGATTCAGAATTTCCGCAGTTTGCGTTGCTCTGGTTTTCCCGCTTTGAAGGATAACGCTGATTTTTGGGTTAACACCCTTAAGGAACCGGGCCACTTTTTCCATATCCTTTTGTCCTTTTTCGCTCAAAGGACAAGCCGGATCAACGTCCTCAGAAACAGATTGGCCATGCTGAACAAGATAAACTTTGATGGCTACCCCCGCGCTAATTTTTTTGCAATTACTTACTAATATGATATATGTTTTTATACCATAATCACAAATATCCTGCAATAAGATGGTTTCTAAATAATTTCAATTAGTTTGCCAATCTTTTTTATCCGGGGTTGTTATGCCTAAAGATATTTATCTTAAGCTAAGAGATTTTCTGAACAAACTGCCGGCAGGGTTTCCCGCCACCGAAAGCGGAGTAGAAATCAAAATCCTGAAAAAACTTTTTACCCCTGAACAAGCCACAATAGCTTTGCGGTTAAGATTAGAGCCGGAACCAGTGTCAGCCATCGCGCCACGATTAAAAATGGACGAAGCCAAAGCCGCAGAAAAGCTTGAAGCGATGGCCAAAGAAGGCTTGATTTACCGGACGCGCGTGAATGGCCAGCCTTTTTATATGGCGCTTCAGTTTGTGGTGGGGATTTACGAATTTCATTTAAATACGCTTGACCGCGAGTTGGCGGAATTAATGGAAGAGTACCTTCCCGCGATAGCGAAATTTTGGGAATCCACGAAAACCAAGCAGCTTCGGGTGATTCCGATCGGAGCTTCTCTTCCTGCAACCCCCCTGGTTTCGACGTATGACCAGGTCCGCGCCCTGGTTAAAGATAAGAAACTTATTGCCGTAGCACCGTGTATTTGCCAGAAGGAACAATTACTCATGGGAAATTCCTGTGACCGGCCAGCAGAGCGATGCCTGGTGTTTGATGACGGGGCGCAGTATTACATTGAGAACAGGCTGGGAAGGAAGATCGGCGCAGAGGAACTCTTGAGTATCTTAAAATTGGGAGAAGAAAAAGCGCTGGTTCTTTCACCCACCAATGCCAAAGACATTCTGAACATCTGCATGTGCTGTGGGTGTTGCTGCGGCATGCTCCGCCTCCTTAAAAAATTTCCCAAACCCGCAGAGCACATTCAGTCCTCTTTTCACGCTCAAATTGCGCCAGATCTCTGTACAGTATGCGGCGTGTGCGCGGAGCGGTGTCAAATGGAGGCCATCATTGCCGGCACTGAATATTATGAGATAAGCCGTGATCGTTGTATAGGATGTGGCCTTTGCGTAATCACTTGTCCGGCTGAAGCAATTACCCTGAAGGCAAAATCCAAACCCCCTCAGATTCCTGAAACCATTATTGATATGCATGTGAAAATCGCCAAAGAGCGGGGAATATTTTTTATTGCCAGGTTTTTGGTTGAGCGGTTAACGAGATTTGTGGGCGGAGCTTTGGGTAAATGAAGTTTTCTCTTCCCTATCACCAGAAAAAGATCGAGGTTTCTCTTTCCCCCAAAAACCTTGCTTCCGTGATTATGCCGCGGAAAATGAGTCCGATATTGGATGTGCCTCAGGCAATCACAATGGCTTTGGGTGAGCCACGGGATCAGTATTCTTTCGATACGTTTGCTCAAAGAGGGGACAAGGTGGTCATCATCGTGTCTGATATTACCCGTTATTCCGGATCCCACCTTTTTCTTCCTCTTCTGATCACACGAATGAACCGGAATGGAATCTCCGACCATGATATCGCGATTGTTTTTTCTCTCGGGATCCATCGTCCGATGAGTTTCGAAGAACAGAAGCAGGTGGTCGGTGAGGAAGTGGCTCAACGGGTTCGTCTCGAAAATCACGATGCCAAGAATCACAATCAGTTAGTCTTTTCAGGGAAGACCACAAAAAATACTCCGGTGATTATAAACCGCCGGGTGGCGGAAGCGGATAAGATTATTCTTACCGGAACAATCGGATACCATTACCTTGCCGGATTTGGGGGGGGAAGAAAAACTATTATGCCGGGCAGTGCCTCTTTTGAATCCTGTGTTGCCACCCACCTTCTGGTGCTCAATTCCGCAGGGGGAGGAAGGCACCCTTTAGCGCGCACTGGTGTTCTTCAGGGGAATCCCCTGCATGAAGATACGATGGAGGCCGCCCGGTTGGTTCCTCCTAAGTTTCTCTTTAATACGATTCTTTCACCGGATTATGCTATACTTCATTTAGCGGTTGGACATTGGGAGGAAGCTTTTTACCAGGGGTGTGATTTTGTTGATCAGCATTTTAAGGTTATTCTTGCTGAGCCTGCGGATTTGGTGGTTGTCAGTTGTGGCGGGTATCCTAAGGATATTAATTTCATCCAAGCCCACAAAACCTTTGATTACGCTCTCAACGCGTTAAAACCCGGAGGCGTGATGATTTTAATCGCGGCCTGCGCGGAAGGGATAGGAAATCCGGATTTCTTGGGCTGGTTCAGGTTTCAGGATCCTGCGGAAATGGAGGCTGAGTTGCGGAAAAAATTTCAGATCAACGGGCAGACTGCTTATGCGACCCTCATGAAAGCGAAAAAAGCCACAGTGTTGCTTCTTTCGGAACTCCCGGATTCGGTGGTGCGAACGATGTCTTTAACTCCGGTGCACTCCATGGAAGAAGCGCTTACCAGGGCTTACCAAATCTTGGGGGACAACCCAACTACTTATGTGATACCCTATGGTGGGGCAGTGCTGCCATGGGTGGAAAAGTAACAACAAACAACGGACAAAATTTATGCTTAAGAAAAAAATCATCCAGAAGCTCTTGAAGATTGTCGGTGAGGAAAATATTTTAACCAGCACGGAGGACCTCACCTGCTATTCCTATGACGCGGTTAATCAGAAATTTTGTCCTGAGGCAGTAGTATTTCCTGGGAGTGCTGAAGAGGTCGCTGCTGTCCTCAAACTGGCCAACCAGGAGCAGTTCGCTGTTATCCCCCGGGGAGCAGGGAGCGGATTTACCGGTGGTTCTTTAGCGGTTTTGGGAGGAGTTGTTTTAGTCACCAGCCGTTTAAACCGGATTATCGAGATTGATACGGATAATTTAACAGCAATCGTTGAACCCGGAGTGGTGTGCGGTGAATTTCAAAAGGAAGTGGAGAAACACGGGCTTTATTATCCGCCTGATCCCGCCAGTCTTGCTTTTTCCACCTTAGGCGGAAATGTCGCGGAATGCGCTGGTGGCCCGAGTGCTTTAAAATACGGGGTTACCCGGGATTATGTAACCGGTTTGGAGGTCGTTCTTCCCTTCGGACAGATCATCACCACCGGCGTTCAGACGATGAAAGGAGTGGTCGGGTATGATCTTACCCGGCTGATTATTGGTTCTGAGGGCACGTTAGCGATCATAACTAAAATCTATCTCCGCCTTATTCCCAAACCAGAAACAAGCATTACGCTGATGGTTTTTTTCAAAAAAATGGATGATTCGGCTCATGCGGTATCAAGTATCATCCGTAATAAAGTTGTCCCCGCGAAACTGGAATTTATGGACCGCGGGTCGATTGAATGCGTGAATACCTATCAAAACCTTGGTTTTCCCGCGGAGACTGAGGCATTGCTTCTGATTGAGCTTGATGGTGATCCCGCGGCAGTGGAAAACGCGGCGAAAAAAGTAGAAAAGATTTGTTTGGAACAAGGTTCCTTTCGGGTCGAGCGGGCAACCAACACCAAGGAAGCTTCTAACCTTTGGGAGGTAAGACGGGCGATTTCTCCTTCCTTGCTGCTTCTCAACCTTACCAAGATCAATGAAGATGTGGTTGTCCCCCGTAGTAAGATTCCCGAACTTCTTCACCGGATGGAAGAAATCAAGGGAAAATACCAGATTACCATTATTAGCTTTGGACACGCGGGCGATGGAAACATTCACGTTAATGTGATGTATGATGAGAAGATCCCCGGAGAACACGAAAAGGCGGAGCAGGCGATACACGAGATTTTTCAGGAGGTGCTCAATCTGGGGGGCACTATTTCCGGTGAGCACGGTATCGGCATTACCAAAGCTCCCTTCTTAACGATGGAGCTTAACGACATTGAGATCGAATTGATGAAAAAGATCAAACGAGTCTTTGACCCGAACGATATCCTGAATCCGGGAAAGATTTTTTACGGGTAAACGATACTGCCTAAGTGAACGATTCTTTGGTATGTAAATACTGATTGCCTTTTTCCCTTCTACGAGGTAAAGACAAAAGAAACTATTAATCCAAAAAAGGTGATGCTTTTGGATGATTGCGAGGCAAATGAATTGAATAGGTGTATAAAACAAGACCGGATTGCCTGCGAAAAGGTGATAGGCCTTTGTATTATAAGAAACCACCTCGGAAACGATTTTTTTCAAAATTAAAAACGACTGAAAAAAGTCAGTTTTTGTTTACTATATAATGTTATGCAACTGAGGAAGGAGTGCTCATGGGTTATTTTGATAGTTTGTTTGATGGACTTTTCAGAAAAGATTCCAAGGGAAAGTCATTTTTTTATCCCTGGGGGTTTTTCGGAAAAGGATATATTCTTCCAGACGCGGAAACTAAACAAAAGATTCTTGATGTTATAACATACTACGCCATCGTTTCATTGATTCTCATGCTGGGTGTTGGTGTATTTTGGGACTGGCTATTCGCGTTAGCCTTACTCCCAATATTTTTTATTTGGTATTATTTTACTTATTCCAAATTAACAAAAAAGCTTCCCGTTACAAATTCAGGGTTAAGCTTGAGAGAAAGTTTCAAAAATTCTGCGAGGTCTCACAATATTATCACCCTGTGGGCAATGTTTACTGCTTCACTGGCATTCTTTTTATTCTTTATTGTCATGCTGACGTCTAAAAAAACTAGCTTTATGGAATTTGCCGGCGCAATTTTTTTCGGGATTTGCAGTATTGCATTTGGATATATGATTAAAGAAAAAAACGAGTAACTATTTACACGGCACTGAAGGTTTTTGAATCCACACATTCAACGCCCGCTCATTCGAATAAGGCCCCTGTTGTTAAGAATTTTATAATTTTATAGACGTCCCCTTTCTTTCTCTTGGTATGATAAATACTGATTGACTTTTTTCCCTTTTAAAGGTTAAAAACAAATATTGATTGAGAGGGAAATTAATTAGATATATTTTTAGCAAAATCCATAAATAAGAGGAGGCAAAACCATGCAAAAGAAAAAAGAGAAAAAGGCGGAGAAGAAAAAATATAGCAAGATGATCTTAACCAAACACCAAAAATTGAAAGATATCACCGCGGGCACTGTTACGAAAAAATAGGCTGTACAAAATGTTTTTTAAATCGACCCTGTTATTTCAACAATAGTATATACCTTGTTTTTCAAACATGTTTATTGGATAGAATTTTAGCTATCCAAACACTAATAAAACCTCAGGTAATTAAAGAGAATATCGAATCCCCCCGCTTCGGCGGGGGGATTTTTATTTTCCAGAATATTTCCTTTTTTGACTTTTTTCCCTTTAAGGAGTAAAAACAAAAAAACGATCTAACCTAAAATTAAAAGATGTTGTTTGGTATGATTGCGAGGAAAAGGGTAATGAATTGAATGAATATTAAAAAGGTCTGATTGCCAAGGATAAGGGTGATGGGCTTTTTTTATTTTGAGGCGGAAGCCACAATAACGAATTTTATTTTGGGTGTCTTATACTGACACTGGAGTGGTATTTGGAGTCTTATATAGCTTAATATAAACATTGTTATGCAATTTATGCAAGGACAAAACATGCAAGATAAGTGGTTCGCTATCCATAATGCACATCAGTGGGCAAAAGGAATTCTAATTGAAGGTAACTTATTGATAGCAATCTTAAAGGAAACGCATGCAACGCATAATAACATGGGGAAGGGAATTAATTTTCTAAAAACGAAGACCATCTTAGACGAACTCAGGACAAAATCATTTATCAATGAGCATTTTTTTGTCATTTCAATAAACAAATTCATCAGCTGGCTTAAAAGGGTTGATGACCCTAATTCGACACAAATAATTACAGAGTTTGAAGGCCTATTTCCCTTTCATAAAGATATCAGAAACATGCGCGAGCATGATGTTGAATATTTTGATGGATCTGGAAATAAACAAAATCGATTTGTTGTTAAAGATAAAACTCACAGCTTTGTTTGTGATGGATCATCGACAATTATTATTGGAGAATCATATCTTATAGGTGGTAGAATCGATGTAATTAAAGTTTTGCATTTTATTGAGACTAAGATTGATATCATAAAATCAATTGAAAATAAATACATGGAACAGCTATCTAACCAAAAACCTAGGCGCAAACCACCATCTATTAATCATACAAAAATATTTGATGTAACAGGTAAAACATAAGCACAAGTAATCCTTCCAGCCGACCGCTTGGAGCGACAGCTGATCTTTATCGTTGGACCAAGAAATTGAACACAAATTTTTAGTCCTTCTCGATGGGGCTCTTACAGCGAATACAATGGAGGTATTTTTAGATGAAGAAAATTAAACGCATCGCAGCTTGCCTGACCATCTGCGCCAGCCTGGCGTTTTCGTCAATCGCTCACGCTGATGTTGTCCTGGAGTATACGGTCAAGGGAATGAATGTTCCGGCAGGGACAACCCAGAATATTGCCATTAAGAATGACCAGATCATGGTCAAGGCCGTTGGTGGTGATAAGAATCTCGATCTCCTGTACCGTCATGCCGCGGAGAATGTGGTGATTATTGATCATCGTAAGGGCACGTTGATGACAGTAGATGAACAGCAGGTTGACCGCATCAACCAGCAGACGCAGAATGTACAGATCATGTTGCAGGCCTTAGGGGGACAGATCGCAAACCTTTCTCCCGAGCAACGCCAGCAGTTGCAAGCGTTGTTGGGTGACAGTGTCTCTTTGGATACGATCGCTAAGGCCGCTGCGCCTCCGGCGCCAACCCGATTGGTGCCGACCGGGGTTAAAAGAGAGGTGGCGGGCATACGTTGCCAGATGATGAGGGTTATGCAGGGGGTAACGCCCGTGGCCGAAGTCTGTCTGGCCGATGCCGCCACCATGAAAATTTCGGATAACGACGCTGCCACCATTCGCGCGTTTTTTAGTTTTTATGAACGGCTCGCCACGAAAGGCCAAGGACTGGCCTGTCAACTCGGCCTCACC
>JGI20214J51088_10001760_pt1 | contig 14698 bp, 12 predicted proteins | sample WetSurMetagenome_FD_51088 | JGI IMG/M metagenome (IMG submission 51088) | reverse complement strand
ACAGAGGCACCTGGTCATAGCCGAAGGCCCTTTTCAGATGCACGCCCGCCCCCTCGATGGTCGGTTTGCTCTTCCATACCTTCTTGATCTTGCGAACGGATTTCATCTTTTCCTCCAATCCCGAACTGGTTTTCGAAAAGTGCAACGACCGCAGCCGATCCCCCAGAACCCGGTCTCTTTCGGCGAACTGTCCCCGACGGCTCGGCTCTTCTCAAGGCTTCAGCACTCTTCCAACTCAATCTTCATCGAGAACCTAATGTAGTGTCTCAATTATCACTTGTCATCTCGACTCCTTCGAGAAGCTCAGGATAAACTCCGGGAGAGATCTTACTAACCCTTGACCACCGCGCAAGATTTCTCTTCCGCTCGTTGAGCGGGATCGGAATGACACACCTGCAAGGGGATTACTGAGACAACACACTAGCAGGGGCATTTGAGGTGGGGAATAGGGTGAATGATGTATTTTTTCAAAAGCAAGGAAGTATTTTCGAGTGATCGGCTGAAACCCTATAGGATTTCTAATCTTTTCCTTGACACCCCTAAAGAAACCGGATTCAATGCGAGTTACGGCGCTAATAGCCGGAGTTATCAGAGCGGATATCCTCATCGCATTCTTCAAACGAGCGGCAGCAGGGNGAAGGCCTTTTTGCTGGTGCTCTTGTTTGTCTCCTTATGCCTTATCCTATCTCCTTGCTTCCGGGGTCCTGAGGACTGCGGCTTTCTCCAGAATGCGCAGCCGGAAGCCCTGCATCCTATAGAAGTCTTCACGGTACAGGTTATGTCCCAATTTCAATGGAATGGAAAATGGCTGGATCAGAGGTAGTCCGCGAGCTGGAAAAAGTCCTTACGGGAATCAAGGGTTCGACCGGATCATGAACGGGGGATGGCGAGGCGCGCGCTGTCTCTGATCTTCGCTAAAGCGGGAGGAACATTGAATGAAACCCGCCACAGTACAGAGAGGAAACAAAGCGAGGAATGCGGTCTGAACAAGGGAACCCTATGGCAAAAAGCAAATCAAAACAGCAAGCAGAAAGACCGGCAAAAAGACTTGCACGGCCTGGAATAGAGAAATACGTGCTGCGGCTGTATGTCACCGGCATGACGCCGAAATCCATCTGTGCCATTTCAAACCTCAAGAAGATATGCGAGGAACATCTGGCGGGTCGTTACGATCTTCAGGTAATCGATATCTACCAGCAACCCACGCTTGCGAAGGGCGAACAGATTGTTGCCACCCCCACACTGATCAAAAAGCTTCCCCTTCCGCTTCGAAAGCTCATCGGCGACATGTCGAATACGGAAAAAATATTGCTGGGTCTGGATATGAAGAAAAGAAACGGTTTATCGTGATCAAAGGCCCCAAGTTCCAGACAAGCTGATGTCTTGAAGCCTTCTCCTGATAACCCGACGGGCGCTACGCGAGGGAGGGCGCAGTGAGGAATGAATTATGAACGACAAAACCAAGACCAAGAAAGAGCTGGTGCTGGAAGTCCAGGAGCTGAGGAGTCGTCTCACAGAAGCTGAAGAGACGCTCCGAGCCATTCGAAGCGGCGAAGTCGATGCCCTGGTCGTGTTGACCCCGGANGGAGAACGGGTATTCACTCTCGAGGGAGCCGANTACCCTTATCGTCTCCTGATCGAGCAGATGAACGAAGGCGCTTTCACCATGNCCATGGACGGCACCATCCTTTACTGCAACAGCCGCTTTGCGGAAATCGTAAAGAAGCCCCTTGAACAAGTGATCCATTCGTCCTTCTATCAGTTCATCCTGCCGGAAGATCAATGCGCTATTGATGCGGCTGTTCGGGAAGAGAGAGGGGCAAAGGGAAGATGGGAAATCCATCTCAGAGCGGGAGACAGGAGTGCGGTTCCGGTCTATCTTTCCGTTAATTTTATAGAAATGGACCATGTGCGTGCCCTTTGCGCAGTGGTCACGGATTTGACCGAGCAGAAGCGTTACGAAGAACTCCTCAAATCAGCAAAACTGGCCCGATCCATCCTCGACCAATCCACAGAGGCAATCCTCATCTGCGATGAAAAGGGCAGGATCATGCATGCGAGCCAGGAGGCCTTCCGTCAGTTTCCAGGAGAACTCCTCTATCAGAGCTTCGATTCTGTCTGCCCCCTGTCGATGGGATCCTCTTCTCCATTGCAACCAAAACACTTTTCCATCTCGTCTGTTTTGTCCGGAGAGACCATCGGATCTGTCGAAGTCACCCATGCACGGGGTGACGCGCCTGAATCCTGTTTTCTTTTGAGCGCGAGGCCTCTGACCCTCAATGGGACGGAAATAGTAGGGTGCGTCGTCACCCTGATGGACATTACCGGACGCAAGCAAATTGAGGCAGAGCTTAGCCGACTGGCCTCCTTTCCTCGACTGAACCCAAACCCTATTGTCGAAGTTGATTTCTTGGGACGGGTTTACTATTCCAATCCGGCTGCTGAACATTTGTTTCCTGACCTAAGAATAACAGGGCTCGATCACCCTTGGCTCGCGAATTTGGAGAAAACAAGCAAATCGCCCGAGATCCATTCAAAACATCCATTCGTGGCCGAGGTCAGAGTCGGGGAATCCTGGTACCAGCAAACAATACACTCAGTCCTTGAAGGGACCCGATTACGGATCTATGGCTTTGACACCACTGAGCGCCAGCGGGCCGAGGAGGCCCTCCGCCAGGAACACGACACTATGGAGGCGCTGGTCCGCAGCATCCCTGATGAAGTATGGTTTGCCGACTCCGCGGGGCATTTCGCGTTGGTCAATCCATCGGGGAGCCGGGAGTTCGATCTGGGGGTGGGTGCGTCAATCGATGTGCGCCAGTTGGCTGCACAGCTCGAAGTCCGCCGCCCGGACCGCACGCTTCGCCCGATCGAGGAAGCGCCGCCGTTGCGAGCCTTGAGAGGGGAATTCGTGACCAATCAGGAGGAATGGATCCGCTCTCCGTCCACGGGCGAGATGCGGTATCGCCAAGTCAGTGCCGCACCCGTGTGCGACGACACCGGCAACATCCTCGGCTCGGTCTCCGTCGTGCGCGACATCACCGAGCACAAGCGGGCTGAAGCCGCGCTTCAGCAGAGCGAGGAGCGACTGCGGCGGCTCATCGAGACCTCGCCGGTCGCCATCGGGTTTGGAGACAGCGAAGGGAGAATCTTCGAGGCGAACGAATCGTTCTACCGGCTCACTGGCTATACCCGTGAAGAAATCAAGACTCGCGAGGTGGGGTGGAACCAGCTGACAGCGCCGGAATATGCCGAGACTGACCGGCAAATCATGAAATCCCTGGCCGCGACCGGGTCGGCTGGACCCTACGAGAAGGAATACATCCGCAAGGACGGCAGCCGGATCTCACTTCTCCTCAGTGTCTCGAAATTCCCGGAGCGAGATGAGCACATTGCCTTCATCGTGGACATCACCGCGCGCAAGCGGGAAGAGCAGGAGCGCGAACGTTTGCACGTTGAAGCGGAGAATGAAAGACGTCGCTTGGAGGCGGTGATGGAAGCGCTGCCCGTGGGCGTGTCCATCACTGACACCCGAGGCGGCAACACGCGCTCGAACAAAGCCTTTGAGGATCTTTGGGGCAGCCCGCGGCCGAAAGCGGAATCCTTTGGCGACTATGAAGCGTACAAAGCCTGGTGGTCCGAAACGGGCAAGCCTGTCGCCCCGGAGGAGTGGGCTTCAGTCCAGGTAGTGAAAACGGGGCAGACGGTCGTCGGGCAGTTGCTTGAGATTGAGCGATTCGACGGTTCCCGCGCATCGGTCATCAACAGCGGTGCGCCGGTCTTCGATGCAAATGGGAAGATCGCCGGGTGCGCCGTGGCCATTCAGGATATCAGTGACCTTCGCAGAATTGAAAAGGCTCTGCGTGAGAGCAACGCACGAACCGCAACTATCCTTGATAGTATAAGCGACGGTTTCATGACACTCGACAACGATCTGGTGCTGACCTATTTCAATCAGGCTGCGGAGAATTTGCTTGGAAGAAAACAGGAAGACGTCCTCGGCAGGAACCTCTTCGACGCTTTCCCCGAAGCGAGAGGATCTGTATTCGAAAAAAACTACTGGTGGGCTGTAAAGGAAAAGAAGACAACTGCTTTTGAGACCTATTTCGGTGTCGTGCCTTACGAGAACTGGTACGACGTGCGGGTCTATCCTCATGACTACGGTATATCCGTCTACTTTCGGGTGACAACTGAAGAAAAGAAAGCGGCCGAGGCCGTCCGCAAGAACAAAGAAAGATTCGAGCTCTTGGCTGAAACAGCGAGCAGGCTCTTGGAAACTCCCGATCCTCAGGGACTTGTTAATGAACTATGTGAGAAGGTAATGGCCCATCTGGATTGCCACGCCTTCTTCAACTACCTGGTAGACCCAACAAAACAGCGGCTGCATCTGAATGCCTGCGCGGGAATTCCTCAACAAACAGCCAAGGACATTGAGTGGCTCGATTACGGGGTGGCCGTGTGCGGCTGCGCCGCTCGAGATGCTTCTCGGATTGTGTGCGAGAACATTCCTGTGACGCCGGACCCCCGAACCGAATTGGTGAAGTCCTTCGGGATCAAAGCCTATGCCTGCCATCCCCTGTTCTCCGAGGGCCGCGTGATGGGCACCCTTTCCTTCGGTACACGCACAAGAACTGCTTTCACTGAAGACGAACTCTCATTGATGAAGACCGTGGCAGATCAAGTTGCCACGGCCATGGAGCGGATCAGGCTCCTTCGCGAAATCCAGAACTCACGCGACGAATTGGAGAGGCGGGTCATTGAGCGCACCGGGCAGTTGGATATGGCCAATACATCCTTGAAGGCTGAACAGCAGCTGTTCTACGACGTCCTGGAAACAATTCCGGCTTACGTGGTGCTGCTGACCCCGGATTATCACGCGGCTTTTGCCAACCGGACCTTCAAAGAGCGCTTTGGGGAATCTCAAGGCCGTCGTTGCTTCGAATTCCTTTTCGGGCGCAGCGAGCCTTGTNAGACATGTGAGAGCTATGCTGCTTTGAAAACCATGGCACCTCATGAGTGGGAGTGGGCCGGCCCTGACGGCCGGATCTACTTTGTCCATGACTTTCCTTTTACTGATGTGGACGGCTCCACCCTGATCCTGGAAATGGGCATCGACATCACCAAGCGCAAGAAAGCAGAGCAAGCCTTGCGGGAAGCTTCTCTCTACACTCGAAATCTCATCGAAGCAAGCCTTGACCCTCTTGTGACGATCAGCGCGGATGGGAAGATCATGGATGTAAACAGTGCTACGGAAATCATCACAGGCGTACCCCGCGATGAGCTTGTTGGGACCGATTTCTCGGAATATTTTACGGACCCCGACAAGGCACAGGATGGATACCGTCAAGTATTTCGAGAAGGCCTCATAAGAGACTATCCCCTTGCCATTCGCCACAGGTCAGGCAAAGTGACCGATGTGCTCTACAACGCTACCGTTTACAGAAATGAGGCCGGCGCCGTGCAAGGGGTTGTCGCTGCGGCCCGTGACATTACCGAAAGAAAACGGACGGAGGAGGAATTGCGGAGCAAGGAGAGCCAGCTCCGGTTCTTCGCTTCCCAGTGCCTCACTGCACAGGAAACAGAAAGAAGACGCATTGCCGCTGAACTTCACGACAGCATCGCGTCTGCTCTTGCCGGAATCAAATTCAGAATTGAGAAGACAGCGGAGGACATGAAACGGGGCCTTGGCAGCTCGGACTCCATGAAGGATCTAACTTTGAACATGGCGCAGGCCATTGGAGAGGTGCGCCGGATTATGGCAGATCTGCGTCCCTCTATCCTGGACGATCTAGGGATCCTGCCCGCCCTCAACTGGTTCTGTCGCGAATACGAGAAAACCTATTCCCATCTCTCCGTACAAAAGCAGATCGGCATATCCGAAGAGGAAGTGCCCGACCCTCTAAAAACCGTGATCTTTCGCATCTCACAGGAAGCGATGAGCAATGTCGCAAAACACAGCAAAGCAAGCTTGGTCGACCTCGCCCTGCAGAAGGCCGGGGAGAGGTTGGAACTGACCATTCAGGATAACGGCCACGGATTCCAATCTGGTGAAGTCGCAAAAGGATTCGGTCTTTCCACCATGAGGGAAAGAGCGGAGCTTTCGGGTGGGACCTTCGCAATCCAGTCGACAGAGGGAAAAGGGACTGTTATTCGCGCCTCCTGGCCGTTGGCCCTGTGAGGGGATAAAGGGATTGGCTGTCGTATCCCGTGTATCCCATGCATGAGAAAGTGCCCCCCATCCTTCCCCGATTGAGCCCTTGCTACCGTGCGCGACCTTAGTAAGCCGACTGGTCCACGCCAGGCAGGTTCAAATCCCCGAACCCCCCTTTAGTCAGCTCCCCACACCCTCCTTCCCTATTGCCCGCTCTATTGCCAAGAAGAGGTTGATGATTAGGTTGCACTCAGACGGGCTGATCGATCGGCCCGCTCATCCCTGTTTGAAAGGAGCGAAGAGACATGAGAAAGATCATGATGTTTCTTACGGCAATGACCCTCATTGCTTTTACCTATATGAGCACCAGCGTGTTCGCTCAGGAAATGAAGGACCCAATGGTACCGATCTATACAGATGTGGGGCTTTTTTGGGTCGGTAAAGAGGTCAAGAACACGCAAGGCGATTTCCTGGGGACGGTTAGGGACTTTGTTTCGGATTCCCAGGGAAGAGTCTCCTTTGCCATCGTTGGTCACGGAGGCTTTCTGGGGTTCTTTGAAAAAAAGGTAGCCGTTCCCTACAGTGCGCTCTCCTATGACAAAGAAAAGAAATATTTCACCTGTAGCATCAGCAAGGACCGATTCGCCAGCGCCCCTGAGTTCAAGGACGAAGCAATGCTGAAAGATAAGACCTTTGCAGAGGAGGTGTACAGGTACTTTGGCCAGCAACCCTACTGGACCGAAGAGTCTATGGCGAAGCCAAACAGCGTAGACGATTCCATGGGACCGGGAGCCTGGCATATCAAATAGCGATAGGACATTGCACTAACCTAAGAACAAGAGCGAGGAGAAATCTCTCCTCGCTCTTTCATTTTCACGGACATCTTTAGAAAGCCTTCAGATTGTTTTTCTCCATCACTTCACGATCATTCATTAAGGTCCGGGGAATGATCACTGAAATCCCAAATTTTTCTTTTATGAGGGTTAGCTCGTCAATATAGTCCTCGTGCTTAAGCGCGGTGAAGAGTGGAGAAAGAACGGTAATTTTTCTTTCTCCCAGGTAGCGGATGATATCTGAGATGTGACTTAGGCCAATGGTGAAGAGGGCTTTCTTGTTGTCGATTTGTTTTTCCTTGAATTCCTCATTAACAATTCCCGGGATCCGTTGCAGCATGGTGCTAACCCTTTTCTTCTGTTGATAGTCCAACTCGGATTGAATTAGAAAGGTCTTTTCCATGCTTCCTTTGGATTCGGCCAGGCGGCGGATATTCTCGGAAACGGCCTGATACAGGTCCTTATCTTCCACTTGCCTCAACAGCAAAGGGAAATTCTCCTTTAAAAGCATTTCCGCATTCACGAACTGACGGTCGTTTGAAAACCGTTGTTCCAGGAGTTTCATGTTCCCTTCCGGGGAAGTAGCGAGAAGTGCTTCGCTCCGCGTCATCTTGTCTCTCACCCCCTTGGGGTGCACAGTAAAAAAGCCCTCTGGCAGAAGCAGTTCCACTTTCTGATTTTGGATCAACCACTCTCCGATCTTGTACACCTCGGCCTGAACACGGGGAGTGCGGCTCTCGTTTGATCGTGTCAAAGAGTCTCTGTGCGCTATTCCAATGATATAGACCTGGTTCGGGCTGAATTCATTGTAGCGGCAGACCACCTTCCCATAGTCATCGGGCAGCGCACAAGATTGACTTTCGGCCGGATGAGACTGGTAAGGTAAGAGCATTACGAGAGAAAAGAAGACGATGCATGAAAGCAAAAGCGGCCGGGTTGCTCGATAAAAAAACTGGGAATTCCTTGTACTCAAAATACAGCCTTTCTGACTGTCACCATGACTCACCTCAAATAATATGATTCAGCCCGCCTCTTTCGTCAAACGAAAATTTGCCGAGCTGCTAGGAATAGGCCCCGTGGCCGTCATGACGGACTTGATATGCCTGCCCCATACTTGATACGGGGGGCATCCAGAAAATGAAGAACCCTCCGCAAGCAGCGGGGTATCGTCTTCTCCTCTGGATCGTCATTCCGTGCTTGACACGGAATCCAGTCACGCTTTCTGGATACCGGCTCTTGTCCGCCCTCCAGAGGCGGGTAAACCTCAGGCGGGTTCGCCGGTATGACGAACTCGCGGCAAGCCGCGGGGAATGGACCCGAAGGGATTCAAAGCGAATCTTCCATTTTGGCTTCTAGGCTCCGTCCCAACCGATCATATCGGACACGGTTCTTCATCTTTTCGACTTCCACAAACCTGCCCTGCCCTTCCATCGTCACAAGGCTCATCTTCCCGATAAGACCTCGCATGTTCCGCCCACTCCGCAGCCAAGGTGCAGGGTGGAAGGCGCCGATCTATTTCTTGATCTCCGCCTTGTTTGCTTTCCTTTTCCATAAACACTCACCCCTTTCCTCTCACACAGAGATAGGGGGCAAAATCTAGCCATGGAATCACAACGCTGAGCTTTTGAGTAATGCCCCCATTTCGAACTGCCTACAGATGCATATTAGTTAAGGCCTTAAACGTCTTATTCAAGAGACACTTATGTTCTAATACGAATGCACTAAATGAATTGTCATTTTGCCGAGTCACTTAAAACTTCGTATACTACAATGACAAAGTTATTATTGCGTCTGTAATAGTTCGCACTCACTTTTTTTATAAGCGGCGCACGAACCTGGGGAGTGCCCTGCTGCAAGGCAGTTTGGGGTATGAAAAGTGCGTTTTAAGGCTTGAAACCCACTGCTCTTGGGATGATATTCTTGATGTGCAGACAGCTCGGACCGATCAGGTGAATAGGCTGAGACTAAAGAGAGGTCCTTGGTGATGAGCATTATCATGCAAAAGGAAACCGCCAATGAAGAGAGGGATTCCCGCCTCATCACCATGTTCATGTGCGGCGACGTCATGACGGGCAGAGGCATCGATCAAGTTTTACCCTACCCAAGTGATCCCGTTCTCTATGAGCCCTATATCCGGGACGCCAGGCAATACGTGGAACTTGCCGAACAGATGAATGGCAGGATTCCTCGGTCGGTGGAGTTTTCTTATATCTGGGGTGACGCACTGGAACGTCTGGACAAACTCGCCCCTGATTTGAGGCTGATCAATCTGGAGACAAGCGTCACAGAAAGCCGCACCTACTGGAAAGGCAAGGCCATCCACTACAAAATGCACCCGAAAAACATCTCCTGCCTGACAGCGGCCAGGATAGACTTCTGCTCTCTCGCCAACAACCACGTCCTTGACTGGGGATATCCGGGGCTTACAGAGACCCTGAAGAGTCTGCGAGCGGCAAACGTGAAAAGTGCTGGGGCAGGCGAGAATCTTGACGAAGCGGAGACCCCCGCGGTGCTGCCTGTGGAAGGAAAAGGGAGGGTTATCGTTTTCTCTTTCGCATCGGAGACGAGTGGAGTGCCATGGGAATGGGCGGCTTCTGAAAAAAGGCCCGGGGTAAACCTGCTTGAGGACTTTACAGATGAAACACTCCGCCGCATCGGAGAGAAAGTGCGGAGAGTGAAGCAGCCGGGGGACATCGTTGTTGCCTCGATTCATTGGGGAGGCAACTGGGGTTATGAGATCACCCGGCAGGAAAGAAATTTCGCCCACAACCTCTCTGACCGTGCAGCGATCGATGTCATTCACGGGCACTCTTCCCATCACCCCAAAGGGGTCGAGGTGCACGCAGGAAAACCTATACTTTATGGATGCGGGGATTTCTTGAACGACTATGAAGGAATCCAGGGCTATGAGAGTTTCCGGGACGATATCGGCTTGATGTACCTGTTGAGCATGGAACCGTCGAGCGGAAAACTTATTCGTTTGCGCATGATTCCGACTCAAATCAGACACTTCAAAGTCAATCAGGCTTCAAATGCAGACTCCATCTGGCTCAGAGACAGGCTGGACAGAGAATGCAGGAAGCTGGGTGGTCGAGTAGAACTGACAGAAGACGGCGAGCTCACCCTGGAACGGAGTGATTAGCCTGACCCCATCTTGCCCTTCCCTCCCCCCCTACAGTCTTAAGCAGAGACTTCTTCGAACGATGCATGGATGTTTCGTGCGCGGACCTGGGGGGCATTTCACGCAGCAGGTGCTACAACATCTGATGATTGGAACCCACTCTGCGACCCACATGTTTTCGGTGACTCCAGTTTCAGAGAGCGGTGCCCTTGTTTTATACGTACTTTTTGTTCATCAAATACAGTCTTCACCCAATTGCGAGATTCCTTCCTTCGATTTTAAAATTGGGAAATAAAAGGAGGGAACCATGGCAAAAACAGAGACCAATTTGAAGAAAGCGTTTGCAGGCGAATCCCAGGCCTATCAGAAATACCTCGCTTATGCCATGCGCGCGGCAGACGAGGCTATGGACGGGGTTTACAAGCTTTTTCACGCCGCGGCCGCTTCGGAGAAGATCCATGCCCAGAAGCACGCCAGCTATCTGAAAAGCATCAAGGGCACCGCTGAGAATCTGAAGGAAGCCATGGCAGGGGAGATGCATGAGTTCAAGACCATGTATCCGGCCATGATCGCCTCCGCCAAGGCGGAAAGGAAGGCAGGCCCGCAGATCAGTTTCAACCACGCACGCGCCGTGGAAAGGGTTCACCATGAACTCTTCAAGAAAGCCCTGGAAAATCCCGACAAGTTCCCTGTCCGTGATTACTACATCTGCCCTGCCTGCGGGTACATTGTCGCCGGTCAACCCAAGGCGAGGTGCCCGGTTTGCGGGGCCGTGAAGAAGAGTTTCCAAAAGGTGGAGTAAAGAAGGGCAAAAGGAACCCGAGGATGCAACTTGATGTAATCAAAAGGAGCGGAGGATAACACGATGGTAATGCCAAGAGATTCTTTTCAAACGCAGGTTCAGAGTAATGTGGTGAAAAGCTGGAAGCAACTGGTCAAGAGTCTGGAGGAATCGTTGGACCTATTGGAAAAAGGCATTGACGAAGCCTCGGAGATGAGACACATCTGCACGGACGAGTGGTGCGTCGCTACAGAGCATGTGCTCGATGAGCTGAGCAACAGTCTCTTTTCCATCAGCGAGCCGCGCTGGGCTTCTGAGGAAGACGGCAAGAAGCTCAGAGCCCTCAAGAGAAGAGTCCACGACCTCTACGGGAAATACAAAGTGGTATCGAAACAGTGAAGCTCCCGAGAAATCGTGGAACGCCATAGGCCCTTTTGGATCGAAATGGTGTTTCCGCCTTGTCGTCCTGCACGAATACTATCCTTTTGGGAAACAGCGAGGGGTTTAGCCCCCTCGCTGTATTCGGCCAAATGTCGTTTTGAAAGACTCAGAGGATTGGCCACAAGGGTTCATATTCATAGAACAGCCTTTTGGACTNGTCCGGCTTCGACGCCTCTTTTGCCTTCTCTTCTTCCTTGGGTTTCATCTCCTCGTGAATAGCAGACTGGCCTGCTTTCTCATGCTCCTCATCCGTCCAGTAGGGTTGCAAACCAAAGAACCGATAGGATTCTTCAGCCCACTTTCGACTGGCCAGATCCGTGCTCCTGAAGAAAGCGGGAGCAGAACGCAGTTTTTCTCTGCTCACGTTCAGCAGAAAGCCAGGCCCCTTAGGATCGAATGAGCACGCTTCAAAGGGAACTGCAATCAGTTTCCCGCCCATTCCCACGAATCCGCCGTGAACGATAATGACATAAGCAATGCGATCTTTCTCTATGATAAAGTCTTCAATCCTTCCCAGGTATTCCCCCTGGGGATTCTTGACATAGCTTCCGTACAGCTGGCTAACTTCGTAGGGTCGGACTCCTTCGCTTGCCACAGGTTCCTTCCCATACGATTCAGCAGTCCCATATCCGATTAAGCTGATCAATACAACCAGCATCAAAAAAGTCGAGATCCTGTGCATGGTGATCCCTCCTTTCCTGCTTCGTTCCCTGATCCCACCCACCCTGTTTTTCATATAAGTACACCCTGCTCTGCTTTCAAGCCCAGCCGCAGGAAACTCCAGATCCGGTCTGGACCGTGAGTTGGGTCCAGCGAGCATGAGAGAGCGGGCCGAGCTTTCCGGTGGCACCTTTACAATCGATTCCTTTCAGGGAAAAGGGACGACTATTCGTGCGACCTGGCCACTGATCTAGAAGCCCGCTGAGCCACCCGCACCTTGCCCGTCCAAGTCCGGCGGGTAGTGTTCCCTATTGAAAGGGAGGGGCCGCTGTCATCCCTAGGCCTCCCCCTCTCCATGTGAAAGCCTCATCTGGATCAATCCGGTATTTTCTTTCGGCCCTGCCAGTGCTTAAAACTCGTGATTTCATCATCCAGAGATCTGCATACAGAGGCACCGTGAGAGGCGGACAGAAGCTGATACATCTCGATGGCATACATCGCGAGCTGATCCTGGGCCCGCAAGATGAATACCGGCTCCTGTTCACCAATTTTGGGAATATTGATTTTCCCGTACTTTCCTGAAATGGCCATGCCCTTACCTCCTTTCACGTCGATGGTTCTAATCTCTGTCACCGGGGGTGTGCCCCCGCTTGGCTACACCGCCCGCCCTTAGGAATTGAATTCAGACGCCTTCTGTCCGGTGAAGAACAAAAGACAGGGCTGACGGTGCAAAAATTCGAGGTTCCTGTGAAAAACGTTTTTCCCGAACAAGTGGACGGTCTTGAGGGAACCGGTGTTTATGAAGATTCTTTTCACAATGCCGGCATGGTCCTTGAGCACGTGGAGGAGCTGATACGCGGACATGCCATCAAAATCACCTTTGAGACGGATATGTAGAGTGTCCTTCTCTTTTCGACAGGAAACCTTGAAATTGTTCGCCATCTCAAACCTCCTTGAACTTCTCATTCTCATTATCTCTCTTAGCGAACCGTCTTGGAGGGGCGAATAGGGTTTTTCCTGTATTTCCAGCCCATGAACGTAGTATTTTGGAATCCATTATGAACTCATGCACTTAAGACCCTTTTGTTTCCAGGGTGGCTCGGGGAACACAGACTAGCGTTTGAGTCTTAGATGCTCACAAAGGCAGTTGGGGTTCACAGAAACTTCGGCATCTCATAAAGGTTGGCTCGTCTTTGGCAAGCTCCAGCATTCTGCAAGAGGCACACTTCATGAAGCCCACAAGCATACTAAACGATGTCCTCGGCCCTGTCATGCGGGGGCCTTCCAGTTCACACACGGCCGCGCCGTTTTTCATCGGCACGATCGCTCGCGCCCTTCTCGGAGACAAACTTGGATCCGCGACCTTCGCTTTTGATCCGAAGGGATCTTTTGGACAGGTCTATCGCCAGCAGGGAAGCGATCTCGGTTTTGCTGCCGGACTGATGGGGATGGCGATCACAGACGAAAGGTTTCCTCAGGCCTTGGACCTCGCCGCTGAGAAGGGCATTGAAATCAAATTCTCAATCGAATCGCTGCCTGAAGCTGATCATCCCAACACCGTGGACATTCGGATGGTCTCCCGAAGCGGGGAGCAACTCTCTGCTTCGGCCCAATCCATCGGGGGAGGCGCTTTTCAGCTCACGAGGCTGGATTCGTGGCCGATCTTGCTCGCAGGGAATGCCTATGAATTGCTGATTGAGACAAAGGCAGGCGCCGAACCTGCCCTTCTTGAATTGCTCAGCAGCGGCGTGAAACCGCCCGGCGTTCCTGTGCGTCAGGTTCACGGGGATCTTGCCCTCCTTCATCTCAAACTGCCCTCGGCGCTTGATCCAGAAACCAAATCCAAGCTGCGAGCACTACCCGGCGTTTCCCGCCTTTGGACTACCCCTCCGGTCTTCTATCCCTTGCACGGGCGATCCCTCTTTGCCAGCGCTGAAGAAATGCTGGCTCTTGCGGGTTCCCGGTCTTTATCTCTAGGACGGATTGCCTTGGCCTATGAATCAGAGCTCCTTGGCCTTCCGGAGCAGGAAGTCATCAAGGAGATCCTCNTGCGCTTTGAGATTATGAGGGCATCGGTGCTTCGCGGTCTTGAGGAAAAGCTCCCCCCCATGCAACTGCTTCATCCTTCGGCAAGGAACATTTTTCAAGCTGAGGAAGAAGGAAGACTGGCCGTGGGAGGCATTCACACCCGCGCAGGAGCCAGAGCTCTGGCAGTCATGCACATCAACTCCGGAGGAGGCGTGGTGTGTGCTGCACCCACGGCAGGCTCGGCAGGGGTGATCCCAGGGGTGCTGGTCAGCCTGGTTGAAGACAAGGGGTTGGGCATTCAGGAGGCGGCTCTTGCGCTTTGGGCCGCATCAGCCATTGGCGTGATCGTAGGCAACCGTGCAACCTTCGCGGCCGAAACAGCGGGGTGCCAGGTGGAGATTGCTGCAGCCGGAGCCATGGCGGCGGCCGCGGTTGTCGAAGCGGCAGGCGGAACAGCCGCTCAGGCGGTGAATGCCGCGGCGATATCCTTTCAGAACACCATGGGGCTCGTGTGCGATCCTGTTCAAGGGGCTGTTGAGATACCCTGCCACACGCGAAATGCCGTAGCAGCCTCTTCAGCTTTTGTCTGCGCTGATCTTGTTCTCGGCGGGTACGCCAACCCGATTCCTTTGGATGAGACCATTGATGCGGTTTATGCAGTGGGTCGGATGCTGCCGGCCGAG